>Ga0307928_10000984_pt1 | contig 21490 bp, 28 predicted proteins | sample AceLakmetagen232_FD_201815 | JGI IMG/M metagenome (GOLD analysis project Ga0307928, IMG submission 201815) | Saline water microbial communities from Ace Lake, Antarctica - #232 | ecosystem: Environmental > Aquatic > Non-marine Saline and Alkaline > Saline | place: Antarctica: Ace Lake... | reverse complement strand
GGTTTTCAGCCGAAGCCATCAGTGGAGGTAATCTTGGTGGCGATGAAGCCTCTATCAGAAAAGACCTATGTTGACCAGGCTCTTGCCAATGGGAAGGGGGTAACGTGGCTGGATGATGGGCGGATTCCTACAAAAGAGAATCTTGCCATTGATAGAGATGGAACCAAAAAGCTGGATACTCAAAATCAAGGATGGGGCTTTAAGGCAGTAAGTAGAGGAAATCAAGGCCGCTTCCCGGCCAACATCTTGGTCAGTGATGATATATTGAATGATGGTACTATACATAAATCAGGTTTGATGAAACAGTATATTGAAGGTGGACAATTTAATGTGTATGGTAAACAATATCCTAGAGATGTAGAGACTATAGGAGATTCAGGTGGATTTAGTAGATTTTTTTCTCTTGATGCCTGGTGGGAAGAACGTATCAAGAATCTTCCTACTTCAGTTCAGAAGACATTTCCATATCTCATCACGGCGAAGGCGGCGAAACGAGAAAAGAATAGAGGATGTGAAGAATTATATTGGGGAAGAGATAAATCTGTATCCGGTTATCATCAGATAGATAAAGAGAAATATGAATGGCTAGGTCAAGAGGAAGAACGTATTTATAAAGAGACTAAAAAACGAATGAGTCTGAGAGCTTGGGGCAATATACATACTACGGTAAAGCCTATGTCTCTTTTTTCTTATTTGATAACTATTGGCTCCCGCCCCGGTGACGTTGTCCTCGACCCCTTCCTGGGCTCCGGGACGACAGCCTGTGCGGCCAAAGCTCTGAACAGACGCTATATTGGTTATGAGCTAGAGAAGGATTACTTTGAAATAGCAAAGAATAGAATAGCGGTAATAAAGCAAGGTGAATTGATAAATAATCAAAAGGAGCTTGAACTATGACTCAGGTGAATATAGTAATCCCCACTTATAACGGCAGGAGATTCCTGGAACCTCTCTACCAGGCTCTGAGGAATGGCATCTCTGGAATTGACCATATTATCACCATAGTAGACGACGGCTCGACCGATGGCACATCTACTTGGGTTAAGAGCCACCCGGATATTAACTTTGTTTCTCATAACGGGGTCAATCAGGGATTCTCCAAAGCTTGTAACCACGGAGCCGCTTCAGTGGATTCAGAGTGGGTGCTTTTCCTCAACAACGATACCGAACCCCAGCCTGGCTTCTTAGAGGAAATGCTGAAGACAGCTAACAGCCCAGTCAAACCGGAGATCGTAGGAGCTAAATTGCTCTTTAAGCAGAGTAGGCTGATTCAGCACGCTGGCATTCATTTTATGGCTATGGGTTATCCTTATGAATTCGGGAGGGGAAGACCGGCTGATGATCCGGAATGCAACAAGACCGGAGAAGCAGATGCCGTTACGGGGGCATGTATGCTGGTAAAGAAGAAATTGTTTGATAAGCTGGATGGCTTTGATGAGCAGTTTGTTAATGGCTGGGAAGATGTGGACCTGGCTCTGAAAGCTAAAGAGCACGGAGCCAGAATCTATTATTGCCATAAAGCTGTGGTGCTTCATTATCTCTTTGGCAGTGAAGGAAGATTTGCCCATGAGAACCATAATAAGCAATTATTCAGGAAGAAATGGATACATGAACGGGAAATATATACCTTAACTCCTTTTTGGCTGGCTATAGCCGCTACCTGGGCTTGCAATCTGAAATGCAAACACTGTTCCATTTGGAAGCGGGAAAGCGGGGAGGCATTATCCTTGGAAGACTTTCCAGCTCTTGTCGCTTCTGAGTTTTTCGACAACATCACCAATGTCGCTATCTTCGGCGGCGAACCGACATTACACCCCAAAATAGTTGACCTTATAGCTATTGTAGCTGCTCGCTGGAGGGGCAAGGAAATAGGATTGGTGACAAATGGCTATCCTTTTACTTGGCAGAAGAAAGTCTGGGAAGCCGTTCATGACAATCTAAGTGGTAATTTTGTCATCAGGGTCTCTTTGGATGGCCGGGAAAAGATTCACGATGAGCTGAGGGGAATAAAAGGAACTTTCGCTAATGCCGTTGATACCACCAGGCTGATTAATTCGTTCTGGCCTGGGAAAGGCGGGATCAGCATAACCGTTTACCCGGATACTCTGGGAGAGCTTCCCTACCTAATAGACTTCGTGGAAAAACTGGGAGTGACTTTCTGCATCAGAGTTGGAGTTTCTGGCTCTTATTTCGGCGGAAAGGTGCTGGGAAAATGGGATCCCGAAAAGATTAATAACTTTGAAAGCATTATCAAGTCTATTCCAGATAAGCTGATGGCTTTTGACCGCTATGTTCACCAGATACCCCGATTCCTCAGGACGGGCGAACACGCTCCCTGCGAGGCTTACCGCAAGGCGCTAGTCTTGACTCCGGATATGATGGTTTCGGTTTGCCACGAACGGAAGGGGACAGTCCACTTGAGAGATGTTCCTCGCTGGTGGGGGAAGACGGCTGATTGGTGCAAGATCGGCTATGAATGTCTCACGGATGCCTGCTGGAAGGAGAGTTGTGCGATAGACGGCCCATCAGCATTGAATTTAATTTCGGAGTGACAAAAAAAGGAGAAAACATTGATTAAATACTCAATCGTTATTCCGGTTTACGATAGGATCAGGAACCTTAAATGTTGTTTGATGGCCTTGCTTCGCCAGACGCTGACACCGGATAACTGGGAAGTAATTGTAGTAGATTCCGGGACTTCTCCAGCCATAGAAAATCTGCCCAGAAAATATAGAGAAGTTATGAACCTGAGATACTTATGGATGAAAGACGAAACCGGCAATCCTGGCCCGAAAAGGAACTGGGCCGCCAAGCTGGCTAGAAGCGATTGTCTGATATTCGTTGATTCAGACGTGATACTCAACGACAAGGCTCTTTCAGCTTATGATCGCCTCCATACCCAATATCCTGAGTCTATCATCTGCGGACGCTATGATTGGCTGATCCCGATGAATGTGACCGAGGAAATGGTTGCTGGTGCTTTTGACCAAGTAGTGAGCAATCAACTGCCCCAGATAGCTCCTATAACCGCAGGCCCCATTCCTGGAGCTGACCCTCGCTGGTGCGATGTCAGAACCAAACTCTGGAACAAGCCTTCCAGCCTGTCCCCGATTACTGGCAAACCCTTCGCCCTGGGGATGTTCAGTGGTAATCTATTGATACCTAAGGGTCTCTTCCAGGGTTCAGGTGGCTTTGATGAAAAGATAGTTGGGCATGGTGGAGAAGATTGCGCTTTGGGTTGGGCTTTGCATCAGATATGCGCTAAGGCGTTCTTCACTGAGGAAACGATAGGCTGGCATCTCTGGCACGTCAGAAACCAGGCCGAAAATGAGCAGAGTGTGAAGAAAAACATAAAATACATTGAGGAGAAATACCGAGCCGAGCATATCAAATACGGAATCATCGCCGCCCCGGAAAAGAACATTATCTATAACGATGACGGTACTTTTGTGGGGCCTGAACAACGGAAGGAGCTGGGAATATGAGATACCTTGATGGTCTGAGAAATCATCACCAGGGCAAGCAAATCTGGATAATCGGCTGCGGCCCATCCATTGAAGCCTTTCCAACGGATTTCTTTAACGACAAAATCTCAATAGCCCTGAACTGGGCTTATATTGCTTTCCCGAATACCACTTATGCCCACTGGTATCACAGTATCTGGGGAGGACATAAGGAGTACGCAGCTAAGCACCTTGACATTCTCAAGAAGGCAATTTTGCCCTTGCCCCATGAATTAGTAAATAAGCCAGAGGACTATGGTGAGAATCACGAACTGCCCATCTGGATGAACTGGAAGGAAGCCATATCGAATAGTGATGAATTTGCAGAAGGAGTGAAGTGGTTAATAGAAGGAAAAACTGACCTATGCCGTAGCAGATACACGGTGGCTCATACCGCCATTCAAGCGGCGGCTTTCCTGGGTTCTAAAGATATTGTTTTGGTTGGTTGTGAGCATCATGTCGGGAAGGGCAGGAATAACGCTGGTATCAGAGGAATGAACAAATTCAATGTGGAAATCATAGAAAAAAGGAAAGGGGAGGATGGGAAGGAAGAGAGAGTTATCAAGCACAAGCCTTATGGTAATAATCTGGACGGCACCGAGCTTGAATGGTTACACCACACTTTTAAACAGATAGACGATCACTGGAAGCAGGCTCGGATAGGCACTTATTGGCTGGCTGAGCTGCTGGGAAAATACGGGGTTAAACTCAGAAGATATTTTTATTCAGAGGGCTATAAGAAAATAGAAAAGGAGGAGAAGGATGAAAGTTACTAAGTGGTTGATGTTGTTGTGTTTGTGTTTCGCTTTTTCAGCACAGGCAGTAGCTGTGGAGATTGAGTATTGGCATCCTCAACAGCCACCCTCGGCGAAGATTACAGACAAGGAAATGGCTGGAAGGTTCATGGTTGCTCATCCAGAGGTAAAGATAAAACTTCAAGGGATTCCAGTTGAGAATATGAGCGACAAGATGACCCTGGCTGTGGTTTCCAATAGGTTACCTGATGTAGTAAGAGACTATCTGGGAAGAGTTGGAGATTGGGCTAACAAAGGACTATTGGAAGACTTGAACGGTACTCTATCTCAGGAAGATTTAGATGATTACTACGAATCTCTTCTGGACACTTTCACCATTAACGGGGAACTGATTGGCTATCCTCACAGGCTCTGGGTGCAGACCTATGATGTAAACAAAACTATTCTGGACAAAGTTGGAGTAGCTCTTCCAGAAGGCGAATGGGATATGACGGAATGGGAGGGAATAGCTGAGAAAGTAGCTACTATCCCAGATGTATTCCCGACTGTGCTCTTCGCTGGCGGTAGAGGTGGAGACTATTGGATACTTCAGGTATTCGAGATATTCGGAGCACACCTCTACGAGAAGAAAGATTATACCAGGACGACTCTCAACTGCGCAGGCGGCTTGAAGACTCTGGAATGGATGATGGATGTGCTGGATAAAGGCTGGGCGCCGAAAGGAGCCGCTGGAATGCAAGGGAAAGAATGCTTGGGACTCTGGAATTCCGGAAAGATCGCTATGGGCTGCGCAGGAACTAGGATAGCTCTTCCCAGCTATAACCAGGAGCTCTTTGACAGCGGTATAGTGGATGAGCTACAAGACATTAGAGTTGTGACTCAGCCCCACGCTGAAGGCGTCCCCGCGCCAGGCCTCTTTGCCGGGCCCAGCGGAGTGGTGGTTTTTAAGCAAGACGACGCCGAGGTGAAAACCGCTGCTGTAGCTTTTGCTCAATTCCTCTCCAGCCGAGAGCTCTGTGAATACTGGAATGCAACCTATTTCGAGTTGCCGGTGAGGAGATCATTGAATCCATTTGCCGGAATAGAGGCTTACGAAAAAGCGATGGCGCTGATAGAGAAATACGGACTGGAAGATATGGGTATCACCTCTCAGCATTACTTGGAAGGTAGAGACCTGTTTTCGTTGTTGAGGCAGGAAGTGTATTCCAAAGTTAAGAAACCAGCTGAAGCATTGAAAGACTTTGAAGAGGCAATAGCTAATTTATGGAAATAAGCAAGAAGGATTGGTCGGGGTATCTATTCGTTGCCCCGGCTGTCCTGCTCTTTCTGGTTTTTGCCATTAAGCCGATGATCGAGGCTATAATCTTGAGCTTCTACCAGGTGACTTTACGGGAACAGACTTTTATTGGACTGGAGAATTACGTGACTTTATTTCAGGATAAGATTTTCTGGAAGGAGATAAAGAACACTTTGACTTTCGTGGGAATAATCGTTCCAGCTAATTTTGGACTGGCTCTTTTCATAGCTCTGGTGCTGAACAGGTTTGGCCACAGATTCCGCTCTATCTTAAGAGGTTGCTTTTATTTGCCGGCTGTATCTTCTGGAGTGGTGATGAGTATTGTATTCCTCTGGATATTCAATCAGACCTATGGGCCGGTGAATTACTTGTTGAGTTTGGTAGGGATAGAACCTATCTTATGGTTATCTCAGCCGGTATGGGCTAAGCTGGCTATTTCAGCGGTGGTACTGAATTGGATAATCGGGCTGAACGTGATCCTGTTCCTCTCAGCTCTGGCCGGTATTCCGAAGCAGATTCACGAGAGTGCCAAGATAGACGGAGCTGGGAGTCTTCAGAGGTTCTTCAAGATAACAATTCCCTTGATAGCTCCTACCAGCGTTTATGTGCTGGTGATGACCACTATCGGAATATTCCAGATTTGGGCGGCTATATACCTCTTGACCTGCGGAGGGCCGGCCTACGCTACAACTTCTATTGTTTATAGGATTTACCGGGTGGGATTCGTATATGGCAAATTCGGCTTAGCTTCTGCCAGAGCTGTGGTGTTGTTTCTGATGATATTTTCAACGGCATTTCTGCAATTCAGGTATCTAAATAAAAGGATAGAATATTGAACCACTTAACTCTCATAATTGTTATTTTCCTGGCTGTTCTCTTCGTCTTTCCTATCTACTGGATGGCGATAGGTTCCTTTGAGCCCATTAGATATGCTCCTAAGTATCCGCCTGATTTCTACCCGGTGAATGTCACGCTGAGGAATTATAAGACTCTGTTTGGCAATTACCCCTGTTTCAGATGGATTCTGAATAGCTTTATAGTAGCCAGTTCTACTACCATTATAGCGGTTTCAGCGGCTTGCCTCGCTGGCTACGCTTTTGCCAAGAAACGCTTCCCAGGCAGGAATTTTCTCTTCTGGTTGTTGCTATCAACGGTGATGATCCCTTTCTATGTTAGGCTGATACCTCTATTTATGACTATGACCTCTCTCGGCCTCTACGATACTTACCCAGGAATATTTTTACCGCTTACCTGCCAAGCCGGGAACGTCTTTCTCGCCAGGCAGTATATGGCTACTTTGCCTTCAGAGCTGATAGATGCCGCCAAAGTTGACGGGGCTTCGGAGTTGAGTATTTTTACGAGGATCATTCTACCTCTCAGCAAACCTTTAATTGCTGCTCTGGTTATCTTCAATTTCGTCTGGGCCTGGCGGAGTTTTCTCTGGCCTCTGATAGCCACTGGTTCCGATGAAATGAGAGTGCTCCCCATGGCGGTAGCTATGGTATGTAGCTTTCCAGGTGGTCTTTCAGAGCTGGGAATGGCTATGGCCGGGACGATGCTGGTGACAGCTCCAATTTGTATAGTGTTTATAATATTCCAGCGCTATTTTATAAAAGGCATAACTTTAGGAGGAGTGAAGATTTGAAAGATATAGTAAGAGAGATTGAACAGAAGGAATTACTAAAGGCAAAGATAAGAAGAAGAGTAGTGGCTAATCGCATTGTTGCTTTAACTCTCTTCCGGGATCATTTTTCCAGCACTCCGGGAAAGAATAGCTGGGACCTCTGTGGAAAGCCGGTTTACTACTGGGCCATTAAAGCCGCTTCAGAATCTAAATATCTGGAGAAGATAATAGTCTGGACAGAGATAAAAGAAGCAAGAGAAGTTTTGAGAGGTTTATCTGATAAAATCATTTTTGCGGAAAGGACTCTGGAGGAATGCAAGGAGCCTACTTGGAAGATAGTTGACGATCTTAAGAGGCATGATTCCCGGGTGGACGTTTGTACTCACTCAGTTATTCAGAATCTTCTGGCAGGCAAGATGAGAGAAGCGCTGGGGTTTGAGCCTACTGTTTTGTTAAGGTTTGCTTCTAATTATCCTCTCCAGAAGACTGAGACTTTCGACAAGGTGGTGGAGAAATACTTTGAAGATGATTTAGCGGAGGAATGCCGAACAATGACTGAAGTTCACCGCTATCTCTGGCAGCATCACCCGGAACAGCCTCAATATCTGGTTCGCACTGGTTTCTCTCACCATGCTAACAGAAGGCAAGCTATGCCAGCTATCTATACTCCTGCGGGGCCTTACATTACGAGTTACCAATGGACGGGCATGAAGAGAGTGGCCTATGTGCTGGTTCCCCGCTCAGAAGGAATTGAGATACACAACAAAGAAGATCTGGAATTAGCTAGGCTCTATATGGAAAAAAGATTGGAGGAAGAGAAATGAAAGCCTGGGAGACGCACAGGAAGTCTTATCTTAATGGTTGCGAGAAAAAGGGAATAGATCCGAGATTGTTGGAAAGGTATAGAGGACTCTATAATAACAAGGAGATCTGGATACTTGGAGCTGGCCCTTCACTCGACGCATTCCCGGATGATTTCTTCGGGGCCAAAACCACTATAGCTTGTAATTGGAGCTGTTGGGGTTATCCGGAGAGCACTTACTTTTGCTGGTGGCACGCAATGTATTCGGAAATGGCTTTGGGACAGAACGTTAAGATATTCAAGAAGTGTATCCTGGCTTGGCCTACTGAACGTTGGGCGCACCCGGATTACTGGCAGGATTATCTTGGCTGGCCGATATTCTTCCCCTGGGAGATGAACATATATCGGAGGGAACAGATCGCCTACAATGTGAGGAAGATAAAGAATGGGGGACTCTGTGGCTACGGGGGAATGGGCACGATTGTTCATCTTGCTATTCAAGTCGCTGCTGTGCTGGGAGCGGACAGGATAACTCTGGTCGGCTGTGAACATAGATACGATAAGTCTCTCCATTCTGAAGCCTCTTACTGCAAAAAGAATCAACCATTTATCAGAGGTGGTGAGAAGCACTTGGGCGTTCATCAAAATGAAGTATTCGGTTTAGCTCAGTTGGAGCTTCGGGGAACTTGGTATTTTGCTGAGGAGCTTCACCGCTACGGGGTGAATGTGAGGCGCTATTACTATCCAGAAGGATACCGAAGAATAATAGAGGAGGATGGCGTGGAACACTGGGATGTGGGGCAATATGACGAGTGGAAGAGAAGGTATCCTGTACCGAAAGAACTGGAGGGGTTAACCCTTGATGAAATAAGAGAAGGAAAGGAGAAGAAGATATGAAGATAATAGCTTGGTGTCCAAGGCATCAAAAAGAAGAGAAGGTAAAGAGACTTTATTTTTGTAGAGATATGTTGATGGTCACTCTCAAATGCGATACTTGGTTCTGGATACCGATAGAACCGAAACAATTGCGGGGCGGTCTGGGAGCGGAAGATTAAAAGGAGAATTGAATGAAAGTAGGAATAGTGGGAGTAGGAGTGGTTGGAGGAGCTACGGCTAAGGTTCTGGAGAAGAAGCATACGGTTCTCCTATGGGATAAGTACAAGAAGGATTGCTGTTGCGAGGCTCATTTTAACTGGCTGGTGGATAATGCTGAGGTTATTTTTATCTGTGTTCCTACGCCGATGGATGAAAGAGGTTTTTTTGACGACTCGATTATAGTTGAAACTGTTAAGAACATCTCCTCAGAATTGAAGAAGATGAGAAGAAAGAATGTGCTATTGGTGATAAAATCAACCACCCCTCCAGATGTAATAAAAAGATTGAAGAAGATTGCCAGTCCCGTTGAGATTGCCGTGAACCCGGAATTTCTCAGACAGGATTATGCTCTTTCAGATATGGAGAATACGGACAGAGTTGTGATAGGGACTGACAGCCAAATAGCTCAGGAGAAATTGCTGATCATTTACGAGTCAGTGTTTCCGAATGCTCAATATACTCTCACAGACACTAAGACGGCGGCACTGATTAAATATGCTTGCAATGCTTTCTTAACTTCTCAGATCGCCATTGCCAACGAGATGCATAGAATCTGCAAAGCTGCTGGAATAGACTACCAGAAAATTAAAGAAGTCGCTCTACAAGATAAGAGAATCGCCAGGAACATAGAAGTCCCTGGACCAGACGGCGAACTTGGTTTTGGCGGAGCGTGTTTCCCAAAGGACTTGAACACTTTGATCCACTACTCCAGCAAACATAATTATACACCATATTTACTGAAAGAAGTTCAGAAGCTAAATAGAAGCGTAAGGAGGATTGAGTGAATATACTTATCAGCGGTGGAGCTGGTTTCATAGGCAAGAATCTGGTTAGGAAACTCCTCAAAAACAGTGATAATTTGCTGACCATAGTAGACAATTTCTGTACCAGCGAATGGGCTGACTTTGAGGAATTAAGCAAGAAGATTAATCTGTATAATATGGATGTAGCTGATATGATTTTTGCTCCGTTGGAAATTGACCTTGATGTAGTCGTCCATTTAGCTTCTCCAGCTTCTCCAGCGGATTATGTAAGATTGCCGATAGAAACTCTTGTGGCTGGCAGTGTTGGAACTCTAAGAATGTTGGAGGTGGCTAGAGCGCAAAACGCTCATTTCGTCTTGGCCTCTACCTCAGAAGTTTACGGAGATCCCACGGAACATCCTCAGCTTGAGAACTACTTCGGAAACGTAGATTCTGTTGGGGAGCGTAGCCAGTATGATGAGGCCAAACGCTTTGCTGAAGCTCTAACAGTAAATTACCAAAAGACCTACGGAATATCAGCTATAATTCTTCGCATTTTTAACACTTATGGGCCTGGGCTAAGACTCAATGACGGTAGAGCTATACCGAATTTTATTACTCAGGCGCTAAGGGGTGAGCCGCTGACCATCTATGGAACTGGCGAGCAGACCAGGAGTTTCTGCTATATTGACGATATGGTTAAAGCTCTTATGGCTGCCATAGAATATAATGGCTACACCATTGGACCGATAAACGTAGGCAACCCAGAAGAAGTTTCAGTGCTGGAATTGGCTGAGAAAATCAAGTGGTTAACCCAGGGTAAGAGTGAGATTGTCTTTAGAGAAGCTCCGCCTCTCGACCCTCAGAGACGCTGTCCGGATATAAGCAAGGCTCGTAAGTTTCTGAAATGGCAGCCGAAAATTAGCTTGGAAGAAGGTCTTCAGAAAACGATAGAGTGGTTCAAAAGGAAAATGAAATGATACTGAGAAAAGTTCTTTATCATCAGACACATCTTGTTTGGATTGGCTGGTGGCCTCGACTTGTATTCATGGATAGATGGCCTACTGAATCAGATTGGGTAGCTCGCTCAGGAAGATGGATCGCTTTTAGGCATACCGCAGAAGAAGCTTTAACGAAAATTAAGAGAATGATTAAAGGAAAAGGATATAATCGTGAAAGATAAAACTAAGAAAACATTGAACGGAATAGTCCCTGGTGGTAAACAGGATGTTTATATGGTTGCTTTGCTGGAAACCTTAGAGGAGATTAAAAAGTTAATTGAAGATTTCTTAAAAGTAATTAAAGGAAAACTGGTATGATTAACTACTCGATTATCATACCAGTTTATAACCGCTTGACGGAGCTGGAGAGCTGCTTAGCTTGTCTCCTAAGGCAAGATTATCCAGTGGAGGAATTCGAGATTATCATAGCTGACGATGGCTCTATTGAGGATACACTTTCTTTGGTTAGAAAAGTGGCCAAAAGTTTTGACAGGATCAAGTATTTCTGGCAACCGGATAAAGGTTTCAGAGCTGGCCAAGCAAGGAATAGAGGGGTTGATTTGATTGACAAAAGCTCTGACACTATTATCTTCCTGGATTCAGACATCATTTTCAAGAGTGATTGGCTCAGCACTTATGCGAGAATACAGAACGAGTTTCCCGAAGCTATTATTTGCGGCAGGTATGATTTCCTGCTGCCTATGAGGGTGAGTGCTGATGATGTCTTAAACAGATTTGACGAAGTGGTTTCCAACCGCTTGCCAGTGTTATACATTCCAAAAGGTGAGTATTTAGGGGCTGATATGAGGCTTTCTTTGTTCCAGAGGGATAAAACCCTAATAGAAGAAGGGAAAGGTCAGGAAAGGCCTCTTTCTGGCTCAGGCGGAGCTATGTTCGGGGGGAATGTCTTGATTTCAGTTGAGGCCTTCTATAATGCCGGTGGCTTTGATGAGAAGATTGTCCTTCACGGCGGAGAAGACTCAGACGCTGGCCAAACTCTGGATGAGTTAGGTTGGAAATTTATCTTTACGGAAGAATCAATGGGATGGCATATATATCACAAAAGGGATCAAGAAAAGAACAAAAGAGACTTGAGGATCAATATAGATTATATAGATAAGAAACACGGAAAGAAATGAGCAAGATAGCCGATACAATCAATTTTACCAAAAGTGAAATTATAGCTCTAAAGAAGGGCGAGATTCTGATAGAGGAATTGTCTAAAACTAATCTCACGGTAAGGATCGAAAAGCTCGCTCCAGAAAAGGAAATGGAAATGATGGGCGATAATTTAGAAGAAAGGGTTATTCAGTTTGCACCAATCGGAGGCAAGAATTGAAACTCGATATAATTTATAATGAAGATTGCCTGGAAGGGATGAAGAAAAGATTTTTAGACAAAAGCATCCCGTTGATTTTGACTGATCCACCTTATGGGCTCAATATTGCTAGTGGTGGTTCTGTTTCTATTAAGGGGGCTTGTAGAAAAAAGAGGGAATTTGTCCCCTCAGATTGGGATAAGTTTATACCATCTAAAGAGTATTTTGAGGAAATGTTTCGAGTGAGCGAAAACCAAATTATATGGGGCGGCAATTATTTTACCGATTTTTTTTACCCGTCACAAGGTTGGTTAGTATGGTATAAAAAAGAGGGATTGATTAGCAAAAGTTTTGCCGATTGTGAGTTGGCTTGGACAAGTTTTCAAACTCCTGCAAAAGTTATAAGTAGTCGTTGGCATGGGTTTATTCGTGATAGTAAGGAGCAAAGAGTTGCACATCCTACACAGAAAGCATTAGAAGTTATTAAATGGTGTATTTGTGAATTTAGCAATGAAGGCGATATCATCCTCGATCCGTTTATGGGTTCTGGAACCACTGCAGTAGCTTGTAAACAGCTAAATAGACGCTATATAGGCTTTGAAATATCTAAAGAGTATTGTGAAATAGCAAAAGAAAGGTTGAACAAAATACAACTGGAGTTAATAAATTGAAACTCTCAGTAATTATGACCACTTACAATAGAGCTGGCCATCTCAGAAGGGGGCTTTATTTGGTATTGAACCAGGAAGTTAAGCCGGATGAGGTTATCATAGTGGATGACGGTTCCACTGATAGCACCAGAGCAGTAGTAGAAGACTACCAGAGATCGCAGGAAGTTCCAATAAAATATATATATAATAGAAATTTTGGCTACAAGAATAGTTGTCTGGCGAAAAACATAGGAATAAAACAGGCCACCGGAGATCTGCTAATATTTACTGAACCGGAAGTTCTTCATATCGGCGAGGTGATTTCCGCTCATCTTCAACACCATACTAACCCAGGACTTTTTGTATCCTCTGGAACTGTATACTTTGTGTTCGCCGGAATAATTAGGAAGCTGACTCTGGGTCATTTCAAGAAACCTAAAACTATTTTGGATATTCAGCCGATAATAGAATGGGAAGAAGGCTATTTTCCTCAACCAGAAGATATAGCTGTTTTGAGGAAAGTGAACGCTCCTTATTGTGCTTCTTGTTGGAAGGAAGATTTGATGAAAATAAACGGATTTGATGAGAGGTATTTACCTTTCAATGGATATGAGGATGTGGATTTGCTTTCGAGACTCTCCAGAGTTGGCGTACAGACTATCAGCGATGAGGACATTCAATTGATTCATTTGGCTCACGGTTATACAGGCTGTTTTGAAAATCAACACTACAACAAAAAATTGAATGAAGATCCAAATAAACCCATAGTAGCTAATCAAAATATAGAATGGGGGAGGACAAGAGAATGAAAGTATCAGCGATTATGCCGACTTACAACCGAGGGCATCTTCTTGTCTGGAGCCTGCCTTCACTTCTAAATCAGACCAGACCTCCAGATGAGATTATTATAGTGGATGATGGTTCAACTGATAAAACTGAGGGAATAGTTAAGGAATTCCAGAAGGAGCACCCAGAAGCTAATATCCGCTATGCCTTTAATGACAACCCGGGCTGGACTATTTGTTGTCATGCTATGAATGTAGCAATCCAAATGGCCCAGGGTGATATTCTTCTACTGACAGAGCCGGAGGTACTCCACCCGATAACCAAAGAAATTGAAATAATCTTGAAGTATTTCAGCGGTCTTGACAATGATAAAACGATTCTGATAGCCAATCCCCTCTATTGTGTTTACCAGATAGCTCTATATAAGTTGACTCTGGAACAGCTCCTTAACCCTATTTCCATTTTATCTCAGCCTAATATTCACAAGTGGTATAACGGTTATATAAGTCCTGATGATACCATAACCTTCTTCTCCAGGGGTGGAACTCACCATATAGCTGCGATTCTGAAAAAGCATGTAAAAGAGATAGGGGGGTATGATGAGGGATTTATGATTGAAAGTAAAGGGGAAAATGGAGAGGTGGGATATGGGCATGTTGCAAGTGGCTACGACGATATTGATTTTCTAACCAGGCTTAGACATTATGGAGTAAATGAAGTTAGAAGTGATGAGATAGTGGCCATTCATCTTGATCATGGTCCACCACCTTCCTATGTTCAGAACGAGGAACTAAAGAAGATAAATTTTGAGAGGATGCAAGCCAGGAAGCCGGAAGACTGGGAAGTAAATAAAGGAAGAGAATGGGGGGTATTAAAGAAATAATGGGAACTGATAAAGAGAGAGAACGAGCTAAGAAAGAATGTACAATTGGGTTTCTTGATCACGGCGATCGTCTTTCAGCGGAGGGGTTCTCCCCTGAGATATGCGAGGAAATTATAGGAGTACCTGCTCTTCTGGGCCCTGATGATCTTTGTGTGTTGTTCGCTCACGCTCAAAAGATACCTAATGGTGGAACCTATCTAGAGATAGGCTGTGCCAGAGGGGGCAGCTTGAGGTGTGCTTATTTGGGGGCTAAAAGTGTCGGGAAACATATCAATCTGATAGGCATTGACCCTGATCCTGGAGCTGATTTTAAGGAGAATACTAAAGATTTACCGAATTTCACCTTTTATCAAATGAAAAGTGATAAAGCGACAGGCTATGTTCCGAACGATAGCATAGATTTAGTGTTTGTAGATGGAGACCATTCCAGGGAATGGACCTGCCGAGATGTTCTTAATTATTGGAAAAAACTAAAACCGGGTGGCGGAATTATGTTGGGTGATAATTGGAACGAGGAAGGGGTTAAATTAGGCGTCATCGATGCGGTACAAGATAATTTCGATTTGCCAAAGGCGTCTAACTTTTTCAGAATAAGGAAATAGAAGGGGAAAAGTAATGAAATGGAATGGAGTAAAAGGTAGCATTGAAGCTTTTATAGAACTTATAAGGGAGCATCCCAAAGCAACTGATTCTCAGATAGCTGATATGCTCAAGAATAGATTTCCTGATCAGAGTATATCTCAGAAATCAATCGAGCATAAACGCCAAGCATTGGGGATGCAAAAGGATAGATACCATAAAATTGTTAAAATACCGCATTTCGCTTCTAACAATCAAGAGCTGGACTATCTTTCCAAGATGGTTTTAAATTGGCTCTCGAAGGAGCCTTTAGATGTAGGGGAAATTTCTAGAAGAATAGACCGCTCAAAGGAGACGGTTATTAAACTTTTGGATGCTCTCAGGTTAGATGGCTATGATGTTAGCTTGGCTCCGGAAGCTAAGCAGGTGATCCTGAAAAAGGGAAGGATAAGAGAGTTTAAAGCAGTAACGATAGAGAAGCTATATCGGGATTTCTTCAGGATTCTCCTCGTCTCGGATACTCATTTCGGCTCCAAGTTCCAGCAGCCATCGCTTCTGCACACCGCTTATGCCATAGCCGAAAAAGAGCAAGTGGATTTTGCCATACACTTGGGAGACGTAGTAGAAGGCGAAGGGCTCTACCGAGGCCAAGAATACGAACTGTTTCTCCGCGGGATAGACGAACAAAGAGATTACGTGATTGAGCATTATCCCAGAACTAAAGCCTTTAAAACTTATATGCTCTCAGGTAGTCATGACCTCATCTTTAAAAAGAGAATCGGCTACAATATGGTGGAAGCTATCTGCAAGGAAAGAGGAGACTTGAAATACAGAGGAGACGTCTCAGCCAGATTCCACGTCAAGAAATGCGTCTTCGAGACCATTCATCCCAGTGGGGGAATGCCCTATGGGAGAAGTTACAGATTACAACGCCTGATAGAAGGACTTGTAGGAGATATAATGGCTAAAGTGAGAGAAAGCGACAAGACTGAAATACCTCATTTCTATCTCAGCGGTCATCTCCACCAAGCTTTCTTTATGCCGTATATGGGCTTTATGGCTTTTCTGGTTCCCTGTTTTCAGAGCTTGACGCCTTATCTTAGAGGCAAAGGCTACTATCCTCAGCTTGGATTCTGGATAGTGGAAGTAAGGTTGGATGCGGTGGGTGATATACTGAAGATAACACCCCACCTCTACGATATGACTTCTCAGGCAAAGGAGAATGACTACTAATGCAAGCTATTATTTTCTGTGGTGGTGAAGGAAGAAGGCTCAGACCGGAAACCCTTCTTAGACCAAAATCAATGATGGAAGTTATGGGCAAGCCATTTCTGGAACATCTTATTTTATTACTCAGGAGAAATGGGATAAAACACATCATTCTTGGGACTGGTTATTTGGGAAGCCAGATTAGAAGGTATTTCCAGAATGGAGACTATTGGAAAGTGGATATAGGTTACAGTCACAGAACCTCGATGATGGAGACCGGCTTAGCTCTGAGACAAGCAGAACCTCTCCTGGATGATGAATTCTTTGTAATCAATGGAGATACTTACCTCGATATAAACTACGCTGATATGCTAAGTAAATGGCGCTCTTCTGGCGAATTAGCTATGATAGCTGTTCAAAAAAACGAAATGGGTAATTGTTTAATCAGGTTGGATAAACATACCTTGTTTTCTTATGGTAGGGATAATCTTCAGGAGCAATACACTGATGCCGGAGTGTGGCTAATGAGGAAGGAAGCACTCAATTATTTACCAGAAATCGACATATCCTTATCAATATGTTTATTACCTAACCTTATCAGAGAAAAGCAGGTCAAGGTTTACACAATAAAAGAGAAGTTTTGGGATATAGGGACTATGGATAAGTTAGAGCTATTCAGAGAATATATGTATAGGAGAATCAAATGATAGTAAGTAGAACACCTTTCAGGATTAGCTTCGCTGGAGGAGGAACGGATGTAAAGGATTTCTGGAAAGAGGAAACTGGAGCGGTTCTTTCAGCCGGTATCAGCAAGTTTATGTATGTAATTGTTAGCCGCAGATTCGGAGACGGCTATCGCATCTGCTATTCGGAAGTGGAAGAAGTGGAACAGATTAAAGACGTAAAAAATAGGATGGCCAGGGAATGCCTCAGATATTTGAAAGTACCTTCGGCGGACATAGCTTCTTTTGCTGATATACCAGCCGCAACTGGTTTGGGGTCTTCCTCAGCTTATTTAGTGGGATTGCTCCACGCTCTATCTTATAGCCGCTCCAGCTATATTAACAGAGCTGAGCTGGCTAAGGCGGCCTCCGAAATAGAAATAGAAAAATTAGGCGAAAGAATCGGCAAGCAGGATCACTACTCAGCGGCTTACGGTGGATTGAACCTGATAGAGTTCCGGACTGACGGGGTTGTAGAGGTTAAACCAGTTCTTTGCTCTATGGGAACCATTAACGAGTTGAACCAGTCATTGATGTTATTCTACCTGGGGAAAAGGACTAAGAGATCTGGGGATATCATAGCTTCTTACGATTTTATCAGCTCTTCCGATACACTCAGGGAAATGCGGGATTTGGCTTATGAAATGAAAGAGGCTCTAGAGAAGGAGCAAACCCTCAGTGATTTCGGACTGCTTCTTGGGGAAAGTTGGAAATTGAAAAAGAGTTTATCACCACAAATATCTTCACGGGAAATAGACGAAGTGTACCAAACAGCTCTCAAAGCTGGAGCGTTGTCCGGGAAACTATGTGGAGGTGGTCAGAATGGGTTCCTCTTACTCTTCTGTGAGAAGCAAAACAAGAACAAGGTGCGGGAAAATCTATTCCCATTGAGGGAAGTTCCTTTCAGGCTCGATCCGGTAGGTAGTCAGATAGTTTATAAGGATTGAGTTAAATTAGTTTATCTTCTGTAATCAGCTACTGATTAGCGTTGACAAACTATGGGCAACTTGCCCATCTCTAAAAAGGAGAAAAATTGAGAACTAAAATAGCCATCACCGGAGCAGAAGGAATGCTGGGAATAGAGTTAGTCAAAGCTCTAAAAGAAGATTGCCGTTTATTCCCTCTTACTCTAAAGAAGGAGTCAGCTCTGGGGATAAAGTATTACCAGGCAGACATTCTAAAATCGGAGCAGCTATCCCAGCTTCTCCTGCGGTTGAAGCCAGATGTTATCATTCACGCTGCCGCCCTCACTGATGTTGACGACTGTGAGCTGCATCCGGATATAGCTTATCAGGTGAACGTTAACGGCACGAGAAATGTCGCTTTGGTGGCTAAGCTCCTTAACGTTCCATTGCTTTATGTCAGCACTGATTTCGTCTTTAACGGGGAAAGAACTGAGCTGTATTCCGCTGAAGCTACTCCTTGTCCCATTAGCGTTTATGGTTTTACTAAATATATGGGAGAAAGGATGGTCAGGGAATACCTCTCAGACTGGTGGATAGTTAGAACTTCCTGGCTCTTCGGAGCTCACGGTAAGAACTTCGTTAATACAATCTTGAGGCTGGCTGAAGAAAAAGAAACTATAACTATGATAGGCGATCAATACGGTTGCCCCACTTACGCCGCTGATCTGGCCCAGGCAATAAAAAGAATAGTGAAGTTGAGAAAGTACGGGACATATCACGTTTGCAACAAAGGAGTCTGTAACTGGTATGGATTTGCTCAGGAGATTATCAGGCAAAAGAATCTGAAACTGAAGCTATGCAAAATCAATTCTTCTGAATCCAGTCGACCAGCAGAAAGACCGAAGTTCTCAGGAATGGATACCAGCAATTTCGAGAAGAGCCACAAGTTTGAAATGAGAAGCTGGAGGGAAGCATTAAAAGAATATTTAGGAGGAGAAAAATGAAGTTGATTGAAGGGGTGAAATTGAAGACTCTGAAGCCCATACCAGACGAGCGGGGCAGACTGATGGAAATTTTCAGGTGCGACGATGAGTTTTTTGAAAAGTTCGGGCAGGTGTATATGACCTCAGCTTACCCAGGAGTGGTGAAAGGCTGGCACTACCATAAGAAACATTCGGATAATTGGGCGATAGTTCACGGTATGATGAAGGTGGTTCTTTGTGACAATAGGGAAGATTCACCCACCTATCAGTTGGTTAATGAGTTTTTCTTAGGTGAACACAACCCTCAGCTCATCCATATACCGCCTTGGGTCTATCACGGTCTTAAAGGGATAGGAACGGAAGAGGCTATAATGGTGAATGTGATGACCGAGCCTTATGACCCCAAAGACCCTGATGAATTTAGAGTTGATCCTTACGATAATGACATCCCTTACGATTGGGAATTGAAGGAGGATTAGATGAAAGTAGCTGATTATTTCCAAGTTGTTGGAGGCATTGAATTTGCGGATGTTGAGAAAGTCGCCCAGCGATTAAAGGAACTGAAGGGGATTATTTACATAGCTGGCAATGGTGGCTCGGCTTGTACAGCAAATCATTTTGCCGCTGATCTGATTAAGAATTCTGGAATAAAAGCTATCAGCTTATGCGGGAATGTCGGACTGCTGACAGCTCTGGGAAACGATTTTGGCTTTGAGTATATCTTCAGTAAACAACTTAAGATGTTTGCAACGCCTGAAGACGTGCTGGTGCTTATTTCAGTATCCGGCAACTCGGCAAATCTGCTCAATGCTGCTGTAGAAGCTAAAGAGAAAAAGATGGAAGTGGTTGGGCTATTGGGAAGGGATGGAGCGGGATTGGTGGGTGAATATTGTGACTTAGTGGTGCCTATCAGCAGTGATAACTATGAGAATTGCGAGGACTTCCACTCAATGACTTGTCACGCTATAGCTGTAGCTTTGAAAAATGGATCATAAACACAGTCAGGGGATTTATTTCAGATGGATGGATACCTGCCGAGAAAAGTTTATGAAAGAGCATACCGATAAACTGGTTCCGTTTTTTAGAAGAAAGTTTCCAGAGGTTTCTAAGGGAGAAATGCTCAGGCTGTTGTATATGTGGCGGCGAATTAGGAATATAAAGGAGAAGAAATGAACAAAACGATTTTCCTGGACAGAGACGGGGTTATCTGCAAAGTGGAGAAGGGTAAATACATCACTGGTACTGGTCAACTTGAGATACTTCCAGAAGTTGTTCAAGCACTGAAGCTATTTAAGCGGCTTGGCTTTCTCAACATCGTGGTCACTAATCAGCTTGGGATCTCTTTGGGCTACGCCACTCTGGAAGACGTAGAAGCCATCAATGAAGAAATGAAAGAAAAATTGAGAAGAGCGGGGGGTATTATTGACGACATATTCATCGCTCCGAATATGGGCAGCTTCAGAAAGCCAGCTCTGGGAATGTTTGTAGAAGCTGTGAGAAAGTGGGACATAGACTTGGGCGAGTCGTATATGATAGGGGACAGTCTCTCAGATATGATGGCGGCTGAGAATTTGGGATGTAGAAAGATATTGGTGAAAAGCCCTCTCAGCCCTCCAGTGGCGGAAACTCTGTGGCTGGCGGCTAATATGATAGAGAATAAAGAGATAAGTCTTGAAGAGTGAAAAAACTAAAAAAGGAGGAGAAGATGTACAGGCAAGGTGAACTGATTTTTGTCCGAGTTTCTGAGGTTAGAGGCAGTCAGAAGGATGATCTTATTCTGGCTGAGGGGGAAATCGCTGGTCATAAGCATGAAGTAACAAAAGGTGAAGCTAAACTGTTTGAGGAGAATGGAACTCTATATCTTAAAGTGGCTGAGGAAGGAGCTACTATTACTCACCCAGATCACAAGAAGCTTGAGCTTCCAAAAGGAGATTATGAGATTCAAATTCAGAAGGAATATCAAGGTATAGGAGAGATTCTGAGACCAGTGAGAGATTAGTAAATTAGCAGACTTTGAGGGGGAGATTATTGAGATGGGAAATATGCAAGTAGGCTTTGGCGGTTGTAGTTGTCAATGTAGTATCTGTATGGATATGGGTCATTGTGATCATTGTGAAATGGGAAGATTTCTGAAGCGATTCCCAGAGGTTTGTGGTTATGGTTTGGGTATCTGGGTGAAGGATAGTAATGTGAAATCTGGAGAGAGAAGGGCTACAAAAAAGGAATTGAAGAAATTTGAAGAGTGGTGGTATGGGGATATGAGTAGATGACATAGAAGGTAGGTAGAAATATGACTGAATCAAAGACAGTTGAAAGATTGATTGAATTAGGTATTGAGAAGAGGTTTGCAGCAAATTTTCATCTTATGAGAGCAAATCTTGAGGGGGCAGATCTTATGAGAGCAGATCTTGAGGGTGCAAACCTTGAAGGAGCACACCTTGAGAGAGCAAACCTTGAGAGAGCATATCTTTGGAGAGCAAACCTTGAAGGAGCACACCTTGAGAGAGCAAACCTTGAAGGAGCACACCTTGAGAGAGCAAACCTTAGGGGAGCAGACCTTGATAGAGCACACCTTGAGAGAGCAAACCTTGAGAGAGCAAACCTTGAGAGAGCAAACCTTGAAGGAGCACACCAT
>Ga0307928_10000983_pt1 | contig 21494 bp, 27 predicted proteins | sample AceLakmetagen232_FD_201815 | JGI IMG/M metagenome (GOLD analysis project Ga0307928, IMG submission 201815) | Saline water microbial communities from Ace Lake, Antarctica - #232 | ecosystem: Environmental > Aquatic > Non-marine Saline and Alkaline > Saline | place: Antarctica: Ace Lake... | reverse complement strand
ACACGGTGACGGAAGGGGCTGCTTACACTGAGAAGGCGTGGAGTGACAACGAAGAGACGAGTACCTTTATCAAGAAGGGTAACTACGTTGGTATCACGCTGGAGATGATAGACCGCGATAACGTTGGAGCGGTGAAGCAGTTGCCCCAGAAGATGGGCCTGGCTGCCGCTCGTACTTTGAGCGCTGCCATAGCGGCTCTCTTCACAGCCCAGGCAGGTACAGGGCCAGATTTGGCTGATGCGGTTGCTCTGTTCCACTCGGGTACTCACAACAACCTACTCACTGCGGCGCTGAGCACGACTGCATGGGATGCGGTGATCCAGGCTATGTTCAAGCAGGCGGAGGTGACGAGTAGCAAGAGGATGGGAGTACGGCCGGCTACAATCTTGGTTCCCATCGAGTTGGAAAAGACGGCGTTGACAATCATCAATTCGCCTCTTGAACCTGGGACTGGCGACAACGATGTGAACGTGCGGCAAGGTAGTGCGCACGTCATAGCAGTGCCGGAGTGGACGGATACCAACAACTGGGCTGCGTGTGCCAGTCCGTTGGACCTTCCGGGCGTGTGCGTTGGCTATCGGTTTGGTCGAGCTCCTGAGATGTTCGTAGCTGACTCTGATGTTGTTGGTAGCATGTTCACCAATGACGAGATGAGGATCAAGGTGCGGTTCTTCTATGCTGTTGGGATCGGTGACTGGCGAGCGTTGCATAAGAACAACGTGGCGTAAGTAGGGGCATGTTGCTCCGGCCACGGTGCTGTGGTGGCAGACATAATCAGAGTATTTTGCTTGTCACTGAATAAGTAAAATACTGGAGGTGTTGGAATGCCAGATTTGTTGATTGCCGGCGTGCCTGCGGTGGCGCTGATTGTTGGATTTGTTGAGTTGGTGAAACAGACGTTGGGGTTAGATAGCCAGTATGCTCCAGCGTTGGCGGTTGGGTTGGGGATAGTCTTCGCGGTAGGTAACCAGGTGAGTCAGTTGTATCCGGTGGTTGGGACGTGGTTTGATGTTGTAGTCCTGGGTGCGGTGGCTGGGCTGTTGGCCTGCGGTATCTACAGTGGGACCAAAGCGACGTTGGGGAGGTAAAGGAAAGTGAGTCCAGGCGAGAAGATGAAAAAGGTTCCTACCAGTTGGCTCGTGTTCCTTCTGGTGGCGTTTGTCTGTGTGATGGTGGCCGGTGCGGTGCTGGTGAATGGCCGCGAGGGTGTCAGTGGTGGTGATGGTGGTGGCGTGATGACTGCCGGCATTGGAGGTGGGACGACTCATTTCTCCAATCTGTCGGCTGAAGATGTGGCTGTAACCGATGACCTGACGGTGACTGACGATACGACTGTTGGCGGTGATCTTACGGTGACTGGTGCTGCCTCCGTTGGCGGTGATCTTACGGTGACAGGAGATACGGTAGTTTCGGGATATGCTCGAATCGCTTCTGTCACAGCAATCAGTGTTACTGACGGCTGTACCATCACTCCGACTGGTACTTATCAGCCTTTGGAGTCGGCGGGGACCGTGGGTTGTGGTGACATTGTGACTGGTACTGCCGGTGATAGACTGGTGCTGATTAACACGAGTGACACTAGCATCACGATTACAGACACGGGTAGTTTGAAGCTGGGGGCCAACCGGGCGCTTGCGCAGTATGATTCCCTGGAGTTGTGGTCTGACGGTACGTACTGGATCGAGTTGGGGTACGGAGAGAATGGCACTGGGACTACGACTTTCTCGAACTTGGCGGCCACGGATCTGGCAGTTGCTGACGATTTGACGGTGACTGACACTGCCTCGGTTGGTGGTGATCTGACGGTGACTGGAGTTGTCACAGGCTCTACGGAAGTCTATGCGGCTGATCTGACGGCGACTGATGATCTGGATGTGACTGACGATGCCTCGGTTGGTGGTAATCTGACGGTGACTGGGGATCAAACGTTTACCGGTGATGGAACGGCAAATGGCTGGTGGACTATTACGAGTCTTCTTCTTTACGAGCCACCTGCTGGGATGCTGTTGGTCGAGGGAGGTGTTATCACTCCGACGTCGACGTTCTGTAGAATCTATGCTGAGTCTGCGGTGACGGTGACGCTTGTAGCTGAGGGTCCCTTTTGCGCAGGAACGTTTGTGATAATTGAGAACATGTCCGGTGATGGAGACATTCTGATACAGGATACTGGTGCTGGTCACCTGAATGGGGATGTGACCTTGGGGGTGGAAGATACGTTGGTGATCATCAATGATGGTTCGGATTGGCTTGAACTCTGCCGGAATGTTAACTGAAGTCTCTGTCGGGCTGGTTTTCACGTGACGCCTATGTGGTGTGCTCGAGTGTTCGGGGGGAAGATTCGAGATAGACGGTGAGCCGGCTCTTACGGGATGGGAGTTCGTGGTTGCTCTCCGGTCTCGTCTCATTGGGTGGCGCATCCTCTCTCTCTCCTGGATGCGTCACCCATGGATTGATTACATAGATTTGGAGGATAGTGATGGCTGGTGGTGGAAATAGCGAGATGCGAGAACTGAGGGAGATGGTTGCTGGTGTGATTGAAGAGATAAGGTGTGAGATCAAGGCCTCGGAAGAGAGAATCCGAGTGCTGGAGAAGCTGGTTGGGCCTGTTGGCAAGAGTGCTCCCAAGAGGAAGAGTGCCTCCAGTAAGAAGGGAAAGTGAGCCATGGCAATTGCGAGCTCCACCAAAGCAGCTAGTGGGGTTGTGAAGGCCTCCCCTGGCATGTTGGCCGGAGTGGTACTGGCTGCCGGGTCGGACACTGCCTCGGTAATCATCTACGACAATGCCAGTGCCGGAAGTGGTACTGTGCTGGTAAAGTTGGCGGCTGTGAAGGAGACAAGTACGAGTGTACTCTTCCCTGCCCCGGTGGTGGCCAGCAAGGGGATGTATGCGGCGGTGACTGGAACTGGTGTGAGTGCAAGTGTGCTGTACGTTTAGTCCGCAGATGCCTTGCAAAAGAGATCTCGTTTGTTGCGTACCGCCATGGGGTATGTTGGACAAGTCAGGGCCGATTTTGGGCATGTCCAGGGGTAGACGACCGGCGGAGAGCTGACATACTACAGGTAGTAGGTCTGTCTTTCACCAGGAGCGGCAGCCGCTCGATCTCCATCTGCTCCTCGATGAGGACAGTAGGGGGTATAGGTGATAGCTGAGCTATTTAGTGCTTGTGTCGCTATGCTCAATGGTATAGTCGGGCTGATCCTGGGGTTGTTGGTGGTGGTAGTGATGGTATGTGTGGCTGTGTGTGTTGGTATCTGTATGCTAGTGTCGAGGGGGAGGTAGATGGCGTACACTCTGAGTACGATGATAGATGCGGTGGAATGTCTGCTCAAGGATTCCTCCAATACCTATTTCAGCACTACGGAGATCCAAGATGCAATAGAGTGGGCATTGGCAATATATTCTTATCGCGTGCGACAGCGAAGCAAGGGGGTTATCAGTGATGTAGATGGTCAATACGAGTATTCGTTGTCCACATTGACGGGCCTGTTGCAGGTGACTCGGGTCTGGTGGCCATATGATTCCAGCGATCCGGATCATCCTCCCAACTGGGTGAAGTGGTTTATGTTAGACGATGATACTCTCTACCTTGACGTGCCCACAGAGCCGGATGGTACTGAGGTGATTAGGGTCTTCTACACTAAGGGTCATACCATCAAAGATTTGGATTCTGCTACGGAGACGACTCTCGATGATGCGGGTTGTGTTTTGCTGATTATGGGAGCGGCTGGTCGAGTTGTGTTGTCCCAAGCGCGCGAGGTGATAGATACTATCAATGTGAGCTCGAGTGTGACGGGGGATTGGGAATCTTGGGGCCGCACGTTTATGAAGGATTTCTACGACGGCTTGGATCAGATCACGAGTAGTGAACGGATGGTGGATGATGCGCGGGTTAGCTGGGGCTGAGCTTCGTCGTGGGATTGTACGGGTATATGCAGCTGGTCCTCCGAAGGTGGCCACAGTGGAGATGGTGGGGTCGCTGACGAGTAGCATTGCTGGTATACCGGTAGCGAAGGGGATTGCTGACGGTGACATGTCGGATGGTGCGAAAGTGTTGGTTGTGATGTTCGATGAGCATAATCCAGCTCAGTCGGTGGTGGTGGCAGTGTATGGGTGATAGATGGGGAGAGTGTTTGAGCACTCTCCCCTTCGGTTTTATCCCTTGCAGTGGGTTTCATACATCTGCTGGCTCATGTCGAGATCGAAAGGGTCGATATCGGGTTCATGAGCAACGTCCATGTGTCTATCGTGAAGGGCTTGAATCTTTAGTCGAGTTTGAGCATCTTCCTCAGTTTCGTAGTCAGTGCTAGAGGCAGGAAAGTTTTTGGGGAAGGGGTCAGTGATGGTTACATATTTATCCTCGACGTAGCTGGAGCAAGTAGGTCCGGTCCCGTGCATGACTACTTTTCGTTTGCTGCAGGCACCGACGTAATTCCACTTGCAGTCATAGGCGTCGCAGATGATAGTGGTTAGGCCAACGTACGCGCTTTTTTGATGTGTTCGTCTTGGTGGTGAATTCTCGGGAACAATGGTGGTGTTGGTTGGTAGATTTGTTTGGGCATAGGTGATGGTCATGATAAGTTTAACCTCCACGGTTACTGATGCGATGCAATCCAGACAGGGCAGGCCATGTGTGCGGGCTGTGGTGATGGACAAGGAATGGCGGTGGGCCTCGGTTCTTGAAACTGAGGGAAGCGCCTTGCAGACGGCGGCCAGGGTGATTGGTGATGGGTCTTTGTTGCGGGCGCGGATCACGGGAGCAGGCAAGGTCCAGGTGCAGACGGTGTCCTCGCCTGATACGGGGAGTTCGTGGCAGTCGTCCTGGACCGAGATAGCCAGCGATGCCAGGTCGGTTTCTGACGTGGCGATCAGCTATCGGGCCGGATATGATTCTGTACGAGTGTTCTACGTGAAGCTGGATGCAGGTACGTATTATCTGCGGTGTGTGTCTAGCTCTGATTCTGGCTCCTCGTGGGGATCTCCGGCTGATGTTCTCTCCACTGCGACGGTGATCGGTTCCCTGGCTGCTGCCAGGAGCAGTTTGCTTTACGTGCGAGATAGTGCGGTGCGCGGTAGGTCTAAAGACTATGTTGGAGGGGCGTGGAGCGGAGAGTCTACGTGGTCGGCGAGTGGAACCTTGGCTGAAGATAGCGGGCTGGCCATAGAGTACACGGGGGCCTCGTCGAAGTATAACGTGGTGGTGTGTGGCAAGTGGACTGATGATCGTCGGTTGCGAACTGGTACATGGACTGAGGGAGGTACGTGGTCTGCGTCGCTGGCTGGCGTAGTTCCTCCAGGTCTGCCTGTAGCAGACTTTCGTCCTCGATGGCCTTCCCTTGTGCTGATTGATGGTGTATATCATCTCTGTTACCTGGATACCTACGCGGGGACTCCGGCTTATTCGATGGTGGTAGTGATGCGGTCGAGCGATTGGGTACACTGGGGCTGTGCCTGTGGCCTGAACCTGACCTGGGAAGAGTTGGCCCGGGCGAACGTGGTCTACTATTCCAGCACTGAGAAGCTCTACGCGGCCATGGACATAGACGTTGTGGGAGCTCCTGAGTATGATGCCAGTGACGATGGCCGGAAGATGACCACGACTGAGGTACTGTTCTACCAGAAGGATATTGGGGATGGTTATGGCTATCTCTATGTTGACGTTCACAACCCGGGTCACAAATACGATGACTTTGGGAGCTCGGGCAAGGATGGCGAGGCGATGAAGCTTCTCTCCGAGGTGGTGATCGAGCGTGGGTATCGCACCTCGGCGGGTTATGAATATGTTGCGAGCCAACCCTTCTACCTGGTGAAGGTCTCCCACAGGGTGGGGATCGGTAGGCCGTCCCTTCGTCTGATAGCTGTGGATGGATGGGGTTTGATGGGTCGCTGGGAAGCGGATCAGAGCTATCACTGGAGCGGTAAGACGGTCGAATGGCTGATAACGGAGATCGTCTCCAGGTCCAGTGGGTTGGAGTGTGCCTTCGGTGCCTCCACTGAGTGGGCCACGGTGATTGACGAATTCGCCTTGAACCCCCTGGGCTGGATGGGATTGATGTACCATGAAGCCAAAGAGACGGAGCGGGAGGTCCCTGTGTTGGGTTGGGGTGGTACGGCGATCCACGCGGTGAATTCGTTGTTTGGCAAGGTTGGAGGTCGCGGCTGGTGGGATCAGGATGGTAAGCTGCAATGTATCATACCGGCGAATCAATCGGCGACTTCCACGTATACCTATGGTACGAATTCGGAGATCATCAAGGGAGAGTATGCTGTAGCGGTGATCACTCCGAACGTGGTACGAGTGATGGGAGATGGGACGGGTTACCAGGTGGCTCACCTTTCTGATGGGCAGGACCTGGGGCGTAGGCTGATTGACATTGCGGTGGATCTGCATCTGGATACGTCTACTGAGTGTAGAGCGATGGCCACGGGTCTTTGGGATGATGCTGTTGCAAGGGCTTACGATGGTTATCTGGAGGTGCATTTGAATCCGGGAGTCGAGTTGTGGGACATCATCTCGGTGACAGACGCGCGGACAGGTTACTCGACGGAGAAGCGTCGGGTGGCAGGGGTGTATGAGGTCTGGAATAGTGTGAAGCGGCGGTATAGCTCGCTGCTGCGGATAGAGGGAACGTAGGCTCATTTGGGTGTTTTCCTGATCCACTTACCCACTCGGGGTGGTGGTTGCTTTCCTGTTTTCTGTTTCAAGGCTTCCTCGATCTCACGTGCGGCTTTACGTTTGTTTGTCATGCTGTGCCTCCTTCCTGGAGTGACGATTTTCCTTGATTTCGTGCGCCTCGTATGGGTCTCCGTCGTATTTCTTCTCGCATAGTGCTATTGCCTCGTCTTCTGTTCTGGCGTCGATTAGGTGAAAGTCATCTCGCATAACTTCCACGGAGACGTGCCAGCATTTCACGGGAAGATCCTTGTCGATTCCTGCGATTCTGGCTTCTGTTATTTCTGTCTCTATCTGTTTGTCTTGTTTTCTGATTTCGTTCGCTTTTTGGCTTCCGAATATGAGCATGCTGTGCCTCCTCTGTGTGTTACGAAACTCTTATGGCCATCAACGTTTCGTAACGTATGACCGCATTAGTCTGTGGCGTCTGCGGTAAGCTCGCTGTTTGCATTTGTTGGAACAGTACTCGCGTGTACGACCGGTTTCTGGTTGCTCGATGGGGTTGCCACATTCGCTGCAATTGGTTGGCTCGTAGCCATGCCAGCGTCTGTTTTTCAAGGGTCCTCCCTTCCCTAGGGTGCGTCTGTCTCTGATTTTGCGTCCTCGTCCCTGCTTGTGCCTGCCTGCCGATGCCTGCCTGCCTAGTTTCTGGTTTCGGTGGTTTTGTTTTTATCATAAGGTTTTGTACTTCGGTCTTGGTTTGTTATCATCTCGCTTTTGCTCTTGTTTTTATCATCCGCTTTTGCTTTTAGGTTTGTTATCATAGGGTCTTGATCGACTGGCGGATGGTTGCCGGTGTGCTCACTAGGATCCAGCCTCCGTCTGGTCGTGTTGCTGCGTGGTTGGATTTGACCAGGTCGTCTTTCATCCGCTCATATAGTGCGCGTGTCATGATGGTGCCTGATGCAAATCGGTAGTGATTTCCAGGCTGCAGGAATTGATCTCTCGAGGTTACTCCTCCCTTGCGCCAAATATCGAGGGCGAACTCACGTAAATCCTGGCGATAGATTTGTTCGTCGGACCGTGGTCCAGTGCGGTTGTTGATGATTGTACGGTCATCGATGGCCATTGCCGGCGTTGTAGGATCGCGAGGGATGATCTCGTCGAGGGTAGTGTCACGGTAGGCAATGGTTTGCTGGGCGTATTCGGCGCGCATGCGGATTAGCTTGGTTTCGATATGCGTGACTACGAAGGCGCTGACAACGTTTCTCATTGCCAGGAGGCTTATTGGTGTGAAAGTGATGACGACGGCTGCTGGGGCGTAGCTGGTAAGTGGGATAACTTCCAGAGCGGCGAGGATCGCGCCGGATGCGACAGAGAAAACGATAGATCCGAGTAGCGTCTGGATATATGGCAAAACGATTGGGGTTTTGACCGGATCTGGCACGAGATTCTCAGAGAAAGTAGGCTGGCGTCGAGTGTACCGCATGGCGGGCTCCAGGATTGTGCTCTAGCGTGATAGAACGTGCGTGCTAGTGTGTTTTGTAGCCACAAAGATATATGGTAATACCTAAGTGCTCGATTTGTGCGTTAGAACGTCTCTAAGTGCGAGATTGACATTGTGAGTATACTTTGGTATAATGGTCGCGTAGACTTTGGCGGGTCTACACGGATTAAGCGGGGCTTCCTGGGCGCTCAGCTCGGGGGCCTCGCTCTTTTTCAGAATAGCTCCTGTTGCTCTTCGATGTATCGGATCGCGGTCACATGTGGCGCATGTTTTTGAATGGTGTCTAGGATGATATGATTTAGCCGATGATGTAGCCACTCTGCTGCATATCGGTTGGTGACACTGACAGTGAGCAATCCGCTCTGATCCAATGCCAGGGCTCGCGTGTGTTTGAGCCACATGTCGTAAGTGGCTTTTGGGAACTTCAACTCGAGCGCGACTAAAATTTGTGGCCAGTCAGGAAGATTCTTTGTTTCTGCTTTTTGTGATGATTCTTTGTGTTGATTCGTGCTGCTGGGCGCAGCACCCCGTGCTGCGTCTGTACCCACCCCCTGCTGCTGGGCGCACCAGGGGGTGGTGCTGGGTGCACCAGGGTCGTCGTCGATTCCATAGACTGCCTCCAGGTAGTGTTGGTGCGAAATCCGGTAATGCTGGAGGAACAAGCGATGATCTCGCTGCAGGGCTGGCGTGAGCTTTGCTAGTTGCTCTGGTGTTAGGAGCGGTAGAACCCGGAGCACGTGGTAGGTGTGCTTGGTGGTTGGGCCGTCACCTTCAGTGGTGGTGTAGATGATCCTCTCCTCTATCAAGTGGTCAAGTGTGCCTGGGTGGCCGGCTCTGCCGGCAATGGTGTTTCTGGCGTTGGGGCCGTTGGATAGGATGCGACTTAGCCGGCTGATGGATGGCCATGATTTTGTGCGAGATCCCCAACAGAACGACTTGAGAAGTAGCCATGTGGCGTATGTCCTGACTCCCAGAAGGGGCATCCAGAAATACAAGCCGTAAGATTCTACGAATGTAAACCCGTCGCGGGTTGGGTCTATTTCGATTCCATCTACTACGAATGTATCGCTGCTGGGCAAGAGTTTTGTTTCACTATCGGTCACGCTGTGCCTCCTGGATGAGGTGTTTTGCTGCTTTTACGCTCGGCGACTGGGCGAGACTGATCACGAGGTCGACGTATTCTTCGACGTGATCAGGGCAATGAACTACGGTGATTTTTTTGGGCCAGCCTCCTTTGCCCATTACTAGTCGTCCCCAGCCGGTCTGGACTGCGTTCTCTCCGATGTGTGATACTGACCTGCTGCAGAAGGTGCATTTGAACATTGACAAAATCTCCTTGGTTGCAATTGGTCGCGAAGGGGTTTTATAATAGGGGCAACCGGTCCGCCTCCACAGCCTCCCGGTTGCCCCTGCGGAGTGGTCAAGATCACTGATGCGAGGTTGTCTATGACTACTCTGGATTTTGCTGTTAGCCGTTACCTCTTGGATTGTGATGCGCGCGGTCTTGCCGAGAAAACAATGGATTGGTATGCTTGGCGGTTGCGGGGTCTGATCTCGTTTGTGGGAGATGGCCGCCGGCAGATTGAGGATCTCACGATCGACGATCTGCGGCGCTACATTGCTCATGAGAGACAACGGGGTTTGTCGCGGGCCACGATGCGCGGGGCGGTTCGGGTGCTGAAGTTGTTTTGTGGGTTCGCCTGGCGGGAGGGGATGGTTGATCGGGATCCCGCTGCTCGTCTGCGAATGCCTCGGAAGCAGGCTCGTCATCCGCGAGTGTTGACTGTGCACCAAGTGGAGGAGCTTCTGGGGATCGCGCGAGGCAGGAATCGTGTGATCGTGCTGTTTTTCCTGGACACTGGCGTGCGGCTTTCGGAGCTGTGTAATCTGCGGCGTGAGGATGTCTACCTGCAGGAACGGCGCTGCAAGATATGGAGTGGCAAGGGAGGCAAGGACAGAGACGTGCCGATGGGCAGGACCTTGGTTCGAGCGATGGCCACGTGGTTGCTTGGCAGTGTTGGAGAGTATGTTTTTGTGTCGCGTGCTGGTGATCGATTGCAGCCTCAGGCTGTACGGTCGATGCTGAGACGGCTTGGGATGAGAGCTGGTTTCCATGTGTATCCCCATCTTTTGAGGCACACTTCAGCAACGCTGTTTATCGCTAACGGAGGTGATCAGATCACGGTGGCTAAAATCTTGGGCCACTCGGATGTTTCAACGTCGGCAATCTATGTGGATCTTGCGTTTGAACAGGTGCTGGAGGTGCATAATGGGGCATCGCCGGTGGACAGTGTGAGGCCCGGGCAGCTGTCGATTTTTCGGGTAAGTTGACCATGAAAAACGGTAATCTTACTCTGTATCAGCTAACCGGGGTTCGAATCCCTGCCCCCCAGTCGACCTGGCGATGCCCTGAGAAAGCGGCCAGGTTAGGCGCGGACTCCTCTAGTCCGCGCCGTTTTTCGTTAACGGGTCGTGCGTCGTTTCTTCTCGAAGTCCTCGATGCTCTGTTCCGGTACTCTCCAGGCGCTGGTCAGTTTCCCTGGGCGCTTTTTGTACCCGGCCAGGGAACCATCTCGCAGCAAGCCGAATAGCGTGTTGCGAGAGATCCCCAACCGTTTCGCGGCTTGGTTCACTGTGAGATCTGCCGGCATTCCTGTCCCCCCTTTTTTCGCTCCACGAGGCGGCGGCCAGGAGGAGCAGAAAGGCGGCTATGAAAAGGACCGGATCAGCCAGTTGGTAAATCTCGTAGCTCCTGTAGTCCTCCATAGCGTCCCTGTGGTTAGTATAGTTTGGTATAGTATACCATACTGGCAGGGTGGTGTCAAGGGGGCTTAGCTGATGAGCTTATCTACGAACTTTCGGACCAGGACTCGGTCGTCTGTGCCGAGTTGTTCGCCGGCCGCGCGGATAATTTCCTCGTGTAGTTTCTGCCGGCGTTCGCGCGGGCTCTTGATTGCGAGTAGCTGATCATGGAGCCTAGCTGCTGTGTTTCCGACGATCTGACGTACGATCGTTTGACGTTGTTCACGGCTCAGGCTGTCGCTGAGGATCTGGCCCTCGAGGGCATCCAGTGCGTGGGTGATCACGTCGTCAAGGGTGATGCTGAGTTCGACTGCTAGCAGTTTGGCTCGTTTGTGTGTCTCTGGCTTGACGTAGATCGACTTTGTGTCTCGTGGTGACATTGTGGTACCTTTCTCCGCGTTGGTTGGATGCGCGGCCCCCAGCGTGAATTTATACTGCGGGCGGGGCCAGTGTCGCGAGCTCTGAGAGTGCGGCCGTAAAGTCCATGTTGTGCCTCGCCAGGACTTCCCGCGTGAGGCTCTGGCTGATTTTCATGCGTCTGATCGCGGTCCAGAATTCGGTCGATGTCATTGTTTCGCGTTCCTCGATGACCTCGGGGCGGGGAGCTGTGGCCGGCGTTGGCGTTGGTGTTGATGCTGGCCGCTGGTTCTGCTTTGGTTCCTGGTCGGGTTTTGTCCATTTACTCCGGCTGTGGATGTCGAGTCCCAGGCCGAGTTCTAGCATGGCGTTTTTCATGGCGCCAGTTTTCGCGGCTTTCCATCGCTTCTCTGCGGACACGTTCCTCTTCGGTTCGACTCCGGAGATGCCAGCGGTTGTGATATCGCGGTCGTCGCCGTGCAGGCATATCTCCACGTTTATCATTTTGCAGTCGCCATCCATCCATGTATTGAGGATTCGGATGTCGTGTGCTGGCGATACCTGGAGGATCTGACGCCGCATGTAATCACCGGAGATGTAAGCTGTCCACATCCACTTGTCGGTTTTCTTGACGGTGGTTAGCCAACGGATCTCGCTTGCTGGTGTCGGTTTTTGTAGTGCTGTGATGATCTCTGCTGCTTTCATTCGTTTGTTCCCTTTCTTTTCATAACGTATATGGTGTAGTGCGACCTGATGTTGGTCGTGAGTTCTGTAAGCAATGTCTTGTCTCGTCCATATTCGGTATCTAGTTCTAGGGTTTGCCTGCTCCTCATGGTCCATCCGAGATCTCGTAGGTTGGCGTACTCGTGCGCGAAAGCGTCCCATCCGCTGGCGCGCGGGTCTGCGATTTGCCATGCTGCGTGCGGTGGTCGTACTGCCAGGAGTCTGGTGGAGTAGCTGCCCACTTGGTTTGACGTAGATGAATGGAGCTCCTCGACGAGCATCCGTAAAAGTTGTGTAGGACTGCTTTTCCATGTCTCGATTTTCCAATAGTTGTACTCTGCCGGGTGCCATCCTTCTTGTGCTGATAGTCTTACGATCGGGTTAGAGGAGAAGACCCGTTGTGTGGTCGGGTTGTCGTAGTCGTGGTTTCTCATCCAATTCCGGTAGCGTTCCTGTATGGTATGCATTACCATGAAGTGGTCAATTGGCTTGTGTCGCGTTGGCCTTATTTCCTCAATCTGTTTCCAGTCGTCGGTTGTCTTCGATATGGCGATATATCGACGGTCTTGGGAGTATTGCTCTCCTCGGTTGTAGATTCCACCTTCTAGCATTCGAATCGTAGTAGCGGTAGGCATTGGCGGGTCTCCTTTCGCCGGGCCTGACTGCTGATCAGGCCCGGCGTTTTGTGTCTAGTGTTCTGTCCCTCGTGTGAATAGCATCATTGCAAAGTGGTTGATGGTTGATCCCTCGCGTAGAAACTTTTTGGACTGTGCCGTTTTTACGGCTTGTGAATTACGGCTTATGTCTGCCGTCTCCCTGTAGTCCCACCCGTGCAATTCCGCCTCTCGTGAGAATTCGGACACCTCCAACCTCTGGCCATTTTTCCACTCGTTCTGGCGTAATACCGAGATGACTTGACGAGTCGCTGAAGGATCGTGCGGTCCTCGTGCGGACCACCCGATAAGAGCATAGAGAGTCGGTGTCGAACGATTCGAGAAAGTGCTTTTCGCGGTCTCGATGCCGAGTTCTGTTAAGATTGCGTTTGCTGCTGCTATAGCTGTAGATTCCAATCTGTGCTCGAGCATGTTAGCGGGCACTCGTAGGCGTGCCATGTGCCACGTGTGAAAGTTCACTTGTGCGGCAAAGCTGTAGTTCGACATTTGGCGGGTCTCCTTGCACCGGGCCTGATCGCCGACCAGGCCCGGTATAAACTATATTGGGTTAGGTTAATGCGTGGGCGGGTGTTGGTTCATCGACTGTCCGGGATCCGAATGCCCAACGCATTTCAGACCAGGACATATTGGAATAGGTTCGGCGATAGCTGGGGCGGTGCCAGTACCAGCATTGGCGCTTGTTGTGCCATCGGCACTTAAGTGCCTTGAGATCCTCTTTGTGCGGGCGGGTGTCTCCTCGTACCCATACCCATTGGCCTATAATCTCGATCTCGACGGCTGGCATCCTCAGGGCGACGAGGGTTAGGACCATGTCCATTACTGCCTGCTCTACGTCATGGCTGTAGCGGTAGACGTGCTCTTTCCCATCGGTGCCGGTGAGGGTTTCGCCGTTCAGGCTGTGGAGGAGCTGGTGATAAGCCTCGTTGATCGCCTTCATTGCGTCCTCAGTGCCGCCGAGGTCGGGATGGTTGGCGAAGGCGAGCTCGCGATAAAGGCTCTTGGCTTTGGCGGTGGTCGTGCATCCTGCGAAGTAAGCTAACATTTGGCGGGTCTCCTTTTAATCTATGTTTCCCGTGTTTCTACCCCTAGTATACTACCTAGTTCCCCGCTGATCTTGACATTCTTATGACATAATTATGACATTCAGTTTGCCGAATATGCTTTTTCGATCTCCGCGATACCCACGCCATGACCGCGGAAGAAGCCCCGACGAAAACGAGGGCCGGCCCCTGCGATACCCACGCCGGAACCCCGCACCAGACCGAACCCCCAGGAAACCAGAAGGGAGCGCACTAGAACAACGCCCCCTGCACGGCAGACCCGGCCGGAGGAGACCAGCGAAAGCCACCAGACCAGGGACCCGAAGCGGCAGCAGGAGCCCAGGAGCCACCCCACCACGACGGCAGCGAGAGACCGAGAGGGCAGGCGGGGAAGCCAGGGACGGAGACCGAACCGCAGCGAAACACCACCACCGGCACCCCAAGGCCGGCAGCGAGGGCGAGCGAGGCCCACGAGCCGGACCCGCCGCCACAGAAGCAACGCGAAGGGGAGGCGGAGGGAGCAACGGAGCGAGGGCAGCCGACAGCGACGAACCCGACGAACCCGGCACCAGCGCCGGAGGCCGCCACCGCGCGCACGAGGGCGACCGAGCGGCGAACGAAGGCCGCCCGAGGAGGGCCACCACCGCCGGCGAAGGAGGACACCCGAAAGACCCGAGCACCGGGAGCCGCCGAACGGACAAGGAGATCACCACCAGCCGCGCAGCCGACCGCGACCGAACGACCGAACGCGAGGACCGAGCGGACCACGGAGCCGACGAGGCCGGCGAAAGAGGAGGAGAGAGAACGAGAACCGCAGAACCCAACAAGAGCCACGAGACACCCCCCGGAAAACCACCAGGACAACCAAAGGAACACCCCAATGATACCACAGGGAAGCCCCAGAATCTTGACAAAGTTATGACATTTTTATGACATTGCCCCCAACGACGCCGGCGCGGAGAGCAACAGCGACACGGACCAGCCCGGACAAGCCCAGGCCCGACCCCCACGGACCGGCCAACCCCCACCGGCGAGACCCAGGCCGACCGGCAGCCGACCCGAGCCCCCACCGGCGCGGGACCCGGACGAGAGAGCGACAGACCCACGCCCAGGAAGGTTTTCCCGGAATGAGACAGACTTCCCCCCGTGGAGGATCAGGCACGATGAAACGACCACAGGTTTGCAACAGCGCGCGGGGGACGGGCGGGGACGGGCGATTTCCTCACGACCGGCCCCGACCGGCCCCCGCGCAACCGCCGCGCCCGGACCCCATGGCCACGAGACGAGAAGATAGTGCGCGGCGGAAGTGCGCACCCCGCCACAAAACTTAGTTAAACTAGGTGCTGGACTGGTAAGAAAAGGCCTTTGCAGGGCATGTACTTAGGTTTTAGCTTTTGGGTGGGCGGGACCCGTTGCCTGCTGGTGTGATCTGTCCTTGACCTTGTACTTATCATCCGGTGTTGACGTTGTTTAAGCGGGCTGCGGCTCATCTGGTGTTGACGTTGCACTTATCATCCGGTTTTGACGTTGTTGTTATCATCCGGTAGCGTCCTCCCGAGCAGTGACTGGAAGAACCCTTGACTTTTGTGTATGATTTATGGTATGCTAGCACAGACGTTCTATAGCACGTTAGTTCTAGGGGAGGAGGTGACGGTGTACAAGTTGGCTTTTGGAGTGATGAGGGCAGTGTGGGGGAGATGGTATGGCGCGAAATCCAGACAAGAAGCGTTGTGTGTACCCCGGGTGCAAGGCATGGGCAAAGAGGGGCGGGGACCTGTGCGCATCACATTCCAGACAAGGTCAGGTCGGTGCCCCCATGGCAAACACAAACGCAGTTAAGCATGGGTTCTACGGTGTGGGCGGCAAAGTGGAAGTTCGAGATGTCCCTACGCTGGATGATGAGATCGCGTTGTTGGCTTCAAGACGGGATGCTGTGGATCGCTGGATGATGGCGAGGTTGGATGCCGGTGAGGAGGTGGATGTACTCAAGTATCTGGCGTTGATTGGGGAGATCGGTAGTCGAATCGCTCGGATGTTGAAGACGAGGGATGCTCTGGGTGGCAGCGGTGACGTGATTGAGGGGCTATTTAGCGAAGTGTTGGATCTGCTTGATGGCCAGGTCGAGGTTAAGATTTGAGTGATGATCGGCGCGGGGGATTCGTTAAGTTGGCGTGTGCGTGGTTGTCGGATGTAGGACGGTTTAGCAGGTACGTGATAGAGCGACCATTGCGTGGTTACCAGGTCGAGGTGGCGCAGGAGGTTGCGCGGGCAGTGCTGGGTAAACGTGGTGGAACTTATGCTGTGATGATGAGCCGCCAGGCAGGCAAGAACGAAACAGCAGCTCAGCTCGAGGCCTATCTCCTGAACGTGTTCCAGAGAGTTGGCGGGTTCATCGTGAAGGCCTCGCCTACGTTCAAGCCACAGACTATCAATAGTATCATGCGTCTTGACACGTGCTTGGATAATCGCTGGAACGGAGGCCGGTATCACAGAGAGAAAGGTTACATGACCAGGTTGGGTAATGCTCGTTGTGTGTTCTTCTCCGCTCAGCCAGGAGCTAACGTAGTCGGTGCCACGGCCAACATCCTCCTGGAGTGTGACGAGGCCCAGGAGGTGCTGGAATCGAAGTGGAGCAAGGATTTCAGACCGATGGGGGCTTCCACGAACGCAGTGACGGTGTTGTGGGGCACGGCATGGACTAGCACAACGTTGTTGGCTCGGACCATAGCGGCCCTTCGAAGGCTGGAGCAGCAGGACGGGCAGAAGCGGGTCTTTTTGGTGCCATGGGAGCGGGTTGCAGAGGAGGTCCCGGCTTACGGTGAGTACGTGCGTGGAGAGATACAGCGCCTCGGTCGCAATCATCCCCTGGTGAAAACTCAGTACTTTCTGGAGGACATCGATGGTGAGGGTGGGATGTTTCCCAGGGATCGTCAAGCTCAGATGCGGGGTGATCATGAGCGGATCGATGCTGGAGTCCCAGGCCGGGAGTATGCTCTGCTGGTGGACGTCGCCGGTGAGGATGAGGAAGTCGAGGATATGGAGGCGCTATCGCCCCTGCAGGGGCTTGGCCGCCGAGACTTCACGGCGGTGACGGTGGTAGAGGTGGATCGTTCGACCTGTGATGATGTTCTGATTGGTGCTCCTTCTTATCGTGTGGTGGATCGGTACTGGTGGCGTGGGACAAAGCACGTGCGGCTCTATGCCAAGATCGTGGACTTGGCGAATAGCGTTTGGAAGGCTCATTGGGTGGTCTGTGATGCCACGGGAGTTGGTGCAGGCATGGCGTCTTTCCTGGAAGCTACGATGCCAGGGAGGGTGATGCCCTTTGTTTTCAGCAGCAAGAGCAAATCAGATCTGGGGTGGGCTTTTCTGGCTGTCTGTGACACGGGGCGCTTCAAGGATCACCAGGATGACGGCTCTCCGGAGTATGCTCAGTTCTGGCGCGAGGTAGGCGAGGCTGACTATGAGATTCTCGATGGCCCTGGGAAGCGAATGCGGTGGGGTGTGTGGGATCCGTTGGTACATGATGACCTTCTGATCAGCGCCAGTCTTTGTTCTCTCTTAGACGAGGCCGCAGGAGTCTATGTCGAGAGTGCGGTAGTGGAGGCGGAGGATGTTCTGTGAATCCGCAGATTACGCAGATTACGCAGATGCGGACGCAGATGAGGCAAGGTGTAAGTGGGGGGAGTGTGAGAGTGTTGGTGGTGATAGTGCTCTTGCTGGTGGCCATGGCCATGGCTATGCCAGTGGCGACGGTGACCTGTAATCCAGAACCGACGTTTTGGCCGAGTGAGATTACGGGTCCAGAGGAGTGGGGGATTCCATGTCCGGAGGCTGTGCTGGAGTACACTGTGTATGGTCGGGTGACAGTTGGTGAAGATGTTCCTCTCGAGGGGGCAGAGGTTCGGGTGAATCGGATTGCGGGTGGTGGGCAGACTGGTGCAGGTGCAGCGTTGAGTGATGCTGCTGGTGAATATCGGATCTGTGTCGCTGGACCTGTGGAGGCGTTGAGGATTTACGTCATTTACCCGGTTGGTTGCGAGGCCTGGGGGGTGACATCTCCGGTGGGTTCCTGGGGGTTAGAGGTGGTACATTGGCCGAATCCACCGGCGATGTGCGGTCCGATTTTGTGGAAGGCGACTTGTGAAGTGTCGCCCGTAAAGCACACTGTTACGCCGACATCCCTCCCTACGTCGACTCCAGTCCCATCTCCGACGCACGTGCCCACGCTGACTCCAGTCCCATCTCTAACGCACGTGCCTACGTCGACTCCAGTCCCATCTCCGACTCCAGTCCCATCTCCTATGCCAACAGGGGCATTCTACCTGGTTGTGCCTCCGGCGTTGAGGATGACGCCGGCTGCAACCTGTAACGAGCGTCAAGAACAGATCGTCACCGTAGCAGTGTATGCTGTTAATCTGTTGCGGCTCTGGACTTATATTGTGGCTGCTGTGGCGGGGCTGGGTGTAGCCCAGAACATAATCAAGTGGAAGGACAGGAGTTGATAGATGGGGATAAGGTCTAGAATAGCTCAGGCTCTGTTCGGAGACGTGATCGATGGTCGGGTGCAAGCTGCTGTAAAGGTGATTGATGACAAGTGGTGGGCGCAGATCGCCGGTGCAGTTGGTCCCCATGATGTGCAGTGGCATGAGAAGCAGGCTCAGCTCTCGGATGCACTCGAGGCATGGCGTACGAACCCGATGGCAAACCGGATTGTGTCGCTGATGACAGATTACGTTGTGGGTTCAGGAGTGCGACTCCTCTCCGGAGTTCCCTGGGTACAGGACTTCATCGACTCTATGTGGGAGCATAGGCGAAATCGGCTAGACATGCGTGTGTACCGCTGGTGTGACGAGTTGACCAGGTCGGGAGAGTTGTTCCTGGTGTTGTCGACGAATACAGTGGATGGATTGAGTTATATCCGCGAGGTGCCGGCCTCGAGGATAGACAAGGTCGAGACTGATCCGAATGACTATGAGCTAGAGCTACGCTATCACGAAATGAGGTCACCTACCGGCCAGAACAAAGAGGAGGTCGGCTTAGAGGGGCGTTGGTGGACGGCTGCAGAAGCTCCGGGTGCGGTGGCTGTTAAGCAGGTAATGGTTCACTACGCTATCAATCGTCCCATCGGGTGTGTCCGTGGCCAGGGGGATCTCGCTTCGATTTTGGAGTGGCTGAGCCATTACAAGAGCTGGGTCGAGGATCGGGTCAGGGCCAACAAGTACAAGAACGCTTTCCTGTGGCAGGTGACGTTGAAGAATGCGACCAGAGACCAGATAGCTGCCAAGCGGTCACAGTACGCGAGGCCTCCGTCCCCAGGCAGTATCTTAATCACAGACGAGAACGAGGAGTGGGTTACAGTTCAACCCGAGCTCCAGGGCTGGGACGCGGCCAGTGATGGGCATGCAATCCGGCTGATGGTTGCAGTGGGGGCTGGGGTTCCGCTCCACTTCCTGAGTGAAGGTGAGAGTGCAACTAAAGCCACGGCTGCAGAAATGGGTGATCCCACGTTTCGCCATTACATTCACCGGCAGTTGTTCTTCTGTGAAATGCTGATGGATATGGTCAGAGTGTGTGTAGGTAGAGCAAGGGCCGTTGGTCGCGGGTGGGGTTGGCAGGATTTGAAGCTGAGCTATGAAGTCCAGGACTTGACGAAGGATGATAACGAGAAGTTGGCCAATGCCGGCAAGACAATCGTGGAAGCTCTGGCGGTGATGAAGGAGCAGGGTTGGGTCGACGATGAGACGGCGATGAGGATAGCTTATCGTTTCGCGGGTGAGCTGGTCGACGTGAATGAGATGATGCGGCGGATGGGGACGATGGATCCGAAGGGTGCGGCGACGGGGCCTGGCCCGGGAAGTGTGGAGGAGAGTGAAGGTGAAGATGGGAGTGAGGGTGTGTAGTTGCCCTTATCATCCGGTTTGGACCTTGTTCTTATCATCCGGTTTTGATGTTGTGCTTATTATCCGGCCAAAGGAGGGCAATGTGAGTGGGGGTAAAGGTGACGACCACGGTGGCGCTGCTGCTGGTGGTACTGGGTGTGGGTGGTTGCTGGGGATTCTGGCGTTGGGGCTGGTGCTGTGGTCTATCTCGCTGAGCGTCGGTATGGGTGCAGACATTGTGACGGCTGGAGCGGTCGGAGTTGGCCAGGAGTATAACGGGTTTGCGGGGTTGCTGTTGTTGTTGGGGTTGGCGGCGTTGTGCATGGCTAGACGGGGGGAGAGGTGATCCGCAGATTACGCAGATGCTCCGCAGAGTACGCGGAGTACACAGATTGGGTGGGAACGGGGAGTGTGGGAGTGTTCGTGGGTTAGCTAAGGGCACGGGCAAGGTGAAGGCTATGAGAGGAGCGGAGCGTGAGTGAAGAAATACAGCAAGATGTAAGAGTACAGTTGGGCAATTTGGATCCAGTGTCGGATGGTGGGTTGTTTGACGTGGTTTGTATACGACCTGGTGAAGCAAACGGGGTAGAGTTCTCGCCTGGTGTTCTTCAAGACGCGGTCGGTCTGTTCGAGAATGCGAATGTGTTTGTGGATCATAGCGGGTTCTTTGATAGTGGCAGGAGCGTGGGAGATCTCGCGGGAGTGATCACTCAGGTGCGATACCAGGCTGAGAAGGGGATAGCAGGCCGGCTGCGGCTGATGACTCCCTCCAGTTGGTTGGAAGGGTTCCTGCGCCAATTGGTGTCTGATCGTGAACGTGGTCTGGCGGTGCCTCGGGTGGGGTTGAGTGCGGATTTGTATATCCGGAGGAAGGGGGTGAATGTCGAGGAGATTCGGCGGGTGAATAGTGTCGATATAGTTTTTGATCCTGCCGCGGGTGGAAGTTTTGAGCGGGTGTTGAATAGTGTACATGGTGGCCATGGAGGTGGCAAGATGGGTGAGAAAGTAGTTGAGTCTGTAAGTGTGGGTGTGGGTGAGGTGAGGAAGCAGGTACAGCCCCCCCTTAATCCCCCCCGTGGGACAGAACAGGGGGGAAGTACGAATGATGAGGCTTTGGTAACGGCTGCGGCTCAAGGGATGGAAATAGTGGAGCTGCGGCGAGTGCAGTGTGCTGCGGTGTTGGGGTCGGTGATGGCTGCGAACTCGGACTTGCCGGCTTCTATGGCTACTCTTCTGGAGGAGCGGTTCAAGGGTGGCATCTTCGATGCTGCTGATCTCCAGAAGGAAGTGACGGCCATTCGCAAGGCGTGGGCTGATCTCCAGGAGTCGAGTGTGATTCAGGGGATGGGTACGGGGAGTGATGGATCCCCTGCAGGGGATCGTTTGTCGCTTCCTCGCGTTCGTGGCATGTGGGATACGATGGATCGTGTGCAGATGGCGTGTGACCGACTGATGGGGCTGGAGATTCCGAGCGAACATTCGGACTTGCCCAGGCTGTCTGGGATCCGCGAGTTGTATCTGATGCTGACCGGTGACCACGAAATGTACGGCCGGTTCAATCCCGATCGCGTCCAGTTGACGTGTGAAGTCACCACCTCTACCATGACCTCGGTGGTGAAAAATGCTCTGAACAAAGTACTGCTCAAGTCCTACAACATGCGTCCTCAGTGGTGGGCTCCGATCGCATACGAAGAGGACTTTACCACTCTGAACGATATTACCTGGATTAGCCTCGGTGGTATCGCTGATCTGGACACGGTGACGGAAGGGGCTGCCTACACTGAGAAGGCGTGGAGTGACAACGAAGAGACGAGTACCTTTATCAAGAAGGGTAACTACGTTGGTATCACGCTGGAGATGATAGACCGCGATAACGTTGGAGCTGTGAAGCAGTTGCC
>Ga0307928_10000982_pt1 | contig 21495 bp, 37 predicted proteins | sample AceLakmetagen232_FD_201815 | JGI IMG/M metagenome (GOLD analysis project Ga0307928, IMG submission 201815) | Saline water microbial communities from Ace Lake, Antarctica - #232 | ecosystem: Environmental > Aquatic > Non-marine Saline and Alkaline > Saline | place: Antarctica: Ace Lake... | reverse complement strand
TAAATATTGAATTATGAAAATTGAATTATCAGAATGGATTATCATTGATGGGTATTGTGCAACTCGCACAATAAAGGGAGCTGATGTAAATCTAATTAAAAATAGAGTTGCTTTCATAGAGAAATCTGGCAGAGTTCGAGTTAATCCTTATACAAATGAGGATAAGGATTATAAAAATTGGCAATCTGTTTGTCGTGGCTCTGGTGGTAGCAATGCAAAGGAAGATGGCTGCTATGGATATGATTTAGAAACTCGCTCAGAAGTTGATGAAAAATTAGTAGAAATGGGCTACGTTTTAAATTAACCATAACGTTTGTCTTGGAAACAACAAAACCCTACTAAAACCAACACAACACCATGAAAACCTTTATTATAACAGGATTTTCAAAATACATCACAGAGGACGGGAAATTATACAGAAAAGCGTATAAAACAAAAGACAAAAGATATAAATTTCAATATAGGGAAAAACGTGAACTCAAGAAAACAAAGAAAAACAAAAAAGCATCGGACGAAAACGGATTAGGTTTTTACTTAGTTAAAGATAAAGAAACTAAAGAAAGATTTTTTATATGTAAGAGGCTAAGACATCGCCTAAAAAGAATTAAATAAACCCATAAAAATGAGCAACCTAATTAAAATAACAAAAAAAAATTTACCCTTAGCAGAACAGGCTAAGGTAAAGGGCTTCCTTACCCTAAAGAATAAAAAATGGGAGGAGATTCAAAGGTTTAGCAGGTATGGAAGATACACCAAAGAACCCGAATATCTTAAATTTTATGGCGAAACTCCTGATAGCTTATTTCTCCCTAGAAATTATTTTTTACACGAGCCTTTTTCTTTGTGCTTGCCTGAATTAAAAAAAGCGAAAGGGAAAAAGATTGAAATAAAAACTTCTATTGTATTAAGAGACTACCAACAAGAGGTAACAGACCAACTAGTCTACTCGGATAATTTAATACTCCTGAAAACAGGAGGAGGAAAAACAGTAATAGCTATTTGGGTAATTTGTAAATATGCTGTTTCTACATTGGTTGTTTGTAGAACAAACCAACTTTTAGACCAATGGAAAAAAAGAATACAGGACTTTACTGACGCAACCGTAGGAAAATACGACAAAAAGAAAAATGCTTTTTACGATATTACTTTAGCCACATACTCCCAATTAGCGGGAACAAAAAAAGGCGGTTACAAAAAGGCTTATACAGAGGATTTTTACAACAATTTTGGGCATATAATTTTTGACGAGTATCATAATGCAGGGGCGGAGACCTATCAAAAAATATGCGAAAGAGCTACTTGCCATTACAGAACGTCTTTAACAGCAACCTTTAGGAGAAAAGATGGCATGGAGAATATACTAAAATACCATGCAGGAAACATAATAAAATCAGAAAAAGAAAGCAAACCAGTCTATATTTACCTCTTTCAAACAGGAATAAAGGTAAATGAGGCGGACATAAAGGAATTTTCAGTTAAAGCTGTCGGATATAACGAACTAAGACTGTATGAGGAATGCTGTATAAGAGAAGAGGGAGAGGAAAAACCATTCACAATAATAAATAAAATAAAAGAGGGTAGAAAAACAATAGCCTTAATAACAGAAACAAAAGAGGAAATAAAAAACAAAAGGGTTTACCCGAAAAAAAGAATTACTACTGTAAGAATGGATACAGAGGTAATAAAAAAGCTATCTCTGTATAGAGACCTGAATAACCTGTGTGCAGAATTTGTAAAAGCTGAAAGGAGAATACTTATAATAAGCAGACGGGTGGATTTTATCTTAATTTTAGCATGGATTTTAAAAGGCTTCAAGGTAGGAATTATTTTGTCAGACAAAGAAAAACAATATAGAGAATATGCAAAAAAAGAGGGTTACGAAAAGATAAAAGACTACGAAAAATGGGTAATCGAAGAGGCTCAAATTATAATAGCGATAGAACAACTATCGAAAGAGGGAATGGACATTGAAAGGTTAGACACCTTGATAATCGTAAACGTAATAAAAGATATAGAGCAAGCGGTAGGGCGTATAAACAGGGATTACCCAAACGCAAAATATAAACTGTGTATCCTGATGCAATATGATATTTTGATGTTTCAACGCATGTTTTCAGGAAAAAAAGGCACAAAATATTGGATTAATACATTAGGCTACAAAATGATAAATGATTACACCAAATACTTATGAGCTACAAACTAACTTTAGAAAAAGAAAGACTAGCCGATATGGTTAAGGTGGAGGTGCTAAAAGGAGATGCCAAATACGCGCTAACAGCTAGACGTAAAATAAGAGAGTCCCGTATAAATCGTTTAGACGATAATGCAGAACTATTATACTCTTTGTTTAGGTTTGTTTGTGATAAAACAGGCTACAAAGCATCGACTATAAGGAGCAAAAGCAGAAAAAATGAGATTGTCTTTGTCAGGAGACTTTTTATTTCCATAGCTAAAGACCTATACCCTAACATAAAGAGCGTAGAGGTAGCAGACTTTTTAGAAATAAAACAACTTTGTAGCATAAAATTAGCGATTGACACGGTTAATTTAACAAAAACAAACAGAGAATCAAAAATAAAAATCTTGTCCGAATACTTGGACATGCTAAAACGAGTTTACAAATAAATTAAAAAACATGAAAACAATAGAAGAAATTTCGCAAATAGGAGAAGAAACATTTGAGTATGGAGAGGTAATAAAACATAAAGGAATAGACTATGCAACTATTAAAACAGCTTTTTTTGAAGCAGGTATAAACATAATGCCTGTAAATCCCGGAACAGAACTTTATACACGGCACGGAGCAAGAACCATTGTAATAATAGAGGTTGAGGAATAAATTTAAAAATAAATTTTTTTACTAAATTTATTATACTTATCTTTGCGACAACTTTAATAAATAGATAACTGAATTTTTTTAACAATAAAAACTAAATGTAATGATTATAACAGAATTAAAAGGAAACTTTGGTGTCAAACTAATAAAAGACGAGTTTGAAAATGGAGACCTCTACATCGGAGAAGATGGAGGTTTATTTGCAAGAATTGGAGACGGATTTGACTTTCCGACAATAAAAAAAGAGGAAAAAGAAGAAAAAAAGGCTGAAATTGTGGACGATACAAAAGAGGCTGAACCTAAAAAGGCAAAAGCTAAAAAAGAAGAGCCAAAAGAAGAAAAAAAGGCTGACAAAAAGAAAAAAGGAAAAAAATCAAAGGGTGAATACAAAGCACCTAAGAACTTAGAAGAGGACTTTGATGAGGTGTTGGATTTGGAAGAGGATTTTGACGAGGAAGCAGACTACATTCTGCACATAGAAGATAAAGGCTACTTACCTGTTATGGTAATGCCGACTGACGATGCAACAGGAGAAGCCACTGTTAAAGGAGGCTCTCTGGATGGAAAGGTCTTAAACTTCGGTATTGATGACGATGGGGTAACTCTATACGTAGCTGCTAAAGAAGAGGAAGAGGCTGAGAATAACGGAGAGGTTGTAAAAAATGCAAAAAAATTAAAAATCGGGGATAAGGTAAAGGTAAAATTGGCAGGGGAAGACCTAAGCGAAGATGATGACCCGGACACTATTTATGACTCAGAGGTTGTAGAAATTGTATCCTCTAAAATCGTTACGGTTGAATCTGACGGAATGATCTTTGACATAAACTTCAAAGAAGGAAGCGAAATTTATAAATAAAAACAAAAGCTACCCTAACTTAAAATCAGGGGTGGCTTTAATTTTTTTAAACTATGCCAAAAATAAAAAAAAATAAAAAAGAAGGCAGGGAGAACACACTCAACATGCTCCTAGCTAAAAAACTTCACTTGGACGGTATCCTTACACAAGGTAAGAAAAAAAAAGAAGAGATAACAAAAGAGGTTTTTACAATTTGTGCAGAAGACTACTTTACAAAAAAATCAAAGGTTAAAATTGTAGAGCTAGAAGGGCAACAGGTAAGGATAGAACTTCAAGAAACGAAAAAAATAACAGAGAAAGACGACATTGTAGAGCTACTAAGAGAAAAACTAGGAGAACAGCTTGATATGTATGTCTATACAGAAGAAAAGCTCCATACAGGAGCAATAGAACAACTACTTAAAGAAGAGCTACTTACAAAAGAGGACTTAGAGGACTTGGTAAACGTAGAAAAAGGGCAAAAAAGAATAATCAAAAAAATAAAATAGGAAAAATGAAAAGACTAAAAATTGGAGATGAGGTCGTGGACTTTTATTCGGTAAAAGAATTGGCGGATAAAATAGGAAAACATAAAGACAGCATCATAAAACTAGAACAACGAGGAAAAATCCCGACAGCAAATTTTAGGACAAGGGCGGTTTTTGTAAACAAGAAACGAGGAACAGACGTTGCTTACTTAGAAGCAAAAGCACTGTATAACGAGTATGAAAGACAATTAGAAGAAAACGGAGCAATTACAACAGAAATTTCAAAAGCTCTGGAGGGTTTAATTAAAGACCGTCAATGCCTAAAAGGAACACGACTTTACTCCGATTTTTTGGTAACACTATTAATCCCTCTTTATAAAAAAATAACAAGAGGAACTGAAATCAATCAAGAATTACTAAACAATATTAATGAAGCGTTCCTAAGAGAGCGTGATAAATACAAATAAAAATGCCAAAAGTAAAAAAAGAAAAAAAACTTGTCATCACAAGGGACGAAGAAAGACCAGAGCCTAAAAAAGCTACCATTGAAGAAAACCTGATTATATTTTCAGAAAAAGAATTGTCAGATATGGACACTTCGTATCTGGATAAAATCTTGGTTGTTTATAAGGTTGATACGAATAGCATAAAAGGAAAACTTACAGATGCAAACCGAATACGCTCTATTATAACAGCACAAACGGAATATTACAACAAAAACGAAAAAACGCCAAAAGGATTAAGCTCTGTAATTCCGCAGAACCTTAGAAAAGAATTTGGGTTTATCGAGGTTGGAATAAGCTACTTGAAAAAAACGGAAGACTACGAAAACGCAAGAATAGATATAGGTGTTAAATTACCGCTGTCTTATACAGAAGAGGATTTAGAAATTGCCAAAGCTAAAATTAAACAGGCAATACCTGTATTAGAAGAGGTTGTAGATGAAGATTTTCCTGGAATTATTCAAAACTCTGGCAAATATAAATATGAGAGACCATAAAAAATTACCTGAAATAGGTTACTTTCAAGCAGGATATTTATTCGCTTATCTTTGTGGTATAGCGGATAAATACCCAAAAGAAATACCAAAAGAAGCTGTAATAGGTTTAGGGGTAACTGACTTAGATAAATCTTTGTTGCTCTTGAAGAAACAAGGCTTGATAAAGGTCAGAAAACAAAAAATAACTATTGTAGAAGCTGAAAAAATAGAATTAGATAAGGAAGAAAAACCTGAAAAGGTAACGTTTAAGCTTTATGCAAACGAGACACTAACAAGAATACAAAGAGCATACAAAACCTATTGTAAATTTGCACACAGAACAGACACAAAGGTAAGAGAATTGGTAGCAGAGATTACAATAAAAAAATTAACACCAGAAGACTTAGCTTTATTTTTCAGGTGTGTCAAATGTATGGTTTATGAAGAAAATACTGTAAGCCTATCTGTATCTTTTAAGGAAAAAGCGACCGCTAAAAAAATACTTCTTAAAGGTAACGATTTTGATATTTTGGATTTGGTAATAACCTTTATAAACGATTTTGAAAAATACGAAACTAAAAACGTAACAGAACCCTCAATTTTTAACATGGAATTTCTTTACCAGAGCATAAAAACAAAAAACAAAAAAAATACAGACATAATTGTAGAAAGAGAGGAGGCTGAATATGTTTAGCAAATTACAAAAAACTCAATGGCTAAAAGCAGGAATCTTTGAGAAATGGTGGGGAGAAGGTTGGTCTTCTTATACTAAGGAAAACACAGAAATTCTAAATTGGCTAAAAAGGTTTACAAAAGAAGAAAACAAAAACGGAAAAGGCTTTTTGTTATCAGGGATAAATGGAATAGGAAAAACAATGCTTTTGAATATTACTCTAATGAAAAAAATGGAGCAAGGAAAATCGGTTCACATAATACCTTATTGGGTGTTATTACAAGAATATTTAAAATCTTGGAGTAATGAAGGTAGCTATAAAGAACTACTAAGATATGATTACTTAGGAATAAACGATTTTGGAAAAGGTTACGAAAGCGACAAGGCAAGAGAAATGGCAAAAGGAGCAATAGAATTTATACTTGATTACCGGATACAAAGACAAAAACCTTTACTAATCACCACAAATCTTGAACCTAAAACTATCCGAAAGGAATACGGGCATGATATAGCCTCAAAGATAAATGAATCTTGTATGATATGTATTTTTCAAGAGAAAGACCGCATAGCAGACGACTACCGTATTAAACACAATACAATAATAAAAGGATAAACTATGCCAAAAAATAGAAATAAACAGGGTGGCTTCATAACGAGGGTTAAGCTCATATTCTTTAAAGAAACAGGTAAAATGAACTTTGTAGAGGAATACAACAGCAGAATACCTACTTGGGACGAAGACATCTTGGTAACAGAAGCTAAGGAAAAATTTAATAAAGGAAACTTTTTTATAGAGGCTTATTGCACAGAATGGGACACAAAAATGTACAGACTTATAGGCTATTCCGAGATAGAAAAGGTAGAAAATAGGACTACTACATTTGGAATAGGTGGGAAGGATTTGAATAAAGACGAAGAGGTAAAAATTAAAATAAAAACACAAATAAAAACACAAATAGACGCTTTAGTAAAATAAAAAAACGCAAAAAAATAATGTTTGAAAAGTTCCTATATGCAGTAATAATAGAGGGGAATATAGACCTCCTAATAAAATGTAAAGATGTTTATTTTTCAAAGAAGCATCTAAAAGCTGTAAAATTCATAAAGAAATATTTTGCAGAATACAAAAAATACCCTGATGTAGAAGATATTGACGAGGAAACAGGGATTTATATAGAAGAAACAGATTCTACTGCTGATTATTATTACAAAAAAATAAAAGAAGCTTACAAGGCTTCGGTAACAGACGACCTGATAAGAAAACTCGCAAAAGGAGAAACCGAAACAATAAGCCTTTTACAAAACACTGTTCAAAACCTAACAAAAGAAACAGACAAAAAAATAGAGTGGTATGGCGAGGACATAAAAAGCAGAGAAGAGGCATACCAAGAAAGAAAAGAATCAATAGGAGGGGTAACTTACCTAACAACTGGAGACCCTGAAATGGATATGTTCACCTATGGAATTAAAGAAACAGATTTTTGGCTTATAGCGGGTTACGAAAAGGTAGGAAAATCTTTTGAAGTATTGAGAATGGCTCACAATATAGCATTAAAGGTACACGAATACTTTGAAGAGGACGATGATAGAGGTGTTTTATTTATAACTTGTGAGACTGGAGCAGAGGAATTTTATGACAGGGTAGATGCAATAGGAGCAAAAATATCCTATGCCAGGTATATGGCAGGGGAGCTAAAAGACAAAGAAGACGGAAAAAGAAAAAGGTTCTTGAAAAAAATACATAAAAAACGAAAAGAAAGCACCTACAAACTCCTAATAGTAGATGACGTATTTACTATGGACGACATAGAGAAATACATACTGCTACTCAACCCAGCGGTCGTAATAGCAGACAGCGTTCAACTGCTAGCTAAATCAATTGACTGGAAAGACCTTACCCAGATGGCTAGGGAATTAAAAAATATGGCAAGGCGTTTATCTACGCCAATAATCGCAACAAGCCACGCAAACCTCAAAGATGGGGACAGCGTGGAAAAAATAAACATACACTCCTTTTCTTACTTCAAAGGAGCAAGAGACCCAGACTTTGCCTTTGTAATGTTTAAGGACGAGAATATGAAGACTTTGGGGCAAACAGGAATGGTATGTGTAGGAGCAAGAAGAGCAGAACCTTTTGTAAAAATCTGGGAAACAAATTGGAGCAATATGCAAACAAAAACAACAATCTTAAAAAAAGTAAGAGACTTCGTGGACAGCGAGGTAGATGAATCAACCTATTAAAAACTAAAATAATGAAAAAGAAACTTGATACCTTGATTGTCCGCTACTGCATAGCAGAGGATACTGGAGAGCCTATTACGATGGAATTTGAAATACATGACGAATGGTTTGCTTATCGACATAGGTGGGTAATAACCAGAAACAAAGGAATTTATTCAGTAACAGAAACTAAATCAGGTAGCGTTTTACAAGGTAGCTACGAAGGTAAAGCACTAGACGACCTAAAAATGTCATACAAGGGTAGACACGTGGATAAAAAATTCAATATGTTGAAAGCTATAAAGGAAGATTTCTTTGTAAGAATTGAAAAGATAAAGAAAACCGCAATAGAAGCAGGAAAGCTAAAAGAAAATTGCACAGAAGAGGACTTGACAAGATACATAACAAAGACGGTAAAAGAAAACATAAGAATAAACAACCCTAAAAAAGAAGAAAACACATGGATTTATTTTATATAACAATAGGCATACTAATAACAATAGCAGGAATAGGCATTAATTTAACGTTGATGCTAATATGGAGAGCTGTATTAGGAAATACTTTATTCCTCAATAAGCTAAAAATACAATTACAAAAACATGAGGTAACGGAGAATAATTTGATACAAGGTAATATTCGCCTAAAAACCACAATAGAAAAATTGACGCAAAAAATAAACAACATTAAACTTAAAAAATAATGTTAGAACGTTTATTAAAAAAAGCGGGTATAAAAGAGTTAAAACCTAAGCTAGACGGAGGCTTTACAGCAAAATGCCCTAATCCAGAGCATACCTCGTCAAAAGGTAGTTTTCATATTTCGATGGATAAGGGGATAATGAAATGTTTTTCTTGTGGATTTTTTTCTCCTGTATTTGACTTTCTTTTAGACAACGGTGTTCAAGCAAAAGAGGCTTTAGAATATAAAAATTACGACAACGGTTACAAAAAAAGGCACAAAGAAAAAGAATTTTTGCTCGGAAAAGCAATCCCAAAAAGCCTAATAGATAAAGGTATTGAGGTAGGGACGTTGAAGCATTTTGGGGTGGGGTATGATGCATACGAAAAGCACATAACTATTCCGATAAAAGAAAACGGGGGGATAAAAGGGGTAAAATACAGAAAATACCCTAAAATTTTTTGGTATTCAGACGGTTTTGACAAGAATGAGAACATTTATAACTATAAAGAAACAAAGGAGAGAATTTACTGTGAGGGAGAAACTGACCTATGGACAATTTGGCAAAGGGGAAACAAAAAGGTATCTCACACATTTGGAGCTACTGTATCCAATACGCAATTAAGAATGATGAGCTTGCATGACAGGATTTATTTAGCTTATGACTATGATATACCCGGAATAAAGTCAATGTTTAACATTTACGAAAATTTAAAGATGCTTGTTGAAATCTGGATAATACCGTATAAAGCAAAAAAAGGAGAAAAACCAGACCCGAATAACACAACAAAGCAGGAATGGAAAAGAGCGGTAGAAAACGCAGAGCCTTTTATTCTCTTTGAAAAATACCTAATTAAAAACCGACCTAAAATATATAAACTATGTCGGTAGAACCCACAAAATAAAAATAAAATTATGGCAGAGCAAAAAAACAATATCCAGAAGCATTCAAAAAAGAAGCGTTGTCAGAATAACTGCCAATAACGTTTAAAAACAAATTATAATTTTTAACCATGTCAAAAATAGAGAGCAAAAAAGGAAAAATGCTAACACAAAAGGATATAAAAAGCCTTTTATCAAAAAATAAAACAATAGCCTTTGTAAATGTAATAGATGATGATGGGTTTTTTGGACAGGACACTGCTATTTTTCAAAATTATTTTGGAGAATTTAAAAGGTCTAATCTGTCAAGCTATGTGGAGGTTAATAACTCACTAGAATCCATTTATGACGTCTTGTTTACAAGAGACCTAACAGGAGAGGAAAACCCAGAAGAAAAATCAATATACCTATTCAGAGGACAAGGCGAGCTAAAAGAATTTTTCGCCCACATTTATTGTGATTTATGGGTTAATGGAAGGTTTACAGGGGAACACACTTAAAAAAAGAAAAAATGCCAAAACTAAAAACAATTTTTACAGAATTTAAAAAGGATAAAACCTTTGCGGATAAATTCGCTTGTTATAAAGCCTTCAACGTCTTTTTAGAAGGTGTAACAACTAAAATAGCAGAAGAAATGTGTCTTAAAATAGAATGTAAGCCTTTTAAATCCACTTATGAGGATAAACCAGAAGTAGCAATATTTCATGGAAATTTCTTGCTTAATCAGGTAGTAGAGGTAGAGGGTGTGAGGGTTTACTTAAAGCAATTCCACTCAATAGACCAAATGAGAAAAGAATTGCCAGAAAAAATAAAAAAACAATTAGAAAACAAAAAAATAAAAGAAAATGCAAAAAGAGAATTTAATTAAAATAGGAAAGGAGTTATTAAAAGAAATAGACGAAAACTGGGAGGAAAGAAGCGACCTAAGGAGAACTCCAGAGAGATTTGCTAATATGATAGGAGAATGGTTTACACCCGAAAACTTTAAATTTACAAAATTTGTGGTAAAGGAAAAAAATCCATCATTTGTTGTGATAAATAACATTAAATTCTTATCTTTCTGCGAACACCACATAGCCCCAATAATAGGGAGCGTGAGTATTGGATACTTACCAAACAATTATATAGGTGGTTTGTCTAAATTCGCAAGGCTTGTTTCGTTTTTGAGCAAGGCACTTATAATACAAGAAACCTTTACAGAATCTATCTTCAACAGCCTTATGTCTCTTATAGACCCAAAAGCACTTATCGTAAAAGTATCTGGGTATCACTTCTGTATATCACAGAGAGGCATAAAAAGCCAAGATTCTTATACCATAACTGAGAAATCAAACCTTAGTGATGCTGATTACATAAAATACTCTGATAAAGCAATAATAGAAAATAAATTTTTTTAGCAAATATTTTATACTTATCTTTGCGACATCTAATTTCAATAATGGACTTAGAGAACTTTAAATTTTATAAAAAATGCCAAAAATAAGAAAACCGAATACGGAAAAAAAAGAAAAGGCGAAAGAATATGACAACCCTTACGCACCTGTAAGCGATGAGGAGGCAGAAGAAATCTCTGATAGATCAACATTTGAGAACTTCAACCCAGAGGATAAAAACGGGTTTACGCAACAAAACACAAATTGCTACCTCGTAAAAGGAGAGTCAGCAGACTTTGTTTTTTTGACAAGACAATTTTTCAAACAAATGACCCACTCTACTGTAAAAACAACAAAAAACGGAACTAAAATCTACCCAAAAGAATTGTGTAGAATAAATGTAGGGGACAAAGACTGTCCTTATTGTGATGAAAGCAAACACAATGAATCTGTAAAAGGTAAATACGAATCACGTTACTGGGAAGTAATTGACTTTCGTGGACAAAAAGAAAAAGAGGGCGAAAAATGGGTCTATACAAATACTCCAGCACCCAAGCTATTTATGGGTATGTCTACTGCATTAGCAACTCAGATAAGAGTATTGAGAGATGAAGTAGAAGAGGACGATATTGAATTACACGAGGTAATCATTACTATTACTAGACAAAAAGACGGTAGCTACACGTCAGGGGTAAAAACAAAAAAACTCGGCAGAGGAAAAAGCGAAACTATCGTCTTAGATTCAGAGATAGAAAGAGACAGAAAAGGGCTGTTAGAAAGCTGTAAAATAGCTTATGCAGACGGGGACGACATATACAATGGTTATTTACCACATGTTCCAACAATCTTAGCACCGAAGAGCGTAGAGCAAATGGAAAAAGATTTATCTTATTAACACCTTTTATCAGGTATCAATAGAGTTTGACAAGCTCTCTGCAAGGTTTAGAGCCGAATAGCAGTCTTTTAAACGTCAGAAAAAGAAGGCTTGATAAAAGAGATGCCATTGAAGCTTGGCTTAAAGCACTAGGTTAAACAAAAGCCTATAATACCTAGTGCATCTCTTTATACTGTGATTACCCTCCTTACTATAACGAAGATAATTTCCAGAGAGAAATTAGGTGTTATCGGAGGAGGTTTTTAAAAGAGCGAATGGTGGAATGGTTTAAGCATAAGCTAAAAAGCGACAACTCAGATGATATAGCCAGTTGTGGTGCAGGTTCGAGTCCTGCTTCGCTCACAAAAATAAATGGTCAGATGGTGGACTTGACAGAAGCCGAGGGTCGCCACTCAATGCCTTGATAAGAAGGGAAGCTAGACAATCTTTTAATCAGCAGTGCATAAATGGAGAGTGTAGGTTCGATTCCTACTCTGACCACAAAAATAAGAACTCTCAGATAGCGAGCAATAAAGCTTTGACCTTGGAGAGCCGATGCAAGATAAGGTTCGTGAGGGTTCTTTTTAAAAACCTAAAAACCTAAAAACTATGAAAGAGGAAAGACAATTTTTTTGGGCAACAAAAGACGGAAGAAAAATAAACGTAGATGAAATGGACAAAAACCATTTAAGAAATGTTTTAAAAATGATAATCCGCAATACAGAGAATAACACAGGAAGAGACGAGGTAACAGATTTAGAACCTTATTGTGATGATTGGAGGTGGAAATAACAAAAGCAAAAAGCATGAAAAAAACACTCTATATTTATACAGACGGTTCGGCAGACAATAAGACTGAAAATGCTTATGGAGGTTGGGCATATATCTTTTCTGAAAACAAGGAGGGTAAAGACCACTTTTTTGAAGAAAGCGGAAGAGAAAGAGGAAAAAGCGGAAAAATGGAATTGTTAGCTATTTATTACGCTTTATTCGTGCTTATAAAGAAAAAGGCATATAAAGAATATAAAGGGATAATAATTAAAACTGACAGCGAATATGCAAGGAATACATTACTAAAAATACCTTTTGCTAAAGGAAACTTTCCTGTTGTAAACAAGGCTGAAATCATGGCTTTGAATAAATTAGGAAAAATTTTCGCAAAGAAAAAAATAAATATCACCTACGAGCATGTAAGAGGACATGTTGGAATTTATGGAAATGAAATTTGTGATAAACTAGCAAACAAAAAAAGAAAAAATGCTTAAACCAGAAAAACAAAAATGAAAGAAAGAGCAAAAATACTAATAAAAAATATGTTTAATGATTATGCTTTTATACAGAGAAATCATAAGATAGAAATACTGGAAGAGGTGGATAACAAGGTAATTTTACTCCTTTCTATACTTAACCCAGAATCCGAGAAGGAAACTAAACTAGAGCATGCCATAGAACTTGACTTTGATACTAATACAATAGAGATAGAAGATGACTGCGTGAATATGCTGTTAGCCGCTTTTAATGAGGAAAACGAGGTGGACAGAGATTCTGATTTTTGGGAACACTTATTTTTAAACTGCATATAATGGAATTTAAAGATTTTAAAAAATACGAAATAATAGATACCCTAGAGGAGCTTGAAAGAATAACAGCTATTGTCGAGCCGATTAAGGAATTTACGTATGACGTAGAAACTACAAGCTTACGCTACGCAATTTCTGAACTTACTGCAATTTCTATTTACTCACCTAAATACAGAAACTCTGTATCTATTCTTTTTAACTTTAAGTCAAGATATACTGTAAAAGAAAGAGACCCGGTAAATAAAAGAAGAAAAATCGACATAGAAAAAATATACGAAAGAAAAAACGCAATAGAAATAAAAGAAGCTTTACCTTACTTATTAAGGATATTCAAGGATAAGCAGGTAACAGGGCATAATATAAAATTTGACTTGAAACTAGCAATCAAATACGGTTATGCTAACTTCAATATCGAAGACGATACAATGGTAATGGCTTATTACCTCAATACATCTGCAAGAAAAGGCTTAAAAGAATTGTCTGGAACTATATTAGGTATAAGAATGCAATCTTATGCGGATACGATAAAACAAAAGGTAACGAATATTGATTGGACTAAGGTTGATTTCTACGAGTATGGTAAATATTCAGCTTTCGATTCCTACGTAACCCACAAACTAAAAGAAGCTCTACAAGAAAAAATGGAGAACTTCAAAGAATTGCATAACATTGATATTATAGGTTCTTATAGAGAAACAGGACTAAAAATAATCCCTGTTGTAGCTAAAATGGAAATTGCGGGGGTAAAAGTTGATTTGTCTATTCTGGAAAAAATGGGCAAAAGAATGACTAAAAGAATAAAAGAATTAGAGGGGATAATACACGAGAAAGCAGATGTAGAATTTTTAATAAGCTCGTCTAAACAAATGATAGAGGTATTATTTGATAGGCTAGGTCTTCCTGTAACGGGAAAAACAGATAAAGGAGCCGTAAGCGTAAACGAAGCTTCATTAAAAAAATTAAACTTTCTTGGGCATGATATTGTAACTTTTATATTAGAATACAGGAAACTCACAAAACTTTACTCAACGTATATTCAAGGAATACCCGCTTTAACAGACCCGGATGGTAGAATACGTTCAAGCTTCAACGAGACTGGAACTCAGTCGGGGAGATTCTCCAGCTCACAGCCTAACCTTCAAAATATCAGTGTGAGGAATAAGGAATTTATGATAAGGACTGCCTATACGCATTCAAAAAAGAAACTTTTGGTCGGAGCTGACTTTAGCCAAATAGAAATGAGGCTTTATGCCCACTTTTCACAAGACAAATATTTACTAGAAGCGTATAGAGAAGAAAAAGACATACACCAATACACAGCAGACCTTCTAAGCAAGGATACGAAATTAACAAGGAGCGAGGGTAAAACAATAAACTTCGCAATCGGCTACCTTATGGGAGCTAACTCTTTAGCAGAGACCCTAAACGAAAAACTAAGGGAGGAGGTTATAAAAGGAAAACTGGGAAAAGACAAATACAAAAAATTAAAAATAACAAAAAAGGTAGCTCAAAAACTAATAGACGACTACTTCCACACTTTTAGCGGATTTAGAAAACTAGGAGATGCTGTAACAAAAAAAGCGAAGAAAAAAGGATTTGCCCGAACAATAGGGAATATGATAAGATATATACCAGAGCTAAGGGAAAAGAATTATTTGTATTACAGCGGAAAGAGATATGCAATTAATCACTATATTCAAGGTTCTGCTGCTGAGTTGATTAAGCAGGTAATGATACAAATGGACGAGCTAATAAAAGAGAAATATCCTAATACGGATTTACTCTTACAAATCCATGATGAGCTAATATATGATGTTCCTGAAAAACTCGCAAAAGAATTTAAGAAAGATTTGCAAAGAATAGGAGAAAACATATACCCACAATGCACCGTCCCTATTAGATTTGATGCAGGGATTTTTAAAAACTGGATGGACGTAAAGCTAGAAAAGGAATATAAACAAAATAATGATTACTTATATCTTATATAAAAATGGAAGAGTTAAACAAAAAACTAAAAATGGCAAAAAAAAAAGAAAAAGCTGTAAAGCAAATAAACAACTTTGATAATGTTAAGCTAATAGCAACAACCATAAACAAGAGGTATGGGATAACCCTCGTAAAAACAGCATCAGAAACACCCGCTATAAGAAGAATGTTGTTTGATAGCCCTGTTCTAAACTACATCTATGATGGAGGTATCCCTATGGGAAGCATTATAGAGAAGCACGGTAACGAACACTCATTTAAAACAACAGAGGCATTAAAGATTTTAAAAATGTTTCAGGATTACTGTTTTAACTGCCATAGCCAAAAGGCTTTAACAACAAAATGGGGCTTAAAAGACGGATTACCTGTAATAGAAGACTGTAAATGTAAATTCTGCAAAGAGCCTAAGCAAACTATACAACTCTTTATTGATTTAGAGGGAACAACAGACTTTGTATTTATGGAGCTGTTTGGCATTAATCCAAAAGGTGTTTTGTACACGAGACCGGAAAACTTATCGCAAGCAGGTGTGATTGTAAAGACTTGGATTAAATTAGACGATATAGGTTTGATAGTATTTGATAGCTTCGGAGCATTAGGCACAAAAAACGAAATAGAAAAAGCCATTGATGAAAAAAGCATGTCCGATAATGCTAGAGAAACAAACAAAATAATAAGAGGTATCTTATCCGGTATGAACTACAACAGCAACAGAGCAAAAGAAGGAGAATTATGCACCACTTTATTCTTAATTAATAAGAAATACGAAAAAATAAGCGGATATGGAGGGCTAAAAATACAGGGTGGAAGACACATGCAACATGCTAAAAGGCTTTCAACAGAAAACAGGGTAATAGATAAGGTGTTCAACGAAGAGAGCGGAGAAACGTTAGGAAAGCTTGTAGTAATTGAAAACCTAAAGAATAAAGCAGGTGTTCCGCATAGAAAAGGAGAATTTTTTATTAATCAGAACAAAAGAGACGAGAGCTTAGGTTATTTAGAAACGGATTTGAAGCAAGAATACTTTGAGTTTGGTTTACAATTTAAGCTGATAATTAAAAAAGGCTCTTGGTTTGAGTATAAGGAAGCTAAAGCACAAGGAAAAGCTAAGATGCTAATAGAAATGGACTTTGAAACTCTTAAAAAAGAGGTAAACGAGCTACTATAATGGACGATTTAATAAAACATTTGAAACCAAAGGAGAAAAGAAAAAAATCTATTGAGCAAGAAAGAAAACTGGCAAAGAAGCATGGAGGAAAAACAACCTTTAATAGCGGAGCAACGTTAGGAGAAAATGATATTGAGACACCTAAATTCTCAATAGAAGCAAAAATCACAGAAAAAAAAGGTTACAGAATAACGGTAGAGGAATTTGAAAAGATAGAGGTGAGAACAAGAAACGGAAAGATACCCATACAGATAATAGAGTTCTCAAAGTTAGGCAAAGAGCTTCTGATAATAAATAAGGAAGATTTCTTTGCTTTAATAGACTAATATTATATATTTGTATTTACAATACACAAAAGGAATGAAAAAAATAGAATTTGATATAACAGAGGAGGAGCAAGAGATATGCTTATTTCTTGTTACAAAAAAGAAGAGGACACTAATAATGATTTCAGGAGAAAAAAACGAGATAATAAACGAAATAAAAGAAAGAGTAGAGAAAAGAAACGGAGCAAAAATAAAAAACTACAAAAAACTAAAAGACAAACTACAAAAAATTTAAAATATGAGCCTAGCAAAATTACTAAAAAAAGAATCAAACACGTTTCCAGATTATAAACTGAGTCTAACAACACCCCATAAAATAGAAGACTTTATAGAGCATATAGGAAGAATCTATGATTACAGAGACTTTCAGGTAGAGTTATTTAAGCAATTATTTGCAACAGGAGAAAGAAGCAAAAACGTTATTCATCCGTCAGAGGTAAGCTATGAAGAGGAGGTTTGCACAAGGTTTTTATACTACTCTATTATTGATGCGCCTGTAAATAGATTCTATGTTAATATAGGAGAAGCAGACAACAAACTTCAAAGAATCTTTGACCTAGGAACTATGATACATTGGTATTTACAGGTAAATTTATTGGAGCAAGGTTTACTATCAGGCATAGAGGTTGTCGTTAAAAATGAAGCTTATAAAATAAATGGTCATGCTGACGGGGTAACTACAAAACTGTTTCCTAAATTTCAAGGAAAAAAGCTCTTAGCAGAAATAAAAAGCATAAACACATTTGGGTATAGAAGCCCAAAACTACCCTATGATTATCATGTAAGACAAGCGAGTATTTATGCAAAAGAGCTAGACTGCGAAGGGATACTTTTTATTTACTATGATAAAAACACAAGCGACATAAAATACCTCTACTCCGATATAAATGAGGAATGGCTTACAATTTTTTACAAAAAAGCAAAAAAAGCGGTAAGGCATGAGAACCACCTGATAAAAAAGGGAGTGGAGAAATTACCAGAAGGGGTTTGCAAGACAAAAAGGTGCAAAAGAGCAGATGAATGTAGATATTTAGAAACTTGTTTTAATTTACGTTAAAAACCTATTAAAAATTTAAAACTATGCAACCAGTAAAAAAAGAAAAATTTGACAAAGCAAAACGTAAATACTTAAAAAAACAAATAAAAAAATTTAAAAAAATAGACAGACCAGAAGCAAGAAGTCTGGTAGAAAGATGGAGAAGACTTTTAAAAAGATAACTTTATTATTAATTTTTAAACAATTCAAATTATGTAACACAAACAGACAAATAACAATGTAGCACTTTCAATTGTAGCAATAATTGGTCTATTCTTTTGTGCTTCAAACATTGTAACATACACACTTACCTCGAAAGAAGATAACGAGCTATAAAAATAACTTAAAAATGCCAAAAACAAAAAAATCGCAAAAAGAAATAAATATTAACTTCTTACCAGAGGAGATACAAGAGAAGATAAACAAGGTATTTGACACTTACTTTGGTTTCGGTTACTATAAATATAAAAGACCAGAAAAAGAATCCTCTGTTATTTTTCCTAACAAAATCTCTTCTATGAAGCATACAGAGGTAAGGGATTTACACGGAGAATATGAGAGCTTCCTTTCTTATACTAGAGATAAGCTAAAATACTATATTGTAGCAGAAAACGTGGTGAAGAAAGAGACTGAATTAGCCTATAATAGAGCTATGGCAGGTCTAAGAGATGCAAAAGGAAATATAGAGAGCAAAAAAGCGGAAGCAAAAATAGATGAGGGATATTTAGCTTTACTAGACTACAAAGAGCATATAAGCTCTATAATATCAATGCTAAGAATAGATGAAGAAAAATTTGTATCCAACTCTATGAGCATGAGAGCTGAATTAAAAGCAAGAGAATTAAATACTAACTTTTAAAAACTTTAGCATGGCATACATAGAAATAGGTTTAATGTTGGTAGGGTTGTTATTCGTTGGAGTAGCGATAGCAGAAATTGTGAGAAGAATAAAAACTAAAAATAATGAATGGTTTGACCATAAGCTATAAATTAATGTGATTAACAAATTAAAAACTAAAATTATGAACATAACAATACCGGGAACAATCCTAATAGTAGTCGTAGTAGTCGTAATAATTATAGCTTTAAAAAAAGGCTAGAAAAAAGGATACTGGTTGCAAGATATAAATTAAAGTTATATATTTGTAAAAATTTTATAAAGACGAAGCAACAATGCACAAAGGAACGTGGAAAAATTTTGAAAGAACGGTGGCTACATTTTTTGGAGGGAAAAGAACTCCTTTAAGTGGAATGTCAAACGCAATTCAAAAAGGAGACGTAATACACCCCGACTTTTTTATCGAAGCAAAAATGCGGAATGATAAAAATGTGGGTTTTGTGCGTATTTGGAATGCTTACAAGGAACAAAAAAAAGCCTTTCCAGAAAAGACCATAATTATAAAAATAGCAAATATATTACTTTTTGAGTATAAAGATTTTGAGGGTTACTTAGAAGGAAAACGCAATATAAAAAGCGTAGCACTTAAAAGCAAACCTATCCAAGCTTTGTATGAGAAAACAACGAGGGAGGCTGAAAACGAAAACAGACTACCAATAATTGCATTAAAGGTAATGAGTAGAAAAGGCTGGTTAATAGGAATAGAACGAAAAAACATAGAAAAGGTAAAAAAATGGCTACAACAACACAAAGGGTAAGAGGAACAACTGACGTAAAAAAACTATCTAATAGCATTTACCATTCCTTATTTGAGACTGGAAAATCGATTGTTAGAAGCGTAGGAGCAGGGGCATTAAACCAAGCTACTAAAGGAATTATCTTAACAATAAACAGGTGTAAGGAAGAAAACTTACATGTAAAGATTGTTGATATTAGATTTGTAACTCTCGACAACGAAAGAAGCGGAAAAGAGGGTGAAACTATCTCAGCAATTGAACACGAATTAATTTCAATCGAGCATGAAGAAAAGAAATAAAAAAGCTGTCTTGTTATTTAGTGGAGGGCAGGATTCTACAACTTGTTTATATTGGGCAAAAGAGGTTTTTCAAGAGGTCATGTGCCTTGTGCTAGACTACGAACAGACCCACTCAATAGAGGTAAGAAGAGCGGAAGAAATCGCAGAAATAAATGGTGTAGAAATAGAGGTGCTAAAGGTAGGCATCTTAAAACAATTAGGTAACTCTTCTTTGCTAAAAAAAGGAGAACCCTATACTTATGAAAATGGAATACCAAGCTCTTATGTTCCGAATAGAAACCAATTATTTATTACAATAGCACATGCTTTCGCACAAAAACTAGGTTACGGAAATATTGTTTTAGGCGTTTCTCAGGAGGATTATTCAGGCTATCCTGATTGTAGGGAAGGCTTTATAAAGAGCATTGAGAAAGCTTCCAACATAGGAAGCAACAAGAATATAGGGGTACACGCCCCTTTAATACACAAAAATAAGGCAGAAACATTTAAAATGGCTGATAATTTCTCTAAACTAGATGAGGTTATAGAAAAAACACACACTTGTTATAGGGGTGTAAGGGAAGAAAAACACGAATGGGGCTATGGTTGTGGAGACTGCCCTGCTTGTAAACTAAGAAAAAATGGATACGAAGAATTTAGAAGAGCTAATTGAACCTCAAATAGAGGTTTATGTAGCAACGTCTGTATGTAATATAGAAATGGAAGGGACGGTAGAATTTCTATGTCCTGTAACAGAAAAAAAAGACAGAGGAAAATATAGAATTTTTTATAAACCAAACCACGACTGTAAATACTTAGAACTGTTAAGCTTTATAGCATGGATACAACACTTATCAACAAAGATTTTAGGAGGAGAAAACTTTTGTGAACTCCTTTACACTAAAATACTTGATACAATAAGCCCGGATAAATTGAGGGTAGAGGTAATTGACGAAACAACATCTTTATTAACATATAAAATAATAAAAGAATTATGAGGAAGAGCTACACAACTCTTGATTTATTATTTCCTGTTAAGGACATTCCTGTCATAAAAGCTACTGTAAACGGTATTACTGGATACTGTATAATAGACACAGGAGGAACAGACTCGATGTTTGCCCAATCTTTAACACAACTGAAAGAAAAACGCACAAAGAAAGACTACTTTTTGTATAAACTAAAGAAATACTTCTACCAAAGAAGCGGAATAGGTCTAGGAAGACTTATATATAATTCTAAGCTATTTAAAAAAATAATAGAAAAAACGCAAGAAAAAAATGTTGTTATAATCACCTATACGAATAATGACATAAGAGGTTTTGAAGACCTTGCAGAAATAGAAATAAAAGGCAAAAAAGAAAGGAAAAAGGTAATATATACTCCCTCAATAGAGGGATTAATAGGGGAATATGAGGTAATAGGGTTGCTAGGTATGGACTTCCTAAGAGATTCTATTATTGATTTAGCTGGTAAAAAGTTGTATATTAACTTTTAAAACCATATATTTGTAACCTAAAACAGTCAGATATAATTTTAAACTTAAAACAATTAACTATGAAAAGGTACAACTTTTACGGAGGAACGGGAGCAAGAAACACCGAAGTAGCAGCAAGAGAAGACCAAGCAACTAGACGAAGAAGAGCAG
>Ga0307928_10000981_pt1 | contig 21498 bp, 37 predicted proteins | sample AceLakmetagen232_FD_201815 | JGI IMG/M metagenome (GOLD analysis project Ga0307928, IMG submission 201815) | Saline water microbial communities from Ace Lake, Antarctica - #232 | ecosystem: Environmental > Aquatic > Non-marine Saline and Alkaline > Saline | place: Antarctica: Ace Lake... | reverse complement strand
TCTGGGAACAGAAAGAAAAGAACTTCAAAGCGGTTGAGGCGAAAGATGCGCGGGTTGAGTTGCAGTGGAAAAAAGAGATCGTGTTGGGCTGAAATAACTGTTGACAAGGCTGTAAAGATGTTGTAAGTTCATTTAAATAGTACAGAAAGGAACAATATAAAATGTCAAAGCCCCTATCCAGTATGAAACCTATCAGGGATTCTGTCCCTATACTTTCTGTACTAGCTGGTTGGGGGCTTTTTTGTGCGGTGAGGGGGTTGATTTGTGTATAAACCATTAATCCCCGGCGGTTATATCTTGCTCAGTAGAAAACTCATTGAAAGCGAAATCATGGCAAAACCTCCGTTATACCTGAAAGTGTGGGTGTGGTTGCTATTGACTGTTCAACATGAAGAATATAAGAACCTGAACCGTGGTGAGTTAGTGACTACTATTGCAAAGGTTTGTGACGCTGTATCGTGGCGCGTTGGGTATAGGGTTGAGAAGCCAAGCTGTAAACAAGTACGTGCAGTTTTTGACTGGTTACGAAGGACGCACGAACGGGACTACGAACGGGCAACGAACGGGTCTATGGTGGGCACAACGAAGGTAACTCACGGGTTTAAGGTAAGTATCTCAAACTACGTGTTTTACCAGACCCCGAAAAACTACGAAGGGCACAACGAACGGGACTACGAACGGGCAACGAACGGGCAACGAACGGATTCTGATGGGCACAATATATATAACAAGAATGATAAGAATAAAGAAATAAAGAATAAAGAAAATACTAAGAGTAGCTCCGAACCGGACAAAGTTCCGGTTACAGAGCAGGTGAAATTTGATTTTGACACAGGATCGTTTACTGGAATATCAGAAAAAATACTGCAAAAATGGTACACCGCATTCCCAGCAGTTGATGTTGACAATTCTATTGATCGGGCTGGGTTGTGGCTTATAGCAAACCCGAAGAAGCGTAAGAAGAATTATTTCCGGTTCCTAACAAACTGGATGTCAAAAGGGCAAGAAAGAGGTGGGAGTGCAAAATCAGTTAGTGCAGATGAGGCAAAAAGAAAACAAGTCATAAAAAATTTAACGGAGAAATACGATGCTGTTTAGAGAGTTTGCAATAGAGTTTGAAACGTTGTGTGTGTATTTCAGTAGACCGAAAATGATGGATGAACAGTGTATACTTGATGATTATTTCGATGTGTACAAGCATTTACCATCTCATATGTGGGCTAAATTATGCAGAAATGCGAAACATCAGCTCATACATATGCCGAAAATAGTGGACTTCGGGCGGCTTTATGGAGCAATGCCAAAGTATAATATGGGGATTGAGCGCGTTAATTGTGTGCGTTGTGATGGGTCTGGAATATTAAGTATTCGCTGTGTTTTTGAGGGGCGCGGTGGTAGCCAGAGTTTCCGCTGTAATTGCAAGGCAGCAGATAAATATAAAGCCAGTCATGCAGACCTGTTTGATGTGATGGGTAAGCTGATAAGTGATAATAAACTCAAAATCTCAGGCGGCAGGTTGATTGATGCAAAGAATAAACATACAATCGTTGCCCGGATGGAAGAAGTCACTGAGGGTAACCGTGTAATAAAGAAAGTCACTGGAATTGATATGATCAGAATTAAACGAAATCCGAGGTTTGGTGAGTATGGGAAAATACGAGAGATAGCTGTTACGGTTAAAAGTGATACTGATGAACAGGTACTTGATGTACCGTTTTAAGCGATTTAATAGTATTGACATCATAATAACCTTGATGTAATATAACAACAACAGCACGGCATTGACGCTGTGCAGAACAAAAGAAAAGGCATGATATGAGAGAGATTAAGTTTAGAGGCAAGGATATTAAAACAAACGAATGGCGGTATGGCTATTACAAGAAAGACAGTAATACTATTCCAAACATATTACGAGCTGCTGGGCTGGCTGTAACTAATGAGCTGCATTTCATTGATGGTTTTTTAATTTATGGTGAGACTATCGGACAGTTTACCGGAAAGAAAGATGTTGATAGTGTTGATATTTATGAGGGCAGCACTATTGAATGGTTTAACGCTCAGGGAATAGATGATGGCTTGGCTACTGTGTTTTGGGATAAAGACCGCTCAGAGTTTGATATTGAGAACGATGATGATAATATTCTTGAACCGCTCTATAATGTAGTTGGTTCTTGCAGGGTTATCGGCTAAATTACTGTAAATTATTAAACACAAAGAAAAAGAAAAGGCATGGAAATGAACCTATTGAAGATCGAGATCACAAATTTTAAGAACATTACCGAGATCACTGTAATTCCCGGAGGTGAGAATGTCACGTTTACGGGTAAGAACGGGGCTGGTAAATCGGCTATTCTTGATGCGTTTTATACTGCAGTCACGGGAAAAAAACTCGATGATCCAGTCAAGCACGGAGCGGAACGGGCAGAAGTCAAAGCACATATCGGCGAAAAAATGACAGAGTATGTTGTGAAACGGATATGGACACAAGGCGGAAAAACTGACCGGGTTGAGGTGGTTAATGCTGAGGGAATGTCACCTGTTGGCGGGAACCAAACGTTCCTCAATAAATTCATTAACCTCATATCGTTCGATCCGGCAGAGTTTACCAACATGAAAGATGCTGATAGACTGCTGTTCCTCAAAAGCCTGTCAGGGCTTGACACTGCTGACGTTGACGCGAAATATGCTGCTGTATATACCGAGCGTACAAGCGTCAATAAAGAGCTTACAACGGCAAAGGTTCGGCTGAAAGATGCACCGCAGTTGATTCCTGATGTACCTGCTGAAACGCCGGATATTAATGCTATTACTGACCAGATTGAAAAAGCTGAAGAAGTTGCTGACGAAAACCTTTCTTGCCAAAAAGATGTTAAAGTATTCAATGATGTAATAGACGTTCAGAAAGAAAAAATTGCTCAGGCTGAGGCAGAGCTTGAACGTATGAAAGTATATCTAACTGACCGTTACGATGATTTAATTGTTGCTGAGCTTAGTGTAAAGAACACTGACAAAGCCGCAATTGAGAGCGTAGATACTATTGTCAAGCTGAAAGAACAGCTTACAGGGGTGTCTGAGGTGTTGAAGAATCAGGCAACCAACGAAGCACGGTCTGAGAATATTGCAACTTATTCTGATGATGTATCTGTTCTGGAAAGTCAGAGTAAAAAGCTCACTGACCAACTGAAAGAGATTGCAGCACAGAAAGCAAAGGCTATTGCTGAGGCGAATATGCCGATTGACGGGTTGACGATTGAAGATCAAAAGGTCATCTACAACGGCACAATGTACAGCATGTTAAGTGCTGGTGAGAAGTTGCGCGTGTCATGCGCTATGGCAATGGCGCTCAATCCTGAACTGAAAGTAATCTGCGTTCGTGATGCGAGTTTGCTTGACGAAGATGGCATTGCAATGATAGAAAGCATTGCAGCAGAGAACAAATACCAACTGTTAACTGAAAAAGTAGGCGGTTACGAACCCGAATCAATACATATTGTTGACGGGAGTATTCAAACCGGAGCGGTTTCAGAACCAGTTGATACACCAACAGATACGCAGCAGTAGCGAGTAAAAGCCGGGAACCACAGTGCGGGTGTTTGAATGCCCTTTCTATCCTGCACTTTTCCGGCGCATTTTCCACGTATCAATAAAAGAAAAGGCGACTTATGGACAGGATAATTGAGTTCAAAGGAATGGATTTACAAGGCTATTGGCGGTCTGGCAACCTTGCAATCGTACCAAAAGCATACAATCACGTTTCAGCAGGCAGTTATATTTCAAACAGTTCTGGCGCACCTTTTGCGTATCACGTCAGACCAGAAACCGTTGTGCAGTTTTCTGGGTTAGTTGACAGGGTTGGTGCAAAATTATACGAAAGCGACAAAGGCATATACAACCACAAACCCGTGCTGATTATATTCTATGACGGCGGCTTTTACATGGTCACTGACGACGATGACCAGCAAGGGGTTGACCATTTGAACAGTCACACTGCATACACGTTTTTAAAAACGGGCAACATACACGATAAAAAAAAGGCGGTGCATGATGGCAAAGAATGACATGACCCCACCAGGCCCGAATCAGATAATGACTGACATTGAGGACGCATTTTTGACGGCTGACATACAGCAGGGCAGGGTGTTCACCTTTGAATATTTGGGTCAGGCTATGCCGAAACAGAGCGTCAGGGGTGGCAAGAATGGCTATTACCCGCAGCCAAAGGTTGTTAAGCGTAGTAACTCTATTAAAGTTCTGGCACTGGCTCAGGCTAACGAGCAGGGGCAGCCGGGCAGCGTTTGCATTAGTGGCCCTGTATGCATTGACGTGATATTCTGGTTCCCGTGGACTGGAAACATCAGCAAGAAAGTAAAGACGTTTCTTATATGTAACGGGCTGGAATTTAAGACAACCAGACCAGACCTGGATAACCTCGAAAAGTTGTTGATGGATGCGCTTGAGGGTATCTATTATACTGACGACAAGCAGGTTGTATTAAAACGGGTAATGAAAAAGTACAGTGACCAACCCCGGACGCAGATAGTTATTCGGGAGATATTGATACCTGATAAATAAACACTTCGTGTATAGTAAGTGAAAATCAAGAAAGAAAGAGGCATTGGATTATGAATATTTTAGAGCGTAGAGAGGCTATTAACAAAGCCAGTGAACTTGAACGTCAAGCACTGAGTACTGATAGCCATATTGTTACAATAAGCGAACACGGTGGTGTGTTTATAGGCGACAAGGGTTATGACATTTCTGAGTTGATAAAAATTAACGCTACGCTGGATGAATTACTTGACGGTGTAGAAAGGCCAAATTAATGACACTAACAATCATCTCATACCTATTACTATGGCAGATGGCGGTATCGGGTGGGTACTGGCAGCAGTACCAGGATCAGTTGCCAGATGCTGATTATCCGTATAGGGATGAGGTTATGATAACAGATGCAGAAACAATATATTTGGAGGATTAGAAGATGGATATAGAAAAATATACACATGAACAGTTGGTGGAGTATGTAGGCGTATTGGCGCACGAACACAACCTTGTATCAGATCATGTAATGGAGTTGACAAAAGAGTTCGGCGCTATGTGTAAACACTTAAATGAGGAGATTGATAGACTTAAGGAGATGTACGGCAATGGGTAAACCACAATATAAGTCACCAGCACACGTCATATCTCATTATTTATCCGAGATCATGGACATTGTTGAGACTCATACTGATACCGATGCTGATATTTCCCTGTCAGACATTGAGGATGAAGTGCGTTATTTACTACCAAAAATGGTAAAGGATAGCGAACGAATTAACAAGAAACAGGAGGACGAAAGATGAATGATACACTAGAAAAGCTGAAAGGACTGGTAGATGGCAACATGTACTGGCTGCCTGTATTGGAGAAGATAGCGGACGCTTGGGATGCCGAACGTGAGCCATATGCTATATACAACGACTCTGATATTGAGTATGGATGTCTAGTAGTTGACAACAGAAGCAGTCAGGTTGTCGCAACATACAAAGGCAGAAACCATAGTTTAGCTGTTGAGTATTGTAATGAGAAGAACGCAGCCTGGCGCAAGGACAATCCGGTTAAGCGGTATGTGCCTGCCAAGCGTTACCATTATGGTGAATCACCCAACTATGATGCTATAGACACAGAGCTTGAAATGATAAAGCAATCGTGTTTCCCGACATATGAAACCGCATTGGGGTATTGTGAACGTATGAACGCAGCACACGAGCGTGAGGTGAAGCTGGCTGAGAAACCGAAGTGGGTTGTGGCATCGGGCGATAAGGTGTTTGATATATTACGATGTGGTTGTGTGGGGGAAGCAACAGTACCAGCAGGCACAGGGCAAATGTGGTGTGATAAGTGGAACAGTATAAATGAGGCTGAGGATAATGATAACTAAACAAGATATTGACGGTATGTTTGACCAGTTGGGCGAAGTGCAGAATACTGGATGTAAGCGTGTATTGTATGATGCGGTGATGCAGCTACAGGCTGAGGTGAAGAAGGCTGAGAAACCGATGAATGATAACAGAATAATAGAGGGCGACACTGTCCATGTGGATTTTAACTGTATAAGGTACACCCTGATAAGCAAAGGCACTGTGTTACGAGTTCCGACAGCGACAGGCGATAGCTGGATTATTGAGGATAATACTGACGGTACAGTGTATCACATCAGCGAACCATGTACAATATGCAAAGCAGGAGGAGCAGGGTGATGATAAGTCTTGAATTGAGAAAAGAAGTTGAACGTATTATTTTAGCCAGATTTAAGGGTGAACACTACCATATGAAACAAGTATCACTAGCTATATCTCATGCACTTGAGAATGCTATTGGTAAAGAAACAGAGCAGCTACAGGCTGAGGTTGCTAGTAAAGATGATCGCATAGCTGAGCTGGAGGCTGCTATAACTAATGCAATAGAGAGCTTAGAGAATGCCAGCGACTATCCTGCCGCTGGAGTTTTAGAGCAACTACTCAACAAGGAGGTGAGCGATGACTAATATAATCTGTCCTTTCTGTGGTGAAGAAGATTTTGATTTGAGGGGATTAAAGCACCATCTAGAAAATTATTGCACAGTATATGATGCCACGGGGTCAGTATATGATGAACCAGAAGAACAAGAGGCGGCGAGTGATGATGGCGAGGATACGCCATGAAAGCCTTTTGCATAATCATGTACCTAAGCATGTCAATAGCAGTGGCGGTGCTGGTGCATTATATGTGTACCAATCCATATAGTCATGAGGATATGGCAGCAGAAACTAAACAGGTAGAGAGGAGTAGGTGATGACAGCTAAACAAACATTAAAGGCGAACGGGTATCGAGCTGGTCGCATGTGTTTTAATTGTAAATGGAGAAAAGGCGGCGGTTTGGACTGTAAAATAGTAGGCGAGTATGTCTTGCCAACCAATACCTGCGACAAGCACAAGTTCAAAAACGGAAAGTGAGGTGATGTGATGATACTGATTAAGCATCTACGTGATTTAGAACAATACATGAACTGTGATGGTGATGTGGTTATACCTGACGATGTTGAGTTTAGAATACCAGTGTTCATTCCTGGTTCATTAACGATTTATGGCGTAATCGAATATAATACGAGAACTGCTGTTATGGGTAGATATATTCAGAAGCCAAAGAAGGAGCAGAAGGAGGATGAATGATGGATAAAAAACCTGTTTTTGGCGTTGATAAACAAGAGCTTGAATATGCGTTTGATGATATGAACAAACAGCTCAGTAATGATAATATGCAGCCTCAAAGTCTAAATTATAGAGTTATCAGACGATGTACTAATAACGATTTTACCAGCATTACGATGGTGGTTGTATTGCGTGGTATTATTCAAACTAAAACGAAACCACCACAGAAAGGATAGCGTATGACGTAATAAGTGTTAATAGTAGGAAAAACCAGATTGACGGCGGTTGGCTCATCCCTTTTGTATGCGTTGATGGAGCAGCCGCCGTTTCTTTTTATCTTGACATTTCGTCTTAATTGTGGTATGCAAGTATTTAAATATCAGAATAACACTGAGATATGATGAAACCCTTTACCTGAACGAAGATTATGACTTTTATTTAAAAACCGTAATGAAACACAGAAAAGTATTGCGGTTCAATAAGTATTATTACACTGCTGATCACTTAGATAAAAAAGGGGGTTGTGGTGCGTATAGAATGAAAAAGCACGAGATTGAACAGGCTGAAGTAATGGTTAAACGGTGGGGTGCTAAAATATTCCGGTTCGATATTGATAAATCAACGAATGGCAGGGTACGTGTGCCAATTAAGGGCATATAATGAAAGAAACACTCAGACATATAGAAGCCTTTGAATATTATTACAGCAATGGGAATGACCGTAGCTATGAAGCAACTGCTACAAAATATGGTGTTGGGAAAAGTTCCATTTTCAATTGGGCAAAAGCATTTGATTGGCGTAAACGAGTACATCTGAGAGATTTAGCTATAGCAAAGAGAATCGAAAAGAAGAACATCAAGACCGTTGCAGAAACAAAAGCTGATTATCGCAAGATTGTTAGTGTGTTAATCAGTAAAGCGATCGAGGAGATAAAAGCTGGTAGGTTGGTACCAGTAACCGTGCAGGATGTTGAAAAAGTAGTAAAACTGGGTTTGTTGCTTATTGGAGAGGCAACGGAACGCATTGAAAATAATGAGTATATCGCAGAGTTCGGGACAACAAAAACAGACGAAGAAACAGCGGATTAAGTTATATACTCCGCATGATAAACAGGTTCTTTTACATAACAGTTCAGCACGGTTCAGGTTCGCTACCTGTGGGCGGCGGTGGGGAAAGACACTTGCTGGCGTGAATGAGATTGCGAAAGCGGCATGGGAGTTTCCCGGATGTATGACGTGGTGGGTTGCGCCAGTATATCGACAAGCGTTAATTCCATACAGGACAATGACAAGCAATTTTAATACAGCATTCAAAAGCCCTCCACGTCTTTCTGATCTTACGGTTACATGGAAAAACGGGTCAATGACACAGTTTCTATCAGCTGAGAAGTTTGATAATTTACGTGGTGATGGTGTTAAGTTTCTTGTAATTGACGAGGCTGCAAAAGTACGTAAAGCGGCATGGCAAGAAGCGTTACGACCAACGCTATCAGATACTAATGGACGCGCGTTAATTATCGGAACACCATTCGGTCGTAACTGGTTTTATCACGAACATTTACGGGGTAATGATCCGTTGTATCCAGAATACGAGTCATTCAAGTTCCCGACAATAAGCAACCCTTATATACCGGACAGTGAAGTTGAGTTTGCCAGACAGACGCTACCAAGTGACGTGTTTCAGCAGGAATATGAAGCAGATTTTCTGGAAGATGGTGCGGGCGTGTTCCGGGGTATTCGTCAGTGCATTAAAGGTGAGTTGCAGGAACCAGTACCCGGCAGGCAGTATGTTATTGGTTGGGATATTGCCAAGCATACAGATTTTAGTGTGTTTGTTGTAATTGACGTTGGTACTGCTCAGATAGTGGCGTTTGAACGGTTTAATCAGATAGATTATTCGGTACAGGTTGGTAGATTAAAAGATTTAGCAAATAGGTATAATGGCGCGTCAGTATTAATGGATTCAACGGGCGTGGGTGATCCGGTACTTGAGCAAGTAAAGGCGGCTGATGTTGATGTTGACGGGTACAGTTTTACGAACACGACGAAACAACAGTTGATTGAACATTTAGTTGTGTGTATTGAAAAGAAAGAAATAGAGTACCCGGATATAGCGGTTATGATAAACGAACTTGAATTATACCAGTACGAAATGACAAGAGCGGGGAACGTTAGATATAACGCGCCAGACGGGTATCATGACGATTGTGTAATATCGTTGGCGTTGGCAGCATGGAAACTTAAACACAATTATCAGTCAATGTTTATTGCAGTGGCATAAAGGATTTTTAAGATATGGCAGATTATACCGGACAGAACAGTACAGAAAACAGATTTGATAAGACTACTGGCAACAGACCTGCATCAGCGTCAAGCGGAATAAATAGTAAATCTGATTATATCATGGTTCGGGAACATTCGATATACACAGCTCGAAAAGCGCAGTTAAGCATTAATCTGCTTGGCCTTGATGGTGGGCAGCCGTATATTGACGCGAGACTTTCGAGGTTCGCTGCTGAGACGGATACAGCGTTTAATGGGGGTACTCGTGAGGGCGCACATGTTACAGGCCGTAAACACACAGCGCATTGTAAACCGCATATGCAGCGGATCGTTGCAAAGTTAAATCAATACGTGTTTGGCGAATCGCCAGTGCGTGACGGGTTAGATTCTGATATTGCAAATAACATTACCCGTGACGGGTTGCCGATTAATACGTTTATGCAAGATGCCAATTCGGATCGAGAAGTATGCGGATGGGCGTGGATTGGCGTTGACATGCCGGAAGTTGCTGACCCCGGCAAGGTATCAATATTGACGAAAAAGAATCAGAAGATACGACCATATTGGGTTGGCTATTCACCGCTGGAAGTGGTTGACTGGCAGTTTGACAGTAAAGGCGACCTTGAATGGGTTCTTACACAAGGCAACGTTTCAGAAGGGAATGACCCGGCAACACAACGCATAACAAAATACTATAGAACACTCTGGCAGCATGGAATGGCAACGCGATTCTACGGCAAAGAAAATGACAAAACCCGCATTGACGGACATATTGAATACACGTTGCATTGCAATCGTGTTCCGTTCCGGTTGCTGGGAGTTCCGAGCGCAAAACCTATCATATGGGATTCAATCGAGTCGATTAACCGCACAATTATGGATTTAGAAAGCGCATTACGCGAAAACTATTTCAGGACTTGTTACCCGCAAATGTACCTGCCAATGTCTGCTGTTAAAGCTATGGCAGGTGCGTTAAAGAAAGATGTAAGTGCCGTTACTGGCATGGTGATTGGGATGGGGTATCCTATCCTTATAGGCCAAGGCGACACGCCACCGGGATACATTACACCAGACGCTAATATATTCGGGTCAATGCGGAGTGAGATCGATACACATAAGCGGGATTTATTTGATACTGTAGGGTTTATGCTGCAGAAAGGCTCTGCTTCTGCTGAGTCTGCAGATGCAAAGAAGATCGATAGGCTGGATATTGAGGCTGTATTAAAGAAACGAGCGAATGAACTTGAAGAAACTGAGATTGAAATTATAAAGATCAGCCGTGAGTTTGATGAGACGTTCCCGGAATATACACCATCGTATCCTAAGAAATTCAATGTTGATAATCTTATGGAAGATGTGCAGGCGTTAGTATTGGTATCAAATACGTCAGGCATGCCGAACGAAATGCGGCAGATCGTGTTAAAGAAAATGTTTGACACTGTGCGTAAGATTGGTGGTGGTGATTTAACACCAGAACAGATTGAAGCGGTAACAAACGCAATTATGAAAGATGATGGATTACAAGCAATTAACTATTAGTAGATAGTTAAAATATCGCCGCTATCGTGACGGCGTTTTATTCACGAGGTAGCTGATACCGTGGCGGCTTATATCCACGGGGTAAAATATGGAGTATGAACATGAAGATCGAAGAAGTATTAGCAAAAGTAATTAAAGGTGAAGAACTTACGGCAGATGAGAAAGCGTTTGCTGAGAAGTTTGAAACGCCGGATGTTGATGCAGTTGCTAATTCACGTGCTGCAACAGCTCGAAAAGATGCTGAAAAGAAAACGGCTGAGTTACAAACACAACTGGAAACGATGAAACAGCAGATGGACGAGTTGCGAAATAAAGATTTAACAGCAGACGAGAAAGCAAAACAAGCGACGGATAAACTGATGCTGGAACTTGAAACGGTTAAGGCCGAATCAGTTGCAGCAAAGGCGCAGAATGAAAGCATGTCGCGCCAACATGAGATCGACAAGATTTATAGCGGTATTAAAGTTATTAGCGGCGTGAGTCCTGATTTGGTGCGTAGCGCGCTGGCGTCAACTCTAACTGATGTTGATTTAACTGATAAAGATACCGTAAAAACCAAGATCGATGAGTTTATTACTGGTAATCAGGCATTAATCGCTGCTGATACGGGTGGTGGATCGGGTAGCACTCCCCCGGGTGGTGTTAATACAACTGGTAAACGTGTTTATACGAGAACTGAACTTGGCAGTATGTCAACAGACGAGTTCACAAAAAATGAGGCTGACATTTATGCAGCTAAAAACGAAGGTAGAGTAACAGAATAAAGGTAAAAAAACATGAAGAAACTATTTTTGATTATTGCAATTCTGTTGTTTACAGGGTTTGCAATAGGTACGGATTACACTCCTGTAACGGAAGAAAGTACAGCAACCACGCTGACTGTAGCTGATCTGGTTGTTACTGGTACAGCAACTATCGCAACGGCGGCAATATCAACTACAACCACCAGTGACACGGCGGTTTCAGCCTCATCGGTAACGGTAACTGGTGTATCTGCCCTTAATGGTGGCATCACGGCTGATGGTTCAGCGTTTACAGTAGCAGATACAAGCGGCAACATTTCAACAACTGGAACGTTAGCAGTAACAGGTACATCGGCATTAACTGGAGCTGTGACACTTACGGGTAACCTTGTTGGAGGCTCTGCAACCGACATTGCAATCCATACCGATAAATTCACCGTAACAGGATCGTCAGGCGCGACAGCTATTGCAAGTACACTTGATGTAAGTGGTGCGCTTTCTGCAGATGGTGGCATTGCTTGTGACACGAATAAGTTTACGGTTGCGGATGCAACTGGTAACACGGCTATTGCTGGTACGCTGGCAGTGACAGGTGCAACTACTCTGACAGGTGCGGTTGGTTCAGCTGCTAGTATTACGCTTGGCGCTGGAGCAGATTTAATTGGTGGTTCAACATCAGATATCACAATATACACTGATAAGTTTACCGTAGCGGGTGCAACGGGTAATACTGTTGTTGGCGGTACATTCACATCAGATGGTACATCGACCCTTACAGGAGCAGTTTCAGCGGCAAGCACAATAACCGCTGCTGGTATCATTGCAGCAAACGCTGGCATTACAGTTGATTCAACAGCATTCACCGTGGCAAACGCTACTGGTAATGTTGTGACTACTGGAACTTTGGCGGTAACGGGTATCTCAACTCTTACAGGCGCAGTATCAGCACCGGGTGGATTATATGGCCCGATGAGATATGAAGTTGACGCGAGTGATACTGATATGACATTAACCGTAGCAGATGATATTGTTGTTGCAGATACGACCAGTAACGCAATTGCGATTACCTTACCAGACGCGAACACAATGATTGGTAAACATTTCATGATTTTCTTTGCTACAGATGGCGGAAATGATGTTGTGGTTACTACTTACGCAAGCGACACGTTGAACGGGACGAATTCAGTTGCGACTATGGACACGGCTGAGGATATGATTGAGATCGTTGCAGTAAGTGCAAACCGATGGTTTATAATGGAAAGTGCTGGTTCCCCTGCAATGAGTGGACCATAACAGTAACCGACTAATAACAAACGAATATACAGACATAAACATAAAGGACAAATATTATGTCAATGGATCTATTTATACCCGAAATATGGGCACAGAAAATCACACAAGTATTGCAGAAAAGTCTTGTGGCACAAGCAATCTGTAATACAGAAGTGACAGGCGAAGTTAGTAAAAAAGGCGATTTGCTACATATCCTTGCAGCAAGCGCAGTATCAACAGATGATTACGTTGCCGGTACAAACATCACATACGAAGACGCTACAGTTACCGACACTGAGCTGTCGATTGATGTTGATAAAGTGTTTGCATTAATCGTGCGTGATGAAGATAAACTTCAGGCCGCAGCGCCATGGGAACAGATTTTTGCACAGGATGGTGCGTATCAGTTACGTGACGACCTTGATGTACTGATTCTAGGTGAATACGCAAATGCTGGCCTTGATTCTTATGAGACTGGTTCAACGGCATGGCAGCTTGGTGCTACTGCTGCTGATGTACCAAAACTCCTTGATTCGCTGAATAAACAGTTGAACGATGCTAATGCACCTATGGACGGACGCTATATCGTAGCACCATCTATTCTGACACAGGCATTTCAGCGTTACGTAATGAGCGTTTCAACTGATTTTGGTTCAGAAGTATTGCAGAACGGCAGCATGGGCAACCTTGGCGGGTTTGAGATATTCGCGTCAAACAACTGCACATCTGGCGGCGGTACTACTCATGGTCTTTGTGGCGTTAAAGGCAATTCGATTGCTTTAGCTAATCAGATTGCACCGAACAGCATCCAGAACCTCGGCCCGGCAGAAGGTCAGTTTGGTGATCTTATTCGTGGCAGGTTGCTGGCTGGTCACAAAACATATCGTGCGGCAACGCTAATCGACATTAACCTTAATACTACGCTGTTAGCATAATAACAGTAATAACCTGCGTAACAGAAAGGAGTAAAAGATAGTATGGCACGTATTAAGATTCAGAAAACATTAATTGACGGAATGGGTAACCCAGTTATTCGCACTCGTCAATGTAGTGCTGCTGATGTGGCTTATTTTGAGGCTGAAGGCTTTAAGAAGGCTGACATGAACGCCAATGAAAAGGCAGTAGAAAAAGCACGTGCGGAAGCGGAAGTGATCGAACTTAAAGCTGAGAAAGAACAAAAAGAGCTTACAGCTAAGATCGCTGAATTGAACCGTAAGAAACTTGGCGGGCGTATGGGCGTGAAAGCTAACCATACACCTGTTCTCGTTGCGGCTCCGACTCCGGCTCCAGCTACAGCAGAAGCAAAGAGGCAGTAGAGTAATATGGGGTGTGGCCTAGCGGCTGCACTCCTATAAAGGAATTTAATAATGGCAGTGACAATAAGCATTACAACAGCAAATACATATTTTGGTGAAGAAACACACATTCAATATGCGGTATGGGACAGTTTTTCAACTGCACAGCGCACTGGTGCTATTGCTAATGCGTTGCGGGTGTTGAACAGATATATTGACACTGATATTGAAGATGATGAAACGATTGACGCTGGTGACTATTATCAGCCTGATTATGCGGTTTATGAACAGGCGTTGTATATGCTAGTTAATTCTGATGCAATACCAAACGGAGATCAGACAGGTGCAAAGTTTTTAGCAATCAATCGCGACGCCGATAAAGAAGAAGGTATGGGATTAATTGCACCGGAATCTATGAACTGGTTGGGTATCGACCAGAATAGAGTTGAGGTATTAAGAGGATAGAATGGCAGATCAACCGTTACCACATCTGAGAAAAAGCATTAATGCCAGTAAGAAAAAACTGGTTGATATGTTAGTTGATCGCAGAAAGAACATTGAAAAGTTACTTGCTGGGTTTGCTGATAACAGTAAACTGGCGTCAAGTGGCGCTGTACGTGATGCAATGTTTAAGGAGCTGGTAGCGGAATACGATTTATTACAGGCGGACATTGAGAAGTGGGCTGGTGATGTTGGTAAGACAGCTTCTAAAGAGTTCTTTGAGAAAGCTAAACATGATATGAAAGCGAGCGGCGACGTTGTTTCTAAGCTCGAAAAGAAGCACGTCAAAGGGTATGTAAATGAACTTGTGCCGAAGTATGCGCCGGGTATTGCAGCAACACAGACCACGAAAATGTTAGCTTCTGATATTCGGCAGTTACGTTCTGCGGTTGTTGAAACGTTTAGAATGGCAAAGATAAGCGGATGGACAGCCCGCAAACGTCAAATGATGTTGCGTGATTCTGTAACGAAAATGGCGGGCGGTAAACTTAATAGTTGGCAGTTTATTGATAAGTCTGGCAAGAAATGGAACAATGGAAACTATTTCAATATGTTAAACAGAACGACCGTTGCAAATGTATCACGGAACGCGTATACAGACGCGCTTGTTGACAACGGCCATGATCTTGCAACTATTGAGGGCGGAGGCGATCCGTGCCCGGCCTGTTCAGCATGGCGTGGCGTTGTTGTATCGCTTTCAGGGGCGAACAGCAAGTTCCCAAGTATGGCTGATGCTGAGGCTGGCGGGGTGTTCCATCCAAATTGTGTATGTACACCTGAATATGTTGATGCTGACGTTGACAAAAAGCTTATTGATGAGCAAGCAAAGTCACCAAACCCTGCTGTACCCGATAAAGAAGCATGGAACGAATATGCTAAAGGCATACAGAGCGATAAAAAGGCGCGTGTTGGGATTAGTAGTACCCCGGAAGCATTGAAGGTTGATAAGAAACTTGATAAGAAGTTGAAAGCGGCAATATAATGGCTATTGATGTTGGCGTAAAAATAGAGGGTATGGAGCAGATTGAAGCGAAGCTTTCCAAGCTTGGCAGTAAGATGGATAAGACGGCACTCAAAGCTCACAAGCGTATTGAGCCGATTGTTGGACGTTCAGCGCGTGACTATGCGCCTATAAGCCCGAAGAAAGGGCAGCACGCAAGAACACTCAAGGGCGGCAAGTCAACACGCACAGACTTCAACCCCGGCGGTCTGGTACGGTCAATCAAGGTAGAGGCAACCGTTGGATTTGTGCATTTATTTGTGCCGTCAGATTCAGAGGCAGCAAGTTATGCGAAAAAGGTACATGAAAAAGACGGCATTACGAATTGGGGCCCGGGTACAATAGCAAAAGGTTCACAGGCGCGGGAAAAGTTCTTAACACGAGCAATTAAGGATAATGAGGGTAATATCAAAACAATATATAACAGCGAAATAACAAAAGCAGTAGGGGCACTTAATGGCTGATAATGCTAATACAGTATGGTCTGACGCTGAGGATGATTGTTTGTCACAACTGGCAACCACGACCGGGAGTGTAGTTGGGCAGAATGCGTTTATAGGTTCTGATGTATCTTTGTCTGGCAAGCTCAATTCTTTTGTGTTTGCTATTGGTGGCGGTGAAATACAGGATCAATCATATACATCAGGGTCAAGTAGTTGGCATACAAAAGCAACCTTACAGGGCGTGTACACAACGCGTGATGCTGCAATGGCTGTTGGTAGTAAGATACAAGATGCAACACCGTTTAAAAGCGTAAGTGAAAGCGTTACATGGTTGTTTACCACAACATATCCGGCAGTTAAAGATGGTGCGTGGGACGAGGGCGATGGAAAAGCGTTAAGGATTGTTTATAAAATAGAAATCATATTTGACGTGGTTTACCATGTTGTTGACGTATAACAGGAGTGTTTATGAAAGATGAACCAGAAAGAATTAAATTAGTAAATCATCAGGGGTATGCGTGGTATGTCGCAGAATGTGACGTTAAACGCTGGGAAAAAAGAGGCTATTTCCCTGAACAGAAGAAACCAAAAACCGTGAAAGTAAAGGATAACTAATGGCTGATATAGCTGTCGATTTTGGAGCCGCAACCGGGTTCGGGACAATTGATGACTTTTCATTACAGAGCGCGAATAATGACGTTATTGAAGAACGCGCTTTTGTACTTGATGAGTCTGGTAATGAAGAAAATTCAAAACTATATGGTACACGCACTGACACGAGCGCAACGTATAAAGCTGATATTGATGGGTCTGTTCCGGCAGTTCCGGCAGTAATAGGTGCGTTGCTTGATACTAAGATACTAACAGGTATCAGTGTCAGTACCGTCAATAACGATTATGCAACTATGACACTAACAGGCCATCAGCATGCAGAGAACGCGCATGCCGCTGATCCGGCACTTGCAACCGCTACACATACAATGGCATTAGCTGACGGGTTCGGTGGTACTGACTTTCTAGGTGCGACTGCTGGATTAGTTGCTGCGGTTATGAGTTCATCATGTAATATCACTATTCAGCATGCAGACGAGAATGACGAGGTTGGTGATCATTTAGTTGGTGAGAATTACAACTGTAAGATCGTTGCAACTACAACATGGGTTGGTGTACCAACAACAACCGCCGCCGCTGCTTGGGATGTAACTAATGTCGATACTCAAAGAAATAATCAAGGTTTTTTAATAACTGTTGTTACTGGCGAACAGTCAATTGACGTGGCATAAATGAAAGTATTAAAACCCCGTGTTAAAGCGCAGTTTTATGCTGTTATGAAAGAACTTGAGACAAGGGATATTGCACCGACTCCAGAAGAAATCATCTGGATACATGAATTATCTGAGCGTACAATTTCGCCTGACCGTCAAGATGTGCCATTGTTTTTTGATGTGCCGATAAAGGTTGGGCGTGTGTGGTTGTATTCATTATCTATCCAAGCGGAGATATGGCTGGAAAGTTATGCCTATAAATGGTGGCGTAAAAGCCGGACAATGGATATGTTAGCAATGGCGTTTGCAATGGCTCATTCACGTACTGGCGACGTGTTACCAAAGATAGCAAGCAAGACACGGGCAGCTATTCGGATTAAGTTCTGGGCAGCAAAGAATCTTATATGCAGTAGGAAACGGTTACAGTTCGCCGTGAGTAAGTTGCTGGGCAGTTATGAGTATCTTGATATTGACGACGAGAATAAACCAGATGAGAATGTTGATGTTTCTGAATGGGGCGATTTAATAGCGTTAGCTTGTGGCAGGTATCCCGGACTTAAACCAGAGGACTTTTTATTTAAGATGTCGGCTAATGAGGCAATGGGAATGATAAAGAACGCACCGTTACCGATGGGATGCGAAAGGCCAGATACGAACAGCTCGTCAACTCGTGCGTTCTGGGAATTGCGGTTGGCTATTAAACATATAATCAAAACACATTCAGCAGAAGAAGAAAGTGCGGGTGCTGATGGGTAGAAATATATTAGACTTTTTTATACGGGCAAAAGATCAGACCGGGCCAGGTACAAAACAAGCGCAGTCAAACTTTAAGAAAATGGCGATGGGTATTGGTAGGCGGTTAGTTGCTATGGTGGCTATTATTGCTACAGTACGGGCAGCTTTCAAAGGATTTGTTTCAGCCATTAAAAGCGCAATGCAACTCGAATCAATGAAGAACCCGTTTATCCGGTTCGTTGGTTCTGCTAAAGAAGCGCGGAAACATCTGGAAGAGTTACGTGATGTTGCGAAGTTTGGTATTTTTGGACATCGTGAACTTATTGACGCAAGCCGTAACTTAATGAACTTGTCAAGTGGTCTATTGGGGTCTGCTAAAGATATGAAGGCGTTAGCGGATGTTGCAGCCACTACTGGTAACAATATAGATCAAGTGTCAAACGAAGTTTCGCGGTTTTTACAGTATTTGAAACAAGGTCGAGATGTTACACGCGGGTCAATGGGGTTAGAGAAACTTGGTATTATATCAACAGAAGCGTCAATGAAAATAAAAGGACTCGTTGATGCTGGCGGTGATATGATCGATATTTGGAAAGTCGTTACAGCAGAAGTTAATAAGTTCTCAGGTGGGCTTGAAGATGATGCAGCATTAGCAGAATCCTCTATTGGCAGAATTAAAACAGCATGGCAAGAACTGAAGGATAAGTTTGGTTCAGAGTTTATTGACGTGTTCTCAAAGGCAATTGATAGATTTTCTGATGTTATACACAATCTCATTGAGGGCGGAGGACTACAGCGATTAGGCGAGATGTTGGGTGGCGTTGCAAACTCTGTAATAAACATTACTGACAAAATTTCAAGAGCCGCTGATCGTAGAGCGTTTAGAAAGAAACTTGTTGAGGATGGCGGGCAGTCAAAAGAGGATTTACTTAAAAATCCAAAACTGTTTAATGAACTATATGACGCAGAAGTAAAACAACGGCAGATTAAAAGGGCGTGGCAAGATAAAAAAGAAGATGCAGACAAACCGCCATTATCGGGTGCTGATGATGATTTAAGAATACAGCAGTTAGTTAAAGATCCGCAACGATTATTAAATGAACTTGCAAAGGCGCGTAAAAATCGCAGTACTTATGAAAAAGAATTTGAAACAGGCGACAAAGGCGAATTTGCGAGTACGATATTAAACCAAAAGTATAAGGCTGTTGAAGATTTAGAGAAACATGAAAAAGCAGCTATTGCTGCATTAAAAAAGCTTGAGATTGACAAATTAAAAAAGGTCAAAGAGGAAGAATTAAAAAACGCTAACTCTGATTATGCTGAGAAAAAGAATAATATTGAAAAGCTATCAAGTGCAGATGATGCAAGATCGAGAAAGTCTATTGCAGGGTTAGAGAAAGAAATCAGTACACTTTCTCAACAAGCAGATTATTACGAGCAAATGGCAGGAGATAAAGATTTTCGAGAAGGTGAAGAAGTAAACATTGAAAAAGCTGCTAAAGTTCATAAGAAATACCTTAAGATACTTGAAAAAGCAGAAGGCAAACCATATGACAAGCTATCAGATGTTGAAAAATATGCAGTTGATTCGGCTAAAGCACGAGGACAGATAACTAAAGATGAACAAGAACTAGCTGCACAAAATAAAGCAATAGCTGATAACACTGCGTCTACCGCTGCATCTCTTAAATCTCTTGACACTTGGTTAAAAACAGCACTACAAACAAGCGAGTAAAATATGTCCGCATGGCTCAGTACATTTGACGATACAAACAGAGTGACGGTTAGTTATAATGTGATGATTGAAATATATCAAATGCTCGGCGGTAGCGGACCCGGATTAAACTTTAAGCGCACGCGCACAATTGAAACCATAAAATATGTCGGTGTTGATATTCAGTACGGCAAAGATCAGGTGATTACTTTATACGAGGACACAAGTGTGACAAAGGCATGGCTTGTACCGGGGTTAGCTGGCAGTTGCGCGGTATTTAAAACAATCAATACATGCACGGATTGGGAGGATGTGTCGTAATGGGATACCCGTTAAAAGATAACTATGCAAAAGGTACACTATTACACAATATATCTGCTGAATGGTTGAACACTGTTGCAAAGATTCTTAATAATCTTGCTATGGTTGGCGGCATGGTTAATAAAGATGCGTCTGGCGATAACTGGGAAATACAAGTACAGGCAGAAGAGGTTAATGTCATTACAGGGATTGTGCGAAAAGCTGATAAAATACAGTTGAAATATAAACCTGTAATAGTTTTGTCAACAGGTACAGAGGCATATACAACGCTGTTTGACGAGGACAACCTCACAGCAGGCGTTCCAACAGCATTGACGGCAGATGTTGAAGCGTTGAACTTCCTGAAAGTCACATCTCTTGACGGCGACGGTTGTCCTGACGCAACGGACTGGCGCAAGATTGGATTCATAAAAATATCTGATGTCGATATAGATGATGACGATTTAAGCGAATTATAAACAAAGGAACAAAACATGGCAAAGCAAGACATTTTTGTACATATTGGCACAGGGCTTGGTGAGCCAGTATTGCTAAATTCAGCGGGGAACAGCGAACGCCGCACAAGCTATTTTCCTGCAATCGGATATGGTCAGCAAGCCAGAGTGAGATTGCGACTGTATAACATGGTCACGGGGTTGTGGTGGACGCTTGCAGAGATTCAGGCAATAACATCATGGAAGCTTGGCGTTGATGGCGATTTTTACAGGGGCGTTTCAGGTACGTCAAATTGGGTTTCTGAAACCGCGTTCACGACAGCGGCATATGAAACAAGCCCGTTGAGTAAAGGCGAATTATTGATGGACGCCGACGCGTTCACAACAGCGTTTTTGGCAGGCATAGGCAACAGCGCAACCGCAGAATACAGGAGTTCTGTATATTGGGCGTGGCATGGGTATGAGGGTGATGACAATATCTTTCAGGCTGTTATCACTGGCTTTGCAACCAACACCCCTATTGACACAAACGACACCCCACCAACGCCGTCAACGAGCTATGTGCAATCAAACAACAACCCGCCACGGTATGCAACCGACCCGTCAGGGGCAGATTTGTATGACGGGATGTTTTGGTATAATACAACAGACAGGGTGTTCCGGGGATATGCTGGGACAACAGTTTTCAATCTTAACATGACAGCAAAACCATAAAGGAATAGGAAATGAATAAAATATATTTGATATTGGCGGCAACTCTTTTAATTCTTACAGGCGAGGC
>Ga0307928_10000980_pt1 | contig 21523 bp, 53 predicted proteins | sample AceLakmetagen232_FD_201815 | JGI IMG/M metagenome (GOLD analysis project Ga0307928, IMG submission 201815) | Saline water microbial communities from Ace Lake, Antarctica - #232 | ecosystem: Environmental > Aquatic > Non-marine Saline and Alkaline > Saline | place: Antarctica: Ace Lake... | reverse complement strand
TGATTTTTTAACAAATATATATATATGGATGGGTGGAACATTTTTATTTATGATATTATTTATATTATTAATGATTTTTATTGTTTTATTATCTAAAAAAACTCATGCTGTTATTGAATTTAAGGCTTGGATGAAAGGTATTCCTATTTGTTTATTTTTTCAAGAAAATAGATATGTTGAATGGAAACCAGTATTACCAGAAGCAGGAATTATAGATGATAAACAATATGGCGCATATATAGTAAATGAACGTGCAACCTATGTTGATAAAACAACAAAAAATATAATAATACCTTTTGATGCTTCTATTGCATCAAGCATTAATGTACATGCTGCTAAACTTGCTGATGATTTACAGTATTATGTAAATGACGATGAAGAGATGAAGAAATTAAGATATGCTATTGCTCATAATTTAATTGATGATAATGAAACTATTCAGGCATTAAAAACAAGTGTACATTTTGGTGCAATGAAAAATATGCTCACAGCATTAATACCGCATAATATAAGTGCAAAAATCGAAAAGACTATTGCAAGCAGACTTAAGGGAGTGGGTAAAATAAATGTACCACAAGTATTATTGGTATTTGCGGGTGTGCTTGGTGCAATAGTGATTGGAGTTATAATAATTAAGATGACATTAGGTGGAGGAGCAGCAAGTTAAAGTTTTAAATTTAAAATGGTTGGAAATTTTGATGGGAAACCATCCGCGGGATATAATTTTAATACATTTCAACAGTTTAAATCACATTCTTCAGTATTGTATAATGAACGAATGGCTATACTTTTTTATCAATTGGATATACATAGTGTGAGTTTAAATAGAAATTATGAAAGAGAAAGTCTGCTTAATGTTAAAAGCACATTACTTCAAATATATAAAAATATTCGTACAGTTATTAGAAATAATCCAACTATGCGTGCGACTATGAATTTAGAGACAAAGGACGAAGGAGTTTATGTAACTGATGTTATTTTAGATATAATTGATAAACTTATTCAATTTTGTGAAGAAAATGGATATACTTATAGAAAAATTTATATTATAACTAAAGAATTGAATAATTTAGAAATGCTGCTAAAGGATATATTACAGTATTATCATTATTTTATTAGACCTGATTTTAGACAAAAACCAGATATTGAAATTGCAACAGAAAAATATAAAGAAATTGCAGATAAAAAAACAATAGAAGAATTAAAAGAAATTGTTGGCTCAGGACATAAAATTGATTTTGATAGTTTAGGTACAGAAAGAGTTGAATTAAAAAATACTGAAGAAACATTATTTGATAAAAATATTGATGAACCAATAACTGAAGAAGAAGAAAAAGAAATAGAGGAAGAGGATGAAAATATTAATGAGTCATTAACTAAAGAAGAAGAAAAAGAATTAGAGGAAGAGGATGAAAAGTGACAATAGTGACCCAATTATGTTTAAGCAATATTTAGATGAAGTAAAAAATTTAGCGCCTTCTACAATAAATGTATATTATAAAAGTTTAGAACGTTTTTTAAAAAATGACCCAGAGATAGACGATTTAAATGCATATAATGAATTTTTAACAAAATATTCTGAAAAACGTAGATGTTATCATTATTATAGTACTTTAAAATTATACATAAATTGGAAATTAACAGATATAAATACAAAAAAAAGAATTATAGAAACGATGTTTAAACCAAAGTTACAAGACCCTGAAACAGATAGAGTTCATTTAAAAGAAAAAAAATTATTGGAAGTTATTAATAATTTAAAAGAAAAAAAACATAGAGTTATTGCATTATTGCAAATGTTTACAGGGGCGAGAGCGGGTGATATTTTAAGAATGAAAAGAGGAAGTATCATTAGTGAAAATGATGAAAAATTAGTAATTTTAAGATTAAATATAATTGGAAAACGTAAAAAACTTCAACCAAAAGTAATATATGATGAAGTAATGCAACAAGTAATATTAGATTATATATTAGTTAAATTTGGATATGAGGATTATTATTTTTTAAATGTTAGTAAACATAGATGTGAAAGAGATGAAAATTCTTTATTACAAATGAATTATCAATGGTATTGGGCAGATTTAAAACAAGCATTAGGTATGTCTGGTGTAAATCCAAAAATGTTTGCAACACATGATTTTCGTAGATGTTTTTCTAGAGAAATTTGGAATAAATTCGATAAAGATATCAGTGTTCTTCAAAAAGTATTAGACCATAACGACCCTAAAACAACAATGCGATATTTAAGAATAAGTGGTATCGGTACAAAAGAAATTTATAAGAAGATGCAAGGGTACAAATAATTTGATATCAAAACAAATATATATATAAATGATACAATTAATTAATTATTAATAGGTATATTTTTATAACTTTTTTATAAAATAGGTGGAGAATAAAAATGAAAAAATTATTTATATTAGGTGTGATATTTTCTTTATTATGCGTATTTAGTGTAAATGCGTCAGTGACTATTGAAACTTATAATGAAAGTTTTAGTAATATGGCGTTAAATACAGCACAAACTGTAGCAACGACAGGTGGTGATGTTGAATTTAGAGGCTTCAGTTCAGTACTTGCAAATTCTTCTTTTATATTAGAATTTGATGAATGGGTTACAATAACAAATGCAACTACAACATCATTAACATTAGCAGGTTTGATAGGAGATGAAGTAAATATTGTTAATGCAACTACTTATGAAAAATTTGGTATTGGAAATTATTCATTTGATAATACAACTGGAACTATTCTTTGGAATTTAAGTGGAACAGGTACAGACGTATGGGATGCAACTGAGGTAATTGTAAGAGCAAATAAAACATATACAGCAGGTGTCACACCAATTCATCCTGATTTTTGGACAGAAGATAATGTAAATGGAGGTTATGGTGCATCAGGAACAATAACATTTATAGAACCTTCTAATATAGATTTGTCCGCAATTTATGGTTGGGATTTTAGTACAATATATAGTGTATATAGAAGTGATATTGTTGTTTCTTGTAAAGCAACGCAAACATCAATATTTGCAGCGTTTGGATTAATAGCAATAATTATTATTATTGGCGGAGCTTGGTTACTTGTATCAATGTTTCAAAATGGAGCATTTGATGGAAGTACAATGGTTGTAGCAATAGTTGGTTTTATAGGACTTGGTGTTATGATATTAATTGGATATTTTGTTGTAAGTCAAGTAGGCGTATCCGTTTGTGGTTAGTTAAATGGACATAAATAAATCAGTAACAAAGGATTTAGATAAACGTATAGTAAAAAATATTGTTGGAGAAGCAGTTGTAATTCCAAATTTAAATAGTTATTTTAGCAGTCGAAATTATAAGGTGAAAAGATGAAAAAGAAAAAAGAATCATTAATGGATGCGGCAAAATCACATATGAAAATTGGCGTGGTTAGTATGGCAGGTATGGGTGCTGTAGGTGCTATTGGAGCAATTCCAGGAATGCCAGCAGCTGCAAGTGGAATAATACCTACTGTAGGTGCAGGGATGACTTTGGTTAATGTAGGTAGATTAGCAAAAACAGGTACACAAACATTACCAGATGCTATGGGTTATAAGAAATCAAAGAAAAAATATAAATGGATGTGATAAAAGATGGGGAAAAATAATATAACCAAAAGGAAATTCAAACAGCATAAAACAATGGCAAAGGTTAAAAGTAAAGTTTATGGTAAAAGAAAAGCCAAAACACCATATGATATGTATAAAAACATATAGATAGAGTTAAGACACCGTACGAAATATATAAAAACATATAAGGGGTAAACAAAATGAAATTTTATTGTCTCGCTTTAAAAAAACACGTCACTATACCAGATAGTAGGACTAAAATAATAATTAAGGATACTAAACGTGGTAAGAAAAGATTTGCAAAAGCAGTATATACAGAAAAAGGAAAGAACTATGAAGTTTGGAGAATACTTCCAAAAAAATAGTATCATTAATAATTTTTTAAATTAATAAAATGAATTGTCCAAAATGTGGAACTAATTGTTTTGATGGATATATTTGTTCTAACTGTGGTTATTCTATTCCTTAATTTTCATATTTTAATAACAACGCAGATATTCTTCTTGATAATTCTTCTGCTTTTTTAAATGTCAAAGAAAATCCTTGATAAGTTATTCCTGATTCATCCTTTGGTTCAAACATTATACAAATCATATCAACTGTTCTATCTTTTTCTACATCCATTTTTATTACCTCATAAATATGAAGGGGAGGTCGGTGAGGCAAATCACAAACCTCCCCCACCCTCCCGAGGGAAGCATCAGTACTCTTGATAAACAACTACTTTCATTATATAGTTTTTTTCTTTCTTAAGGAAATCCTCAATTTGATTTCCCATTTTAATCGCCATCATCATATACTCTAATGCTATAGCCACTGACAACAGCATCTTTTAATTTTGTTATTAATTCGTCTACATTAGCAAATTCAATAAAAAATCCTTTTACTGCTAATTGCATACTTTTTTCTTTAACTTTTGCAAAAATATCTTTAGCTGCTTCAATAATCGGAACTTGCTTATTTGACTGATGTCCAGCGAATTCACTTGTAACATCATAATCAACTAAAAATTTTTCAACAACTTTTTGCTCCATTTTTGTACCTCCTTTCTTTGTTCAACATTTATTGTTTTATGTATTAATGTGATTGCTCCCCAAACAATAAAAGGAAATGCAATTACTATTGGTATTGTTTGTATCATTCTATTCGTTTTATTTTGATTTCTTTTTTTGTTTTAGGGTCAACTATCAACATAATTTCATCCGTATCTAATTGTAATATACGTTTCATTAACTTATTTGAATTTAATTGTTCCATTCATATTCTCTCATAATATTTCTTTCTTATGGATGTTTTTCCACGTGCAATCATAAAGTCTATTTTTTTCTGCGTTTTCCTAAGTAATGTTACATACGGCTCTATTTCTTCATAATCTGTTGGCACATAGTACTTCCATACAGCGCCGACTTTTTCGGAAACTATAAAACAATAAGTGGATTTACGAGTTGCGTTCATTGCTTGTTTTATTTGTTGCCATAAAAAATAGACTTGTAAGTCTTCATAGTTGTCTATGCTTCCATATAATGATTCAAATATCTTTTTTGATGTTACTGCTTTTTGTCTACTTTTATGTTGTCTAAACAATTTGACTAATGCTGCAATTCTTTCTTTTAATGTAAGCATTATAATTTCTTTTTGCTTTTTTTTCTGAATTGTTTTTTGTCTACTCATTTTTATTTACCAATTTTTTTAATTTTGTTTGCATTGTATATGTTGATTTTCTTCTTATATTATATTTACTTGCCAAATCTTTTCTAGATAATAAACGTAAATCCTTAAGAAATGCTTTTGCTTTTTTAAGAGTCCATTTATTTCTTTTTTTTCCACGTTTTTTATATGTTCCACGAACAGCTAATGTAGTAGGTTTTAATGTATCACGCATCTTTGTAGCCACGCCAACTGTAGAATCAACTGCCTTTATTATTTTATCAATAAGACCTAATTCACCTCTTAATGTTGAAATATTTGTTTCGTCTTCTTCCTTAATTACTAATGTTATATTATCAGTAATTTTAATTTTTCTTTCATGTTCCGTTTTGCCTCACCTCAAAAAATAATATAAAAAGAATGCCTAAAGCATTCTTTTTACAATTTCACTAGCATCAACAGTTTGCATCATAGATGCTATTTTTGCATCTATATCTATTGTTGTGCCAAATTTTTCATTTATGTTTTCCATTTTTTGCCTCACCTTTGTTTGTTTAATATCTTAATAAATTTTTCACATTGCTTGATACGTTTCTTATATTGCATTATTTCAGTAGAAGTCATTGTATGTAAATTAGAAAGATATTTTTTCTTTGTAAAAACTTCTATATTAGTCTTTAAGTGGTCAATTTCTATCTTAAAAAATTTAACCATCTCATCTATTATTTCTTGTTCCAATTTGCCTCACCTTAATTTTAGTGTTTATAGTAATATTAAAAACAATTCAATATATAAACCTTTTGTTTTTAATGAATGTTTCAAAATTTTAATTTGAAATATCTTTTAACTTGGTTTTATTTGATATTTAAAGTGTTGTACGACTATTTAAATTAATGTATAAAACCACAAATAGTCCTTTACATCTTTGACAAAGACAACGGACTAACATCCTTTCAACCCCATTATAAGCCCTTTATGAAACTCCCTTAAAGATTCAGGATAAACTGAACTAAGGGGGTTATTATCTAACATAAATTGATAGTATTTGATTGCTTCTTGTGGATTATCAAAGTTCTTCAAGGCTTCTATATGGATTTTATATATCGAATCTTTCATTTTACACGCTCCGATTGTTTGGGTAATCACCCCTTTTTGTACTTATTTATACAATAATTGTACCTTTTGTTTCTTTTTAAAGTATTGTGTGTCCAGTTAAATTAATGTATAAAACCACAAAAACCGACCTTTAGAGTCGGACGATATACAACAGATAATAAATAAACATATAATACCCAGCCTTAAATAACTATTAAGACAGGTAAATTTGTTTATTAAGGCACTATCCACATAATATCCGTACCATTATAATTATTACACCATAATCCATTTTCTTTTTGTATACATCTATCATATTCATTATAATTGACACATTCTTTAGTTCGATGGCAAGTCCAATCCTTTATCACTTTATTATCACATTTAATTTTTATATTAAAGATTGAATCATCTGTATATCCGTATCCGTTTGATTCATTGTAACCCAGTCTTTGACAAAATTTATCATCTATTCCTGAATTACAACCAACCAATAAAATTAAAAAGATAATTATTAATATTGTTTTCATTTTCCTTTTATAATTTTTCTAAATAAAATTAATTTATCAATTAATCTTTTATATTTTTCTGTACTAATATGTCTAGTAAAATGCGGATTATCTATATCTAATTTTTTAATAATTGCACAAGTTTCTTTTTCATTATTATCAGTTTTTAATGAAATATAGTCTATCAATTCTTTAAATTTATCAACTTGGTCGATTAATTCTTCCATTTTGCCTCACCTTTTTTTGATATTGTATACTCCCAATTTCTTTTTGTTCTTTTTCTCCTTTCAATATATCCTTTGCGAACACCATAATACAATAACGATGAAAGAGCACGATGCCCACTAGTATAAAATAAATATTTTTCAGCTAATGACATTTTATCTAATATAAAATCTTTTTCTCTATACCAAACATTTTCTTTCATCTGTGACAATAACATATTAATTTTTGACATTCTTCCCGTCAGTCTTACTCTATCTCCTTTTTTAATTTCTGTTGTTGTATCAGTGACTAGTTCAATTCCGTCGATATTTATTTTTGTCTTTCTTCCATCACTACTTTGTATCATATAAATGTTAGAAATTTTGGATTCATTATTAGTACTAATTATACAACCTATTTCACCTTTTCTAACATCGTTGCAACTAGTATTTTCTGTATTTCTAATCAATCTTACTTTATCACCAACCTTAAATTCTAGCGTTTCTATCGATGTTAGTTCACATTCTTTACACCAATGTATCGAATCATTATTTAATAAAATTTTATATGGTGTATTTGAATAGTCGTCCTCTTTTATTATTCCAATTCCGTATTCTTCGTGTCTAACTTTATCTCCTACTTTCATTGTTCCACCTCATAGTTTTAAAAAAATATTGCCTTACTTTAAGGCAACAAATTTGAAAGATTTTTCGTCTTCAACAATTTTATATGCTTTCCAATGTTTCTGTGTTCCCTTCTTAATAACATTTACAATGCTTGATATCTGTCCTTTGATACCTTCTAATGTTATCTCTTGGCCACTCTTTGTCTGTGATTTGTTTGCTGTTTTTAGTTTAGCAAATACTTTGTCTGCAAGTTCTGCTCTGTCTTTGACGCCGACTAAAGCAAACTTACGAACTAATTCACATCTACTCAAATTTTCTTTTTTCTCCTCAGGTTTCTTTACTTCAGAAGTCTTCTCCTCAATTTTTTTTTCTTGTTTTGCCATTTGCCTCACCTTAGATAAAAACTCTTTTTGGTTTTTACCTTTGTTAAATAATAGTAAACCCATCCACTATATAAATGTTGGGTTATTGTGTGTGATTACTCAACATCAAAATATTTCATCATCGTTTGCAATAAATGGTCATAATCTCCATCCATAGCTTCTTTTGAAATTTTATCCCAATCCATATCATTTTTTTGTGCTACTCTTTTTGCCTTACCTAAAACATTAAAAGCATTTCCATCTTCTCCAAGTAACACTAACTTTGGTTTTTCTTTTTCAATTATTTGTTCCATTTTTATGCCTCACCTATTTATAAATATTAAAACCCATCCACTATATAAATGTTTGGGTATTGGGTTTATTTATATTTAACTTTTGATTTTTTATTCGTTTCCTCATTTAATTTATCTACATAACCACTTAAATCTAAATCTAATAATGATTTACTTTTCTTTATAATATATTCATCGAATGTTATTGGGCTATTATTACTAACAAACAATTCTTTTAATTCATTAAGTTCTTTTGAATTTCCTACTGTTTGTTGAAGGAATGCAATAATTTCTTCTCTAATAGTAATATAATTTATTCTATATTCCAATTCATCTATATTGGATGGAATAATAGTTGGTATAATAACTTCATTTTTTTCAATTATAAATTTATCTAATTTTAATTTTGGAGTTCTTTTTATAATCAAATTTAAACATTCCATTGGGTCTTGTTTTATAATTTCATTAACACCCAATCTTTTTCTTCTCCATCCGTTTATATAATGTGATGTTCTAAAAATAAATTTACTGAATAATTTAAAACAATGATGTTTAAATTCGCGACTTCCAAAATATGTTGGTGCGCATGAACATTCTCTTTGAATCCCATTAATATGAGTAATAATTTCTTTCACATAATTAACTTCATTTGCTGAAAAAGTTGGAGTTATTATAATTTCACTCATTCTCACACCTCATAATCTTTCAAATAATCACGTTGTTTGATATCTATTATTGTAAGCACGTCCCTTATCTCTAATCCAAAATCAAACGGGTTTATCATCATCTTGCCTCACCTGTTCCGTTACAAAATATACAAGTTACTATATCGTATAGTGGCCCATCTTCATCAAAATTATGTTCTTTCACTTCACCGTTTCCTTTACAATTTTCACATTCCATTTTGCCTCACCTTTTAGTTAAAAGAAAAAAGTAGCCTTAGTTAGAGGCTTTCTTAACAAATTTGAAACTCTTCTCAGTCTCAACAACTTTAAATGCTTTCCAATGTTTCTGTATGCCTTTCTTAATAACAGTTACAACACTAGAGATTTGACTCTTTATAGTGTCTACTGTTATCTCAGCGCCTTTCTTTGTCTGTAGTTTGTTAGCCTTCTTTAGTGTGTTAAATACTTTAAGTGCTAACTCGTCCCTGTTCTTTACTCCAGCCAAAGCGTTTGTACGTATTAGGTGACATCTCCCTAAGTTTGGTGTTTTCTCTACTGTTGGTTTTTGTACTTCTTCTTGTGTTTTTGTTTGTTCCATTTGTTTGCCTCACCGCAACATAAACTCTATTTGGTTTATGTTGTGTAGTAATTAGTAATCAGCGGATGTTTATATATGTTTGGGTTGTATATCAAACGTTGTTATTACGTTACTGTGTTTGTATACTGTGTTTGTATACTGTGTTTGTATACTGTGTTATGGATAGTAAACCATTACTACTATATAAATGTTTGGGCAAATACTTAAAAGCTTTTACCCAATACATCTCCTTAAGTATATATTAAATATAAAATGTTACTACGAAAACATTACAACAAAAGAATTATATATAGAAAAGTTATTAATCAATAGTAGTAAAAAAACAACCAACAGAATAGTGCGCTATCCAATTAACTTTTATATTTAATAGTAGAGTACCCATCCATTAATAATATAATGTCGTCCATTAGAACTAGTCAGTATATGTAACATATAATATTTATACAGTAAAAGAAAAAGATGTGTTTAAAAGAGTTTATTTTAGAAAACCAATTTGTTGTACTGTTAAGTATATTGTTGAAATCTATTTGACAGAATATTGAATTACTGTTAGGTCTGAAATACCTCAAATTCAAAACACATGATTTGAAATTTAAACAGTGTATTTCGTTACTACTTTAAAATAGTAACAAAATAGGGATTTCAAAGTTAAAGTATGAATCATTTGAAATCGTATTGAAAAACAACTACTTCAAATTTCAACTGATTTTAAATTTGAATTTCAAATTCCAACAGAATCCCGGCTTCTATAGGGTAACGTTCTAGGCATAAATCATATGGTTGTTTTCTATCTAATAGCTGAATTTATGTGGTTCTAAAGAAACCATACATCTATAATCTACTATTATACTATTACATAATACATATCTCATTGGGTATACTATGCTAACCCTGCCATACTCATCTGTTTATACTGAAAGCCGGTTTTTGAGAAACAAAAAAATGCGCAGAACTATAAATAGGGGTACTTCCTTAGACGTTTTTCGAAAAGAAAATACCTATTTTCTTTTGTTCACCGACGAATTCGTCACTGTTTAGTAGTAAATTCTTCATAGATATATTGAACTTTTATTGATTTTTGCCTTTTTTTAACAAAATCTAACGATATCTGAACTTTCAATCATTCAAATCTGAGCGCGTACTATTCTTAGCAGACAGCGGCTGTCTCTAAGGAATTCTGAGGTGTACAAATTCCATTGGCTAACACTTTATCTGCTAGGAATTAAATAGTGGCAAACCATTTATGGGTTTTAATATATGTGTTCGAACACTTTTTCGTGAAGTGTACAAATTCCTAGCAGATAAAGTGTCTACCTAAAGAATTTGTAACGTGAGAATACTGCCGACAGAGCCTTTATCTGCTAGGAATATATTCGTGGCAAACCATCTATGGGTTCAAATATATGCTTTATATAATATATAGATAATACAGGCTTAAAGGTTATAAGATATTCTTAAAGCTTTTAAGCCTACCTATACTTTACACCATACACAATACAATATAGATATTGTAGGGAATAGTTTATACCAAATAAGATATAATACAGGCTTAAAGGTTATAAGATATTCTTAAAACTTTTAAGCCCACCTATCTCCTATAATACTTATCAGTGAGGTGTATAAATATTTACGGTAGAGTACTTCTACCTAAAGAATTCTGAGGTGTACAAATACCAACGGTAGACACTTTATCTGCTAGGAATATATTTTAATATTATCCGGCATGGTATGAAGCACATACAACTCCTTTTTTTAATTTATTATCAGCCTCTCCTATATATTCGACTTTTACATCTTTTATATTCAAAACCCAATCATAACTACATGAGATTCTTTCAAATTTTGTTCTTCCTCCTTTTCCAGCAGGATATCCAAAATACCCTTCTTCGATATCAAGATATCCACACGGATGTATTTTTTGTGCTTCTCCTTCATCTTCAGCACATACAACAGCATCACTATATGTATCATAATCATTATTTATTTCTTGACTGATTTTAAATAATCTCATTTTAACACCTCACTACACTTTAACATTATTAAATCCATTCACTATATAAATTTAACTTAATCGTATTACATTATCTCTCCAGTCAAAACAACATAACCAAACAAAGCACCTAAAGATAACACCCACACCAACCATCCTATATAACTCTCTTTATTAAACAATAGAAATATAAAACTACCCATAAACCAAATAGTCCATAGTATAAACAATACCTTACCACTTACCACTATCTTTACCCCACCAAAAGATGTCTGCTATTATCCTAATTAATATTATTAACAACACAATCAAAACAATGATTATTATAACACGGGAGACAAACATTAATCCTAATAACAATAATACACCTATTAACTTTAATATCATGGTTGCCATTATATCATTCCCCTAACAATAGTGATATAACAATAAAAATATATAGCCACCATAGCCAACTTTTTAAAAATTGAAAATCAATTATTTTTATACCTAAAAAAATATTATTCATTCTTATCACCAACAACAAAACTCAAACTTATCTATACATTTCTCTTTCTTTATTCCCATACTTTGCCATGCTTCTACTTTTATTGTCATATTAATCACCCTAATGCGCCCAACAGGATTTGAACCCGCACTCCAGGTTTGGAAAACCCATGTGCTACCATTAACACTACAGACGCTTTAATTTTTGAAAAAACTTGCGTTTAAATACGCACCCATGAGGGCATTGCATTTAGGTTGTCCCTCGCCTACGTATTCAATTTCGCATTTTCCAAATTTTAAAACACCACTCTACTGTTTAAAAATATATATAACAAATACATAACCCCTATTATACCCATTAATATAGTCATTATGACAGCCAACGACAATAAATACATCTTATCCTTTAACATACTTCCTATACCTATTTTGTTTATTACTTTGATACATAATTAATTTTTGCAACAAATCAATGTCTTCCTCTAATTGTTTATATTCCACCATTAATTTATTTGCATACTTTTTCATCCCTTCTTGCTTAGCATACATCTCATCTAATTTTTTAAGCATGTCAGGGATACTAGCTTTACTCTGTTCAGCCATTTTAATTAATATGTAACATTACCTAAATTGCTTAAATCATATGGTTGTTTTCCTGTCTTTGCTAGTTCAGGACATTTATCCGTAGTTAAATTTCCATTAAGATATATCTCAGTGCATCCCCCCGGAAATTTTAAAACTACCTTTTTATCAAATGCACTTTGTCCATTAGCATTTAAATATAAAGCGCCCCAACTAATAAATCCTATTAACACAATACTTATTAATATTTTATGCCACAATTTTAGCATTATAGACACCTCCCTATCTAAACATATTGTATATAGTAAATACAATACCTCCCAATAACGCTAGACCCAACAAGACACCAACAATCATAAATGCTTGTTCAGGTTCTAACATTTTATTATAATAAAAGAGTATCAATATATAAACTTTTTGAATTTTATTTAAAACATTCCGTTGCCAACCAACTAATTAAATTTAACTTTTCTTTTTTATATCAAAAGTAACATAATCATAACTATCACAACTTTTTTCTTTACATATATATTCTACACATGCACAACTGATTGGATTAAAGCCAACAGACTCCATATTACATTTTGGATTTTCTATACCATAATCTATTTTTGCAGCTTCTTTACATTTCTCAGCTATGCCAAAACAACCACTTAATAAAAATATAGATAAAATCATACATACTATAATCCTCTTTTTCATTTTATTTTCCTCTTAACAATAATATATTTCTTTGAATGCTGCCAAAGTTTAAATGTAATTAGATTAAATAAAAATGGAACTCCAGCAAACAAACCAACCATTATCCCATAACTTTGTAATTTTTCTCCTGTTGATAGATTACTTGCATATTCTATAACCTCAGGATTTAACATTCCTATAATGTTACCATACACTCCAACACCAAATAAAAATATTGCAAGTACAGTAATAGTAAGCAAATTAAAATATACAAATTGAGTTGAAAATGTATTGTTCTGATATGTCCAAATTAATATAATATTAATTGCAATTTTTATTAATAATAAAAATCCTTCTCCACCTATCAAATATATTGGATTACTTTCACCTGGCAGTATAAAAAATGCCGTAATAATATCTAATAAATTAAATAAAGAAAAGATTAAAATTAAAATAAAAAATATCTTATTCTTCATGGTAGTGATACAACAGCTCCTATATAAAATACAGTTGCTAAAGTAACACCGCAAAACATTCCTATCAAGAAAATTATAGAAATAAACCATCTATTTACATTACGTCTATCATCCATAAATTCCTTCACGGAATTATATTTATTTAATTTCCATCCCATTTTCCTATTCCCCCGAATAAAAATTTATTCTATATATAAAATATGTCTAGGATTGATTATTCTACTTCCTAGTTCTAATGGTGTATTATCTGTTATGCTACCTTTAATATCGTCGATAACATTTGCAACATTAATTGTGTCTGTTTTTATTGGCAATACCTTATCGTTAATCAACACTATTATAACTTCAACTTCTTCTACTTGTTGTTGCTGTGGTTGTGACATACCAGGTTGTTGATATTGTTGCTGTGGTAATTCAGGATGCATTGGTTGCTGATACTGTTGCTGTGGTACCTGTTCTTGAAATGGCGCCTGTGCTTGTTGTAGTGGTTGCTGTTGTGGAACTTCTTGCACCATTTCGTTTCCTAATTGCTGTTGCATTTCTGGCTGTACTTCCTGTACCATACTTTCCTGCTGTTGTGGTATTGGTTGTTGTGTTGGTGCCTCTTGTTGTTCACCCTGCGGTGTTTCTATTTCTAAACCTTTTTTTCCTAATTTCAATTTTGCCATTTTAGCCTCCAATTTTTTTATTTTTTTATCTCTATTTAAATTTAACTTTTCAATCTTCTTATTTCTTTTATCAATTATTTTAGAAAGTTTTTTTGGTTTATCACTATATACTTTCTTATTTTGTTCAAATTCCTCCTCTATTTTATTAATTTTATTCAAAGTTTTTGCAGTTATTAATCTGATATCGATTTCATAATCAACTAATTTTCCGATTTTTATCCCCTCCATTTATAAATTTATTCAATTGTTTTCGTCTCTCTGGTGTTACAATTAACATTTTTTCATATACTGTTTTATTCACTATTTGTGCATATTCACTTTCTCCTAACATAATGCGTAACTGTTTCTTATCAATCTTTTCCATTTCCTGTCTTGTAATTGTAACTGATATTTTTGTCTTAACATCATTATATCTATCCCAATGCTTTTCCTTTAAGAAGATTTTTATCTTATCCTTAAGTAACCCTTCTTTTTTCTCAAGTAGTTTCCTTTCTTCTGAAATCTCTTTCCAGTTTATTAACAATAATGAAATATCATCTCCTATTGCTTCAAATTCGTTTTCCATTTTTATTTCTTATTTTTTTAGATAAATCCACTGCTTTATAAAGTACTGGTAATCCAGCATCAAAAACAATATAGAAAGCATTATTTCTTTTTTCACTTAATTTAATACTTCCATTAGTTCTAACTTCACATTTTCTATCTGAATCCTCAAATACTATCGAATTTTTTACTTTTTGTTTTTTATATTCTATTACTTGCTTTAATTCTTCTATCGACATATCATTAACTTTTTGATTCATAAATCTTTTTCTATTCATTTTTTCACCCCAATTAAGCACCAATAGGTGGTACTTCTATTTTTGGCATTAACTCTTGTAATGGTGTTGTTAATACTTTCTCTGCACTCTTTTGTAACCAATTTTCCATATGCGGTGTTACGTGTTCACTATGTGAAATATATGCAGTTATTGCATTATATATTGTCCACCTATCAAATTTCTCTTTAATATTTTTCTTATCATCGAATACATATTGTATTGCAACTTTCTTTGTCTTTGGATTTGTTATTTCTATTTCACTTAATCCTAAGTTCTTTAATATGCCTTCTCTATGCTTTTTTATCTTAAACAATATACTTAATATTTTGCAAGCATTCTCCCATTCAATACTATCCTTAATACTGCTACTGACGTACATCTTTAAGTCAACATACATATTAACCATACCAGCAATACTTGTCTCAATAAGTCCTTGTATTTGTTCAGCTATTTTTGCTGTATGTTTAATGCTAAACGACTCAATATGTTTTGTTAATATCATTCCGTTTGTACAAGCAAGCCTTGTTAGTTTTGGCATCATTATAATACCTGTTGATTTGTCATAACTATTAATTAAACGGATACCAGTCATAAACTCCTCATTAAGTTTCTCAAACTTTTCTATTTTGTCTGTAAACTTAATGTCAGCAATCAAACGATTATTAAATTGATTAACAACCATTGTATGGTTTATATTTAGTCTTGTTAGTGCGTCTGCAAAACCTTGTACATAATCTCTATGTTGTATTAAATGGTACCCATTACTCACAGCCGCACAGAACTCCCCTTTAGTATTATTATAAATACCCTTATAATTTTTAACCTCTTTTTCTACGCCATTGTCTTTAAGAAATAAATCTACTTTGCTTGCAATATCCAACGTAGGTATAATTGCTTGCACCTCAGCTAAATTATTACATTTATGTACATCGTATTCTGCTTTTCCCATTTTGATATAACCTCCGTTTGTTACAACGGTATTAATTCCATTCAGTATTTAAATGTTTGTATTCTTGGATTACTTATCAACCATGCCTAATTTTATGCTCATCTTTTTATCTTTTAAAAATTCTATTATCATCATTCAACCTCTTCAACCTCAGCCTCAATAATTTCTATATCACTATCCGTAATCTCTGCATTAATTTGTGCACGCACTGGATTAAATAAACTATCAGGTATTGTCAAATTTAATTTCGTTATTGCCGTTGGTAAATTTTCCTTTGTTCCATATCCACCACCACGTATTAATGGAGTACAAATTAATTTTGTATCAGCCTTAACTGTAAATCCTCTTTTATTTTTCGCTATCCTTAAAAACAATTCTATTTTCATTTTTTATCACCCATAGATATTAATATTAATGCTAATAAAAAATCAATACCAACAATTATAATTCCAATAATTAATAATTGCATTATCATTCCGTTTCCTCTTTTAATTCTATTTTTAATTCTTTTAAAATAAATAAAATTATTACTATGTTTATTAATAATAAAACAATTGCAAATGGATGCCACTTATCAATTATAAATTTAATTCCAACACCTAACGACAATATTGCTAATATTAATACAAAAATTCCAAGACGAAAATGTTCAGTAAATTTCATCTTAACATACCTTTTATTAACAGCATAAATATTAATGTCAAATCAAAACAAACTGTAAAAAGACCGAATATTATTAATAATTGCATTATCATTCTAACACCTCTTTTAATCTATCATATAAAATATTTATTAATACAACGCCAAGTAAAATACATATAATTATTATTATCATAAAAAATGCAAATAGAATTATACTTGCTGTATGCATAAAAATAAAACCAATAATGATATTATAAATACATAAATATATCCCAAGAATTATTCCAATGATATATCCAACTTTGTTTTTACTCATATTATAACATCTCCTTTTCATAATCTATCATGTTTTTTAAAATAGCACATCCTATCATTGATAAAAGTAAACAAAAAATGATAATTATTGTTTTTTTAAATTCATTAAGATTAATAATTAATAATAAACTTAATAATGATACAATTAAAACACATAAATTAATTGATATTTTTAATAATATTATTGCACTCATATTATAACCACCTTCCGATGTGCCTTAATATTTTTTTTATCTTTACCTTTCCCTTTCCATCTTCTCTCACACCACAACCACAACTCGTAACTTTCATTTGCCTTTCCATATTTAGCTTTAAATTCTCTAATCTCTGTTTGGTGTTGTTGATGATAATTACCTTGACCAAAATGTTTACAACTAATATATAATCTATCTTGTCCTTTATATGCTACAATATCGAACAAGTTAGCAAAGTCAATACATCCAAATCTATTACGTATACTTTTGAATACGATAAACCAACCATCCGCCTCCAATTCCTTACGTGCCAAATATTCTCTGTGTTGTCCTTTTTTTGCTTTATTTACCAAAGTATGCCCCCATAAATATTATTAGTAAAAATAAAAATATAATTACATATACAATTATTTCTAATTTGCCTATTACTGTGTGATAACATTCTCCTCCCCCTGACATTTTATTCTTTATCCAATGTTATTGTCTTTTCACAATAACAAACGATATTCTCATTAAACTCAGCAAGATAATTAAAAGTTAAACTCTTTTCCAAACAAGCCTCTTGGCACTCAGGTTCATATAATGAGTTGTCTTTAATTGATGCATTATCACCACAACCAACTAAAACAATTACAAATAATAATACTATTATATATTTCATTTTAAATATCCCCTTAATCTAATACTCCCTACTAAAATAAATCCTGTAAGCAATAATCCTATAAATTTATCTAAAAAAACAAAATTACTAAAAACAATATAAATCATTAAAATAAACATTATTGGTACAATTACATAAATCGTATTATAAATTATCTTATCGTTTATTTCCGAAAACCTTTCAAGTTTTGTTAGTTCCATCTTATATATATCTATCTTTTATATCATCACCAAGATTAATAATTATAAATACAATGAATAAAACTATCATTGCAGATATCATTATGCTTTTAAATATCTGTATCCAATTATCTAAAAAACTTAAATACCATACAAATAATATATACCATAAAAATAAAACCACACAGACTAAATACTTAACAATTCTTATATAATTCATTTTCCACCTTTCCAAAACTTTTAAACAATATAATAATTGACACTATTGGAAAATATAAACCTACAGGAAAAGCATATATCATAAGTACACTATAATTTATTGCTTCCCATATCATAAAAGCCATTTTGATAGATAAACAAATAGCAAAAATAAGCAATATCCTTGCAATGTTTATCCTCTTCATTTTAATCCTCTTTTTGTTCTTCCACATCAACTTCATATTTATGTATCTTAAATTTTAAATCAAATAATAAAATAAAAATAAAAGTAAATATAACATCAAAAACAATCAAAATAAATATTTTAAAACCTACTAAATCGTCACCAAGAGATTCCATTAACCATATTAAAAAACAAAACAAATTTAAAAATATAGGAATTAATAATATCTTTTTTCCTTCTATTCTTTTTATTATAATTTTCTTCATTTTAAAACTCAAATATATTTTTTGTTATAATTGGTTTGATAAAATATCCTAACTCTCTCCAAACCTTTGTCAAATCAATATCACTAATACGTAAATTATGTTCTTTATATTCTTCAAGTGTACAATACTTTCTACCTTTTCCAATTCCAATACCTTTAGTATTTGGAATTAAAAAATGAATACCTGCACCATACTTCTCGCTTATTTGTGCATAGATACCATTTGGTGATTTTTTATATGCACTAATGTTATCAGCACTAAATCGAACTTTGGCAAGTGTATAATCCTTTTCCAATAATATAGTAATTAAATTCTTTATATAAGTTTTACTAAATTTTCCTTTCTTCTCCTCAATTATTTTAGGAACCAAATAGTCCCAAAATATTTTCCGTGAAAGATAACTGTTTGACTTTTTACGCACACCCAAATTTTTAATTTTAACTTTGCCACCTTTAGTAACATATAAATAATTCTTTTTCATTAATCCCTTCGGTTTATTTATAAAGTCATCCTCATCCATTTCACTATCAGATGCTTTATCTTCTATATTACGTCCTTTATAAAATGCCATAAACTGTATCTCATCATCTATTCCCATGTCGAATGTATCCTGAGAGAACGGAACACTATCCTTAATATACTTAATTATTTTATCCTTAACTGCTAATATACGTGCTTTATCGTTATAAACATCTAAAAGATAGGCACTATCCGTATCCGAATATAGATTTATATATCCTTCTTGTTTAAATACCTTTCTAGAATACTTTGTCCACTGTCTTCCGAGTCGTGTACAATCCCCTCCACCAATTTTATTAGATATTTTAACAAACTTAGTATTATTCATCAAACCATATATTGTAACAATAATATTCTTAATTCCATATTCCTTTGGGTCTTTATTTGCTTTTAATTTTTGTCTCTCTTTATACCACTTCATAATTAATTGACCAACAGGATGCATTTTATCTGCAAAATACTTTCCTTCAACTTTCCAAATACCTCCTCCATTCCAAGAAGGTCTATTACTTAATGTATTTCCAGCATATCCATATAAATTACATTGTGCAATAACGTGAGGATAAAGTGAATTAAAATCCAAACAAAAAATATCACCTTTAAATTCTTCACCTGCAGGATATGCAACATAACCTCCTTTTATACTTTCCTCATCTTCAAAATCACTATCATCGTAATCCTCACTCCAACTCATTGCATAACAAATTGCTTTATATGCATAAGCTGCAATAGTTGTTGTTAAATATGCTTTTTTGCGTACATCCTCTTCACTAATAAAGTCCTTTAAACCCTCAAAATGGTCTTCAATCCATTCGTATAATTTACGTGTAATCTCAATATCTCTTTCCGTATAGTGTTTTATGTATGCAACTTCCTCTTTTGTCCAAGTGTCTTTACACAATATACTATAATCGAAGTCCTTAATCTTGCCTTCTTCTTTGGTTACTAATCCCAATAAACGTGTAATAAAATCTAAGTTCTCTTCCATTAATAAATCACTTAATAATCCTTTAACTGTCATCATAGATGCTTTACGTTTACTGATTATTGCTTTTAAATCAATATTAATCTTATAATCTAATTTTATTTTTGCACGTTTAATTATTGGGTCATCATAATAATGATTATTAAACCCAACAATATACTTATGCTCATTAATCATCTTTTGTATTTGTTCTGGTTTAGTTAAACAGAATTTCTTTTTATATTTATAACTATAACATCCAAACACTCTCATAATATCCTTCTCAGGATTTGGCTTACCAAATGTTTTTGTTTCTATATCATATATTAAAGTATCACTTGCTATCATTTTCTATTTTGCAATCCTCATGCTCTGGATTATGAAAACATAATTCACTATTTGGGTCTGGTGGACATCCGCAACAACCCATACTTGAACCACAAATACAGCACTTTTCATTAACTGTATTTGTGAACGTATTCTTTGTTCTGATGTTTGTTTGACAAACAATAAAAAATGTGCTTGTTCAAATAACTTTTTTGATATTTTAATCATTAAACATTTCTTTTCATCATCTAAATCATTATTTGATATACAATTTTCATAATAATTATTCTTTATTAAATTTATAATTTCTTCTTTATATTTATTCATTCTGACCCCACAATTTTAACTTCATCATAATCAGAATTTATTATTAATGAGATATTCTTATCCGGCAGTGATATATTTGCATTACATCCACTTCTATTCAAACTTATTGATGTATATGGATTACAATTAAATGAAATTCCAATAGCAGCTTTTATGTCTGATGACTTTTGCAAATACCCTGTAACGTATCCAGCTAAAAACATAAATAATATTAATACTCCAATTAATAAACTTGTTGTTTTCTTCATTTTATAATACCTCTATCAAATATTTCAATATAAGAAACCCTGTTAAAATTAAAGTTCCGATTCCCAATCCAATCACTAGCGTAAATATAAACCCAAACAAAAAATCTTCTATTTTTTCATGTAGCTCCATTTTAACACTCACAAGCATAATAACCATTAATATACTGTTGATATTTACAAACAACATATGCATCTTCTAAACAATCAAAACATCGCATTGTAGTATTATTTCTAGTTTCGCATCTCCCAATTAAACTA
>Ga0307928_10000979_pt1 | contig 21525 bp, 45 predicted proteins | sample AceLakmetagen232_FD_201815 | JGI IMG/M metagenome (GOLD analysis project Ga0307928, IMG submission 201815) | Saline water microbial communities from Ace Lake, Antarctica - #232 | ecosystem: Environmental > Aquatic > Non-marine Saline and Alkaline > Saline | place: Antarctica: Ace Lake... | reverse complement strand
ATTGGATTCGGGTATTCGTGCGGATACTTAAATGGATTATACGGCTCAGGTTTTGGCTCGTAATAATCATCTTTCTCATCATTATGTTTACACCCGCAACATCCCAAAGGAAACCGCTTACACTTATGTTTGTACGGACAACCCACTTTTAATCACCCTATGACTTGGGTTGCCGAGAGTATAAAAACCTTCCGCTTTTCGCGGCTTTGCAAGGGAAGTGCTGAAAAGCACCAACTAACAGGGAAGAGTAAAGGTTCTAGATTATGGATGAAGATGTTCCACTATTTCCAGTACAACCAAGAAGAGTTCATGGAACACTACCACAAAAGAAGCAATGTAGAAACCACCATATCCGCCATAAAGTCGAAAATGGGAGAAACCGTTTTGATTCAGGAAATGAGTAAATTAAGAGAAAATTAGAACATGTCATTTTATTAGAAAATGACAGTAATGACACACAACAGTGACACAAATGTAACAAAATAGGTTTCAGATTGTCATTTTTCGGGAAAATGACAGTAACAACAAGAAACACCATCTAGGCTAAGAGCTAAATCCTTTATTGCGCCCAGGATAATGGAAATAACAGACGTTTGAGAAATATTGACTTTTCTTGCAAAGCCGCTTTTCGCGGGGGCGTAACATTTTCTGATTCTGAAACCCCCTCTCCACACACACACTATAACATTTTCTGATTATGGATGCCATGGTTGTATAACATTTTATGTTTATGGTTGTATAACACTTTTTGTTTATGGTTGTCTATACCCTATTCTTTCGTTTATTGTCGTGAATCGCTTTCGCTGATTGTCGTAGTGTCGTTGTGGGGTTCGTTGTTTGTCGTTTGCGGGAGTTGTCGTTACTGTTATACGTTAAGTAACGATAAGGGATATTGTAATAATTATTAATAAAGTAGGTAGTAAAGATAAAAAAATGTTATAACATAAATTAATAATATGTCTATCTCTTTTTGGTGTGCTATCTCTTTTTGGTGTAATAAAAAAAGAAAGAGAGAGAGTTACTCTCTCTTAGTTAGGTTGTTAAAAAAGTTTTGTTTTCTTTGTTGTAACTTGGTTAGTTCTTTTTGTTTTTGTTTCTTGTATGCTTGGTGTGCTGTTGGGGTTTGTAATATTCCGTTCATTTTATCCACCTCCCGTTTTTTTTATTCCTTATCTCGTTCCTCTCGTTCTTTGTGGTCTTGTTCTTTTCGCCATCGTTCATATTCTTTTATTTGTTCGTCCTCTTCATCATCCTCTTCATAGTATGGACTGGTTTGTTTATGCGTGTGTTCTGTTTTATATTCCTCTTGTTCTTTGGCTTTGGTTTCCTTAAGTTCGTTCTGATAATCTTTCTCCCATCCTTCATAATCTTTTTTCGTCCATCGCTGGCGGTATTGTTCTGCCCTGCGAGTGGTGTATTGTCCATAGCTTACCCCATCGCTCCAAAATCCGCCATAATACCCGCTATCCGCATAATAAAAGTTATTGTTATCCTTCATTGTGAACAGGAGGATTATTTTGTTTTGGGTTATCTTGTAGAGTGTGCGGGGTTTTGGCTGTGCCTCTAGGTAGTAGGGGGTTTCTCTGAAAATTCCCATTTCTTTTTTTGCGTATATCTCTTTTATTCTGTTTATGTTTGTTGCTCCTATCAAAATGTTTTTTTCGGTGTAATAGTGAAAGTCAAAACTACTTGTATCTCTGAAATAATAAAGGTTGTTGTTGTCTTTCAGGAATACCGAAAACCAGCCACTAACCTTTTTTTCCATCGCGTGTTTTATTTTCTGTGGTGTATTTTTTCCGCTTGCCGTTACTATTGCCTTAAGCATCTCAAAACTATCGGTGCGGTCATGTATGCTTACTTGGTCAGTTGATACTATCCCATTGTGAACAAGCAAATACTTTTTTTTCGTGAACGGATGGGTATTTTCTTTCTTTACTGTTCCATTCGTGGCTTTGCGTGTATGTATTACTAGATATTTACTCCCGATATATTTCTCTAGCATGGGGTTTATATCGTGTTCCAAAAACTGTTTTGGTTTTTTGGTTACTCTCGCGTTTTCGTCAAACATTCCCCATCCTTCACTGTTGCTTTTTCCTGCTTCAACCACTGCCTTAAGCAGTGGCTTTAATTCTGTTTTGCTTATCGTGCTATCGTCTGTTTTTTGTATAAAGAATATTTCACACATCTTAAAAACCTCTTCTTGCTATCTGTGAGAGTGTTATAACTTGTTTTTTCATTGGCTGTTCTGCTATCACCGTTATAACTTCTTTTTTCGGTGTTCGCTGTTCTTCTGCTGTTATCTCTCTTGCCTCTTTCCATAACCTCTTTATGTTCTGTGCATCCAAAAAAGAGTTTATGGCTTTGGTGGTGTATCTTACCGCCTGGGTTACGCTCTCGGCTTTGTGCATCGCGGGGAATACTCGAAATTCTAGGGTGTGAAATTTGCTGTATGCTTTCCAATTCAAAAGCTTATACCTATCCCCCTCTTGCCCGACAAGCCTGCTTAATTCTTCAGGTTTTATACCTCGGCAAAACCCATTCGTTCCCGTCATGCGGGAACGGAGGAGTTTATTAAGCTGATACATGGGGGTTAGCTCTAGGGTGTGCAAAAAATGTTTATAAAAGTCCATGTTCGCCAACCGTTGATAATACCCTTTTTCCTTGAGGCTAACATGGATATGCAGTCCACAAGTCGAATTAACATATTCAACACACTCAGAATATAGCCTCCCCGTTTCCTTGTTAAGCTTGTTCATGCTATCAAAGGGGATACTCGCGTATTCTCTAGGATAATATTTCCCGTCATTGTCATCGGCCTCGACACTACCATCTTCTTTCAATTTCCAAAAGTCATTTATATGGTCGGGTGTATCATCTTCAAAATCAAAAGAAGTCATACATTCGACTTCTAGCCCTACCCTATCAATGTATTTGTTCACTTAAAAAACCTCAGTTCTTTTTATGCTGAGTTCCAATTCAAAAGGTGCAATAAAGTTTTTTTCTAGCTTGCGAAAAATCTCTCCGCTTTTCTCTAGGAATGTTTTTGCTGTTTCTCTTGTGGTTATTGGCATCTCTCGCGTTACTTGTTTGGCTTTCTTTTCCTCAGAATCGGGAACAAACAAACTGAAATTAAGGTTACCATTCGTTAAAAGTTCGGTTCTCTCTCCTATATAGCACTCGTTACTTTCTAGGAAATTTTTTAGGTGGCTGTTAAGCTGTTGCCTATCTCCTGCCCTTCTGTTTTGCTGGAATAAGTCGGTTAGGTTTTGGCTTAACTTATATGCTAAGATAAGCTTCCCTGCCTTACCTCTCTTTATTTTCACTAGGGCGATTTTCTGCCCTTGTTCGTTTTTCGTTTTTTTGGTTTTATCTGCTGTTATGCTCATACTCAAACACCACTTATAATTTTATAAGTTGTTCTTTATAAACCTATCTGCAAATATAAAACAATAGTATTATATACATCCCCTGCATCAATATAGACCATGTATAAATATCAAAACAGACCGTCAAAGCATATGGTAGATTATACATATAGGAACATCATATAGTAGGATATACATATAGGAAAGCATACAGTAGGATATGTATATCATTGGCATAGAAGAAAAAATGAAAAAATGGGATTGCCATAATGTTAGACGCAAATTGAAACCAATTTGAACGCAAAAAAAGGAGTTGAACGAAACCATGAAAATAAAAACATTAGCAGTTGATAAAGATGTGCATACAGACTTGAAGATGATGTCTGTAATTGAAGATAGACCGATATGCGATATAGTTAGAGATGCAACAGCACACTACAAAACTATAAAAAAGCATACATTTAAATAGTAGCTTGCCCATAATATATAGTAGTGAGGCTTGATAAAATGAAATGGGTAATTAAAGATTACGACACGCCAATAATCGAAGTATGGGAGAGTTTCAACGGAGATTTATACTTCGTGGCAGAAAAACATCCAGACTATTGTTTTGGATTTGTTAGATTATACAATATGCCTGACTGTGCTGAATGGGGAGATTTCCCAACCTTTGAAGCCCAATCCCTCGTTTACAAAAAAACTCTAGGGCATCCTGCTCTGTGGAAAGTAACCCAACAGAATTGGAGCAACATCAACAGCTATGAGCAACAGCTCTTTAACAAAGAGGTGGCTAAGAATGTGGCTTAAACGCACAGACTACGAGAAGCTTAGATTGTTGAATCCACACACAGTACCACCGATAACACCACAACAACAGATTAAAGCCGAGTTCAGCAACATGATTAGTGACTTCACAGCATATCGCATTTATAGGTCAAGACTAAAGCACACGGCATATTGCAGTCCACTAGAAGAAGTATTTGAAAACACCTTGAACACCGCTTATGATTTAGTCCAATTAGACAAAGCAATTTCAGAACATAAGCATTATGGTCATTACATGGAGAACAGTTAAAGAAGGAGTTGAATAAATGACGAGTAAAACAAACACAAAGATACCTGAATTAAGCCAAGCTCACATGGAATTTAGTGGGGTAAAACCCCTGTTTTTAGACGGAGAACCCGCTTTTCTAGGAAAACATAACGAAACCCTAACAGGATACCCCATAGTTCAAAAACGCAGAAGCTCTGGAAGTGGCTTTCAAGCGTTAAGCGAACAATACCCCTTGACCTTCGTGGCATTTGACATACTCCTACTCAATAACAAGAAAATAACAAGATTTTGTTACGACAAACGCAGGCAAATACTCCAAAAAGTGTTACGCGCACCTCCCCTTTTTTTAAAGATTGTTACACAACATAACAATATCAAAGAAGCATGGAGAAAGTGCATAGAGGGCATAGTAGCCAAGAACCGCAATATGCCATACTTTGAAGGCGTTAGACACTTCTCATGGTTTAAAGTTAAGAGGTTAAAGGAGATTGATGTAGTCATCACGGGAGCTGAACTGGGCGGTACGGGTCTGTTAAAAGAGGTTAAAACATGAAATACACGATTAGTTGTGATTCCGTCCCTGTGTTTATGAAGGTGAATAAATGACATACGCATTCAACGGAAAAAAATACACATATAGGAGAGGCATCTGTGCCAAGTGTGGCAAAGAAAGATACCTAAGAACCAAAACCCTATGCGGAAAATGTCTTTACGAAGCCACCAAAGGAGAAAATAGGAGGAACTACATCAAATACGGACTAAGCAAAGAACGCATGAAAAATAAAACATTGTCTGCTTTGAGGGAAGAAGGCAACAAAGCAAAATTCCACGAAGTTTTACAAACACTATCCCCCAAAAATGCCAAAGCGTTTATGCTTGATGGAAGCCTTCTTAAAAAAAGATTAAAGGAGTTGAAAACACATGGATGAAGAACGAGAACGAGAGCTAATTGCAGAACGAGAGAAAGAGATTGCTCTTTCTCATACACTCGAAAGCATAGATGAACGCATAGAAGCCCTATGGACTGCTGTGAAAGACTTAGATGACCTCGTGGGCAAGCTCAGAACAGATTTTGACACGCACACAGGCACAATAATACACGGTGGGAAGTGATTTGATGGGTTTGGATATGTATCTTATGGCGAACCAATACACAAGCAAATACATCCGCCCTGAGCTGAGAACAAAGCTCATCAAAGTTCTTCCTCCAGAAATAAAAAAAGCTGAGGAGAAAAACAACATAGGCATAGTAAACACATCCGTTGAAATTGGCTATTGGAGAAAAGCAAATCAAATACACGGTTGGTTTGTTGAGAATGCCCAAGAGGGGAACGACAACTGTGGAAAGTACTATGTGAGCAGAAAGCAACTAAAAAAGCTTTTGGGTTTGTGTAAAAAAGTGTTAGAAGAGAGCAAAATGGAAAAAGGAAAGATAACGAATGGTCAGACCATTGATAAAAACGGTAAGTGGATAGATATAAAAGAAGATGGGGAATTTATCAAAAATCCCGAAACTGCTGAGAAGCTTCTACCCACAAAATCAGGGTGTTTCTTTGGTGGCTCAGACTACGATGAATACTATACTTACAACCTGAAGCACACAATAGAAATAATTGAGAGATGCCTGAAATTGCCTAAAGAATGGGATATTGAATATAATTCAAGTTGGTGAAAAACATGAATGATGAAGATGGAAACAAAGTTCCAGAAAAGCTAGTAGCACAAGCCAAAGCAGAACAAGAAGAAGCCCTTGTAGTATGGGAAGCAAGATACAACAGCGATGTAGATGCCATAGCCACCATACTACAAGTCAAGCTCACGCAAGGACAAAGAGAAGAACTGCTGGGTTTCTTCGCTGGCTTTGAAGAAGAAACGCTGGGTTGGTTCAAAGAAAACGGAGGAGAATACCCATGAACGAAGAAGTCCAACGAGATATAACCCACATCAAAGAACTACTAAGCAACAATCTTTTAGACACAAGCGACACTTTAAAAGCACTCCTAGACTTAAAAGAAAAAAGAAACAACCAAGCATTAAACAACAATCAAACACTAAATCTAGTGATACTCCGAGTGAGAGAAGCAGAACTCCATCTGCAACTGGCTAACAGCCACATGAAAACATTTGGGGGTGAATAAACATGATGACAACAGAAGAAAAGAAAGAATACAACCACAAATACTACATCAACAACAAAGAAAAATTCCAGAAACACAAACCCGAAGAAAGCTTGTGGGAGAAAATCAAAGGAATGATTTGAATGGAATACAAAAAAAGATTCGGAGAAATGAAAGCAACAAACCACAAGCTAATCCTAAACCAATACGAACAAACCGAAAAACAGAAAGAGTTTGAAGCCCGACTAGCCAAACTAGAAAACTGGATAGACTTTGCACACAACAGAATAAACCTGTTACAAGTGCAAAAAGTCAAAGAAGCTAAAATCATGGAGATTGGAGAATATGCAAAAGCTTGAAGCGGTGAGGGGATAACATGAGTGAACCTAAATATTTTCCCCCTCACCCATACCTCTACCTGCATAGAAGCCTCAAAATGCTCGTGGACAAAAGAATCAACGTAGTGTGGGTACTTTCTCGTGGAGGGCTAGGCAAAACATACCAAATAGATGCATTCCTCAAACAAAAGAAATCCCCCCACGTTATATTTACTGGAGATATGACACCAGCATACGTTCATCGTTTCCTTTACGCCAACAACAACAAAATCATAGTATTCAGAGATGTAGCAAAGCTTTTGAGAAGATTATCTATGATAGATACTTTAAAAAGCCTTACTGAAGACAAGGAATCAAGAGCAATAAGCTACCTTAAATGTCAAAAAAAGAAGCAAAAAACAGACACCCCCCCTATAAATAACTTTTCTATTTTTATGGAAGAAAACAATGAAACTCCCGTGGAAACAGAAACACAAGCAGAAAGTTCTTGCAAAAATGTATCAAATGTATCACTTTCAACCGGTGAGGATACATCTAATGAAAACATAAATTCTGAAGATGACACACCACCAACCTTTGAGTTTACTGGACAAATAATCTTTGAGATGAATGCTCGAATTAAAAGATACCTTGATGACTGTGATGCATTGTTTTCTCGTGGACGGTTCGTTGAGCTAGTGTTTTCTAGGCAAGACATCATAAACCAAATGGACGAGATTGCCAAAAAGAACTGGGAGAAAACAGTAACAAAATATCTTGTAGAACACAACCAAGGGGAGCTTAACTTTAGGCTTCAACGCCATGCCCTCATTACATACCAAGCCGCTAAAATGGACGGGCTTCCATGGAGAAAAGACATAAGCCTCATGCTAGAAAACGATACCACGAAATCACGAAAATACCTATACTGTGCAACCGGCTACAAACCAATCAAAAGAATAGACTTCACTCGTTTCTTGATGAAACGAGTAGGACTAAGCTATGCTACTGCTCAACGCAGAATAAAAGAATGGCTTATCCTAGAAGACATATACAGCAACGGCGCACAAAAACAAGCATTGCTTTCACTAAAACCATTTAGGAGTGGTTGAAGGGAGGCAGAAAAAATGAACTTGCTCACAGCAAAAGATTATATATCCCTTCTTGACTTTCCATACTTGAAAGAATATCTAATCAACAACAGAAGAAAAGAAAGAGAATTAAAGTTAAAAGAAAAGAAGAGGCAGAGGCAACCACCAAAAAAGTTTAGAGAAGAACATCCATGCCCGTCATGCAAAAGCACGAACTGGTACTGGTATCCGAGCATCCAAAAATATCCTACTAAGGCACATTGTCATAAATGCTGGCTAGTTTTTGAGGCAAATGGGTGACCACACATTTAAAGCTTTTCTTATTTTTTGGCTACATTACATTTTCTTTCTGGAAGTTTTGGTCGGTAAGCTTATTCTCATACAACCACACACACATCTCAGCATCCTTGATATACGGTGGATTAAGCAACGCTCTGTCACTCATGCTTCCCCACATCACCTTCACATTTAAAGGCTTGTTGACTCTCTTTCTGAAACGGATGGTTTTTTCATTCCAGTTTTTGATGGGCCTGTTGTTCAACCATATTCGAGCAAACTTGCGGTCAAGCACAGAATGTCTTTTTGGCAGGCTTTGAAGCGTCACGCCAGTAACATGCAAAGCAAAGCGGACAGCTTTCAAATAAATGGATGGATAGATTGTCATTTCTCCTAGGGTGTGTGGTTCCCATTTAATAGAATAACGATATAATCGCTTGTGGTAAGAAATGCCATCGTTTACTGCTTTTAGACTGCGTTTGTATGCGATGATTGTTTTCAAGTCTTCTCGTGTTTTTGCGTCATGGCATTCATCACATAGCAGTTGGAGGTTGTTTAGTTCGGTGAGTCCTCCAGCTGCTAGTGGATGGATGTGGTCTACCGTTGTCCAAGGTTTCCCACACTTACACCTATCGTTTTGGAATTCTCTGAGCAGAGGGATAAATTTCTTTCTTTCTCTCTTGTTCAAAGCATCACTTCAAGGCTTGCATCTTTTGCAGGGTCTCAAGCCGGCTACATCCTGAACCTCTTCAGGGTATTTCATTCTTCTGACGTACCCACATTCTGGATTGTGATAGACTGAGCTCCTAGTGCTTTTGATGAAATCCGCTTCAAGTTCTATTGGTTCTAGTATCGATTTTGGTTTTGGTTCTGGTACCCGTGCACGTGCATCGGGAGGGGCATCACTAGCCCATACTGCCTTACCTTGTTCTACATCCCACTTAACAGGAGTATCAAGCGTGCCGCTTGGTTTTGTAGTTGGTTCTCCTGTAACTGTTGGTTCTGTTGTTGGTGATGGAACGGGAACAGCTGGTGGTTCAACAACTTCTTTTGGCTTGAGTTTCATCGTAGCATACAATACCACTCTAACTCCCACACTCCCGAAGTGGTCTATTTCCCCAGGCTGACAGTGATGGTCTGTTTCATGGTTGGGCATCTTGCACACGTATTTGACATGGTTTCCCTCGGTTTTAGCAATCCCGCACAAGTCTGCTCCTGCTCCAATCCTCCAAGAATCCACTATTTTCGAGTGAGTCCAAGGGAACTTATTGGCTGTCTCTAATCCAGTATAGTCATAAGTGAACTCGGTTTCGTGACCATCACAATCTTCTTTTCCATACCAGATTTGTTGGACTATCATATCTACTCTTTTGGATGTCGTGCTTCCTGTGTTACTGACTCCGAACTCTGTTTTCCGTATCTCCATTTTTTAACCTCCATTTAATTAATTCATCTAATTCTCTCGCGCGCTGTTTAAGGACATCTCCCCCAAAAACGATTGCTCGTTGTGTTTCCACAGTATAATCATATGAGTCCATCGTGTTTACGAGAAGCTTTAGATGATAAAACTTCTGGTAATCTTCTGTCCGTTTTTTGTTTTTGTGATACCATTCTCTCGCGTATTTCTTAAATTTTGGGGTTTTTTGGTGTTCGCGGGCATAGCATTGTCTGCATAGTTCTTTGGCGTAATGTTCTTTTTCTTCGCCGCACTGTGCGCAAACAACTATTCGTTTGGACATTCTACTCTTATACTCCTTTTAAAGTTTATACGAACATTTAAACCTTTTGGTTGTATATAAATAGTTTACTGTGTAGTAAACTTAATCTATCTCTTACCTTTGCCTCTTGGTGGGTCACAACCGCCTCTTCCTTTGTTAGCACGTCTGCCTTTACCGCTACCATCACGTTTTGGCACGCCTTTTTTAGCCATATGTTTTCACCTCCGCCTCCCTTTTTTTACACACGGTGCAGTATTCCGGGTAATGTAAATGGTCACAGTAACCACTAGGATTTCTTAGTCTGATGGGAAATCCACAGTGCTTGCATATTTCGTCTGTCATACTACCTCATATCCATCTTCCATGATTTTATCAAGTCTTTTGACTATCGGGAACACTTTGACTCTTGGCGCTATCGGTTTTCTGTTTTCTGTTGGTGTTGCTGGCTTGACAAACCCCATCGGTTTTATCACATCTAACATGAAATTCCATAATGTGAACATCATTGTTTTAAAGCGGGTGTGTGTTGTTTGAACGCCCATGTCGCTTAAAACATCTTCTTCTGCTTCTTTTTGAACCACAACATCATAGAATCTTATCTCCCGGAATGCCGGAGTGACTCTAATGTTCCTTCGGTCTACTGGATTTTTGATTGTATAGACCCGGTGTTTCATCGTATTGACGAACAATTCGATGTCGTTGGGATATCCTTCTACTGCTACTATATGGTGTGTCATTAAACTCACTTTTCCTGTGCCTTCGCAATGCTGGCACGTAAACCAATTGTTTTTTACTCTGATTTTTCCTTTACTGTTGCATGATGGACATATACTTTTCAACGATGGTGTTCCCATTTATTTATCCCACTCCATTAGATTCCTGTTTTTTGTATCAAGATAATGATGAGAATCTGTTTTCCGATGATATATTTGAAGCCATCCTCTCGCATCCATCCACACCCAAATACAGGCATATGCGTTATCTGGTAAATATTCTTCCATTGTGTTATACAATCGAACACACCTGCCCTTGTATTTCTTCTTGAACTTATCCCACCCCATCTTGGTCTTTGGAATTGTTTTGGTGCGTTTGAGTTGGACCAATAGAAGATTTTGTTTGGACAGTGCTATGATGTCGAAGTTACTGTGTGAGCCCGCTGTTCTCATGGTGTAGTAACCCTTCGCTGTCAAGTGCGCTTTACACTTGTATTCTGTGTTTCTTCCTCGTATATAATTTTTATTCGGCAAATTAACAACTCCTTTATAAATGGCTCTTCACCATTGATTTACCCGATGCTTCAGGATATTTGATTGCTATCTTAACTTCATCCTTTTCAAACCCAAGTATCTTTATCCTGATTTTCCTTTTTAAATCAATCTCTCTATCATAATGTGTCTTTCCAGCAGACAAAAGAGGAGATATACTAAATTCAGTAGACAAAAGAGTAGATAAACTAAATTCTATCGAATCACCCTCTTTTAACACCATTTCTTCTTCTGGTGGCGGGTTCCATTCATAACGAAACATGTATATCCCACCTATCACCAAACAATTTTATTTTCGGAACTCCCGTCTTGGACGGTTTCATCGCTTTCATCTCTGCATAAGAATCCTGATAATTTAGGAAATGTCCTGTGATAACATAATAGCTTTTAACTGATTTGACGCACCTTTTCCTTTTGTCTACCGCAAACTTTTGGTCTGGTTCTGCCATGACATCATGGACGTGTCCTTGCAGGTATAAATCTGCTTCAAAGCTTTCTGATAATTTTCTGACGGCCCTGAGCTTCCCTTCTGGTGTTGAAGCTCCACTCGCTCCATGAGTAGCATAGACTACATAGTTTGGGTTTTTACGGGGGTTTGGGTTAGTGCCTACTGAAATTTTCCAGAACACTCCCCACCCCAAATAAGGAATCCCGAGTTCTTTGCTCATTGTTTTGACGACATTCCACCCGCTTTCTTTGCGGATTCTTTGTTCGTGATTGCCCATCAACAAGCCAACCATCTTGTGTTTGATTGGAGTTAAAAGTTCTATTACTTCTTCATATTCTGTTTGTGGTGTTTGGGAATCATAGGTATCACTGACTGAGTTGGTTGTTGCACAGTTGAGATAATCACCCATTCCGATTACTAACGTGTTCTTGCTTGTTTTTATATAGTCTAACGTGCCTTTGAGTAGTTTTTTGTTGCAGCACGGGTCTCCATAATGGATATCGCCTAAAGGAATGATTTTTAGTTCATTCGCTTTGACTGTGGATTCAATGTATTTTTGGCTCAATGCGCATCAACTCTATATCAAAAGAGGGGAGGATACTTGTTTTCTTGCATTTTGGACACTTGTATTCTTGTCCAAATAATTCATCGGGATAGCCCACAGGAATTAGTTTTTCTCCGCATTCTTGGCAAGTGTCTTGCCACGTTATTTGATTCCAAAACCACAAGCACATCAATGCTACCAAACAAAGGGGCAGCAATAATAGAGCTATAATAAGTTTTCCTTGTTTAACTAAAACTTTTGTTACGTTCATGTTATCTCTCCTAAATCTTCTATTTCGAGAGTAGATTGTCCCGCTTTTTCCTCATTCTTTTTTTTAGTGGTGCGGGTCAATTCTGCCTTCTTTTCCTCTCTAATCTTCTCTAACGTTCTTGCATAACGTTCTGAGTATTCTATGAACTGCTTTTCGTAATCAGAGTCGAAATCAACCCATTCAGAACAATCATTTGAAATGTCGTTAAGCGTAATGAAAGCATGCGGTAATGTTTTTGCAATATCGCTATTACCTCCATTATTATCTGTAATAAAGGTATAGAACGGATTATAGATGTCTTTAGGGTTTAATATATCAACAAGCTCTTGTGCTGTAACATTACCGCACGCTTTTTCCTTATGCATAATTTTTCCAGAAGATTGTTTTTGATATGCATCCAAGCACGCTACGCCCTCCATTAACAGTTTAAGGGGCGATAACGTTCTGCGAGAACGTCCAAGAACGTTATCTTGCTCTATTTGCCAAAAGAAGGCTTCTCTGCCCTGTTTGACTTTTCCGAGGTATCCAATATCAACTAATTGAGCTAAATGAGCATATAATGTCTGGCGTGTCCAACCGAGTTTGCTTTTCACCAAAAGGTCAGCAACAGAAAAAGTCATAACATCAACTCCTTTAGTTTCATGCAAACAAAGTTGACTTCCCATCTCTTCTATTGTCTTTTTTACTTTGACAGTAGATTCATGCAATCCTTCAAAAGTCCTTTTGAAACCTCTCTCGCAAATAAGAAAAGCGTTCATAAGGTCTTGGAAGGTTGCGATAACATATTTTTTATCATCTAGTTCCAGTACTGGTCTTTGATATTGATGGACTAGAGCAGATGCTTCAATGAGCCACAGGACTTTGTTGAGGTCTCTTCGGCTTTTAATGTGTCTTGGATTTACCATGTCTATTAAAGCGGCAGCATAAGGAATGAGTATTGCATGTCCTTCCAGAAGCCTAAAGGCGTTTTGGTAGTCTTCATATATTTCAATGTCTTTCTCGAACAGCCACGGTTGTGATGCAAGCTTGACTTGATATTGGTTGATGGCATTGGTTTGTTCTTCACTCAAGTCTACTGGAACGTTTATCAGCCTGTTCATGAACTCATAGTCTTTAATGGGTTTTGCGGTAGTAGTTAAAAACACGGGTATTCCGGTGCTTATTTTGATTTTTGAAGTGAACGCTCCGGTCTTCTCGTCTTTTTCTGGGATGAGTAGTCTGCTTCCTGAACCACTGTCATCTGTGTAATGTTTGATGATTTCAATGGCTTGTTCGATTCCTTCCGCCTCAGCCACATCGAGTATCTTGTTGTTCCAATCAATATCTACTGCATGGTCTAGTGCTGTTCCAGTGATTCTTGAGAAGCTTTGAACTGCTTCGGGTGGAAACAGGTCGAGAACGGTTTGTTTGACCCATGTTTTTCCGGCTGATGATTCTCCTGTGATTTGGCCGTTCACTCGCTTTTCTAGCTTGCAAGTAGCACACACCAAGTATATCATCAAACGGGTGTCTTGTTCTCCGACTACACGCCAATCAGTTACCTCTAGGATTTTCGGTAGTATTCGCTCGTCTTTTAGAAGTCGGAGAGCTCGGTCTTTTTCAACTTCGCTCATTTCTTCTACGGGGTCTTCGCCAATAACTTCAAATAAAGTGTATTTAGCTATCTCGTTGTCAATCATAATCAGAGCTTCTTTGAGTTGAGTGAACTCGAAAGGAACCCTATCACTCACTTCCATCGCAAAGTTTATGAGGCGTTTTGGTTTTTCTCTGAATCGGCCCTTGATTTTGAACACTTCTTCTGTTGGGTTTTCGTTGTGTTTTGATGGGAGTTGTGCCATCCACTTGAATATCAGCGCATCGTTTTGTTTTTCTTTGAGCGCGCAGTCGACTTTTATCTCGAGGGGGATTTCTCCTTTTTCTGGATGGTAGATGAAAATGAATTTGCCTTCTTCCGGTTCGCTGAGTTTGGCATCTATCCATCCTTTGAAGCCGTTCATCACTCTTGCTTTGCCTTTTAGACCCCATTCTATTTCTTTTTGTTCTAGTCCTATTCTCTTGGCGAGTTCTTCTTCGGCTTTATTGTCCATTTTTCTTCACCTTTTTCTTTTTTGGTGGGGTTGGGTCTGGATTGAATTCTTTATTACATTCTTGCTTCCAATCACAATAGTTGCATTCCCAGCTACCAATGGGTTGTTTGGGTGGTAAAGTATGGTTATCCAAGCAAAGTTGGATTCCCGCTGCCTTATCGAGTACATTCAAAAAGTCTTTTTTGTTGAATTTGACGGGAAACGAAAGCGTTTTCCAGGTGTTTTTCTCTATATATACTATAATAGCATCATCTACTCCAAGGGCTTTCATGTAAATAACAGCTTGTAGAATGTGGTGGGGATGGGCTTGTTTGACATAGTAGAGATTCTTGATGCTCTTTTTTTCAATGAGCAACAATTTGTTGTCTTCCGTTATAATCAAATCATCATATTTTCCGCTCAACCGAATGTTCTTGTCTGGGATATAGACACAAAGCCTACCTTCAGAACTGATGTTTTTGTATTTGAAGCCAAGAATCTCAGTCATTTTTTCGTGTATCATATCACCGAGCATGAAAACCTTTAGAGTGTCTACTGGAACGTCTTTGGGCATCATGCGCTTGTAATAGATTTTGCGGGGGCAGTATCCAAGTTCGCTGCAATAAAAAGTGCGGTCTTGTATTGTTCGTTGTCCTCTTTCTTCTCTTTTGTTTAAAAGATATTCATTTATTAGTGAGTCAGTATCCATACCATCAGCTGATGCCTCACTAATGGAAAGCGAAGGAATTTACTTTCGCAGATTACTTTCTTTCCTGCTTAGTTATACGGCATAGGGTTATAAATAACTTTCCTTAGACATTTGACGTAAACTGGTGGGGTTATCATCGTTGATTGTCGTATAGAAAGATTTATAAACTCTCCTAACACCAACATAAGCCTACCGTAACAGTAACGGTAAGGAGTTGAAAAACACATGGTTCAATTAAATCTAACGGCAGGGTCTTACCTGTCCTCAAACGACGTAACAAAGGGCGACCAGATTGTCCTCAAAGATGAAGGCGAGATAGTCCCAAGCAACTTTGAAGACAATAAAAAAGTTTTCCAAATCACCTGCGAACTCGTGGGCAAAGAAAAAGACGGAGAATTTACTTGGTCTATGAACAAGACAACCCAAAAGAGAATAGCCAAAGTTCATGGCAAAGACACAAAAGAGTGGGTTGGCAAGCTAGTAGATGTTGAAATCCTCTCTCAGAATGTTAGAGGCACAGTCAGAGATGTTTTATACGGAAAGCCAGTAGCTGAATAGAGCCATTTTGGGTTGGCACTAAAGGCGACATGGGAAACGAGGCATGTTCCAGCCAGCTTTATGCTGTTGCAAATTGCCACAGGCGGGGTTTGAATTCCCCTCATTTACTCTAGCTGGATGAGTTCCCGACCAGATATCACACCACCTGTCCCATGCCACCAGTGGCATCAGCCACAAAGTGATTAAATGAAATGTAGTAGATGTTCCGCAGACCTTGATTACGGGCAACCCCTTTTTTTCGGGTTGCCTTCCAACATCTGCGGTAAATGTCATAAAGAAATTGAGTTCGCTCGTAACGAATTCGGGAACAATATTCTTGAAGATTGGTGGGAGAACATTGCTACATCCCATTCTCCAGAGTATTGTTTGGACTGCAAAGCCGAGCTTGAAGACTATCATTACATTCCAGAGTCTTATCGGAAGATATGTCCTTCCTGTCATACTAAACGCAGGAGGCTCTCATTCTTACAAAGTATTGACTTGTGGGAACATTCTTTACGCAGAGCAAACGATACCATTAAATATAAGTTTAACAGAAACATAACAAGGAAGTGAAATGAAATGAAACTAAAAGAATTAGTAGGAGAAGTTCAAAACGAACTAGAAGAAGAGAAAGTTGAGATAGCCAAGAGCATTCTCAAAGAACGAATAAAAGAGATTCAAGAAGCCAAGAAGATACTCGGAAAGCTTGAAGCACAGTACAAAAAAATACTGGACAAAGACATACAGGAGATTGCAGATGATGATACCATCCCCATCTATTAATGATTTTCAGTTTTTTGGGGATGGTAAGCGGATAATCTTTTTGACTAGAGATGGCACAGAACAAGAACTAATGATGATATATGATAATGTTATCATCACGGAAATGACGACAACAATAGGATTTGAAACCCCCCTCTTCCCATCTGGAACAGCCCCCTTTGCTGTTCCCCAACCGGTTGATACCACCATTCGGTTTCTTACCCAATCACAAGATTATCAGATAATAAACGACAAAAACCTTTTATTCAAAACCGATTTGTTCAAGCACATGACCATAACGGATTTGTTGAAAGAAGTCAATAAAAAAGCGAATTTAAGGAAGAGATAACACGGAACGCACAAAAAAGGTGAAAAAAAGATGATAACAGCAATATTCTATGGGTTGCTTGTCCTTATGGGAACCATAAACACGCCCTACGATTGGGTGATAATATGTTTTCTCCTAGCAATAGAAGACAAGACGATGATAAATTACGTTAAAAAAAGGAGGAATGATTAAATGCCAAAAGAAAAAATATACAATTTGGGTGTGCTTGGAAAATGGAGTGAAACAACACTTTTAGAACAAGCACTTAAGCGATGTCGTTATGACCCTAATAGAGCAATAATAAAACAGCCTGATGCAACATATTCAGTGTTTCGCATCGAAGAAGAATACCGCAAACGAAAAGAAAAAGAAGAAAATCGCGTATATAGATACAAATCAAAACGCGTTTGGTTCTTCACGAAAATGGAAAAAATTCATGAGATATTAACAGAGATAGAAATTTCCAGAAGAGAAACAAACAAACTAAATGATGCCTTTTATGAGTATCATAATGCAATGATTGACCTAGCCAAAAATCACGGAAAAGGGGAGTGCATCTAAATGCCATATGGTGGGACAACACCAGAACAAGACAAAAAAATAGAAAGGTGTGTGGAACGTCTGCTCAAAAACCCAAAGTTTAAGCCGAGGGAAGAAGGGCAGACCAAAAAGCAAGCGGCAATCGCTATCTGCAAAACACAGATAGTCAAACACAGCTTGCACCAAATAATAGATAAATACGGTGAACAAGATGTCTGAAAAAACTAAGACAAGCATATGCCCAAAATGCAAACACCACCACATCACAAACACATATGTTTGTGATACCTGTCAAAAACCAATGGCGGGTGAACACATAATTTTAAACCAAGAGTGCTATTGTTGGGGCAATGATAGTGTTGAAGGGCTTGCACGTCTTGATTTCTGTGATGTGCATTGTTTAGCAAAATTCATGGATACAAAACCAGATGATTATAATCCAGATTTTGTTCAAGGAAATATATTGACTGATAAGGAGGGTTGGGAATTTGAGATTCATTTGCCTGACCCAAAAACAACGAGAGAGATATTTAAATTGTTAAAAAAAGGTGAACACGATGGGTGATACTACAACAGCAGTTATAAAACGAGGACACAAGAATTTGAACAAGAACACATACGTTGGCGATTGGAACGCATGCGTTTTTTGCGGGGCGAAAGAAGACCCGAAGACAGGGCTTTATCTGCAAGGAAGGTTCTGTTGCAAAGCATGTGCTATGACAATCGCTGAATCAATGTGGAAAGATGCTTTAGGACAAGGAGAAAACAATGCCGTTGGGATGGAATAGACCGAACTCAGCGCCAAAACCAAAAGACGTTGAGAGAAAAAGCCATTACAAACCCCCAACGGGCAAGCGCATCATGGCTTATTGCTCAAATTGTAAGACGGTCACGCCGCACAAGCGGTTTGGACCATGGTTTGTCACTGCACCCAAATACAAATGTGCAATATGCAACTGGGAAAAATGGGGCGATTAGATTTGGGCTATTGTCCGAATTGCGGAGCATGGTGTTTTCCCTTTAGAGATGCAGAAGGGCATAAAGCATGGTGTCCGTTTTGCAGAGACCAGTGGGGAAATTGTAAAGTGTGGAAGGAGTGGGAATTAATCCCGGCTGACAGGAAGTGAATAGACTAACATGAAAATAGAAGTCCACTTGAAAAAGGAGAGCGTACAGATGCTTCAGGCGCTGATGATGGCAACACAAGAAGCAGACCTAGAAATCACCAGCCCAATAGTAGAAGATGTATTCACAGCTTTCTTAGACGACCAAACAGGGAAAGCACTCGAAAAAATCGAGAATGAAAAAACGAAAGGATATGGTTAAAATGGCGGGAACAATAGAAACATACACGATAACTTCCAAAAAGGGAGCATACGGTTCAATCAAAGTAGACAGCACAGACATAAACTTCCCCCGAGTAGAGCTAATCTTCCAAGACGAAAATATAAATATGATACTAGAAGAACTGGAATTGATTTTGACCAAGCAGGGATTCCAGCTTGAAAAAAAACCACAGAGATATATTTTAAAATTAACGGAGAGATACGTATGAAATGGACAGCACAAGAAGATAAAGACAAGCACATCCAAAAAGCAGAAACAATACTGTTTACAATAGGAAAAGAAAACGACCCGCAAGCTTGCAAGAAATTGGCTAGAGAGTTGGAAATAGAAGTCCACCACATTTTTGACGAATCGCAATATGAAGAAGCACGCAGGATTCAAGAGGGGCGACTGTAATGGAAACATATTACACACGCAAAGAAGAGGCAAAGTTTGACCAAGAAGACGCTTTGCTGCGGGGAGTATTATCCGACGCCCTAAAAATCTTTAAATTGATGAGGGAAGAACCCACGAAGATGTATATCTACACCGCAGCAGACGGAAAATGGAAAACTACCGAGAAAGAACACCTGGTGGATGAATACAAACTGCTCACGAAAGCGAAGAACAACATACTCAAAGAATTAAACATTGAAATAGAAGTCTTCAAAGAAACCGACAAAAACATATATGACCCGACGAACAAGGCGAAGCGTGCCTTGCCATTGCGCCCCGCTATCTTCATAGAGGTTGGATTATGAAAATGCTGTATTGGGCGACTGTAATGAAAACATATTATCTTTTAAAATGGAAACAACCGCAATGCTGGTCGGGGCTTGCTGTGGATTTAGGCAAAGCTCTAAATGATTACAAATCCTACAAACATCATTGGGAATATAGTTTAGAATACAATATTAGAACTTATGACACAAGAGGACACGAATTTATTTCCTTTTTCACAGATAAACAGTTTCGTTGTTTCGGTGAAATAGAATTTTATTCGGACGGCATTTCTTCAGTTGAAAAATTTGGAAAGATAAAAGCGATAAACAAAAAGAGAGCAGAATGGTTGCTTGCTTTATTGAGAGATGCTTGGGATGGGATGGTTCTTGATGTAGCAAAAGGTTTTTTGAGAATAGATGCAGATTTTAAAGACGACAAAGCATTTGACAAAGCATACAACCAATTTTTGGAAGATGCTAAAAAAGTCAAAGAGAACGAATTACGGGATATTACATGGGAAGAGATTATTATAGAGGCGATTTAATGGCGAAAGAAGTTACAGAAGAATTGAAACAACGGCTCGTAGACCTAAGAGTTAAAGGGCTAGGCTTTAAAAAAATAGCAGAACAGATAAGCCTTGAATTCCCGCACCAATACAGCCACATGTGGGTCAAGCGTTATTTTGACAAACATGATGATGAGTTGGCTAAGGTTATTTCCGAAGATACTACCATCCGAGATGGATACCGCAAGGAGATTGAAAGAACATCCAAGGAGCTTGATAGGATTGAAAAGGAACTGTGGAGCGTTTACGGGGAATGCGAGAGCGTGAGAGAAAAGACAGGCGTGCTGAAGGTATTATTAGAGAAAGTTAGAACAACACAAGCACAACAAAAAAAGATAACCGACAACATCAACAAAAGCACAACAGTCAATATCCTAAACGTCAGCGAACAAATCGACAAGATGACACCCGAAGCACTGAAAAAAATGTGGCAACAGAAAGAAAAAGAGAAACTGGAGGAATACGCATGAGAATCAAAATGATTGAATTTAATGTGGGCCAACACTCTGAATATCTCGGCACACAATTTGATAAATTTTTTGAGAAAAAGGACGTTGTTCTACTAGGAACAGAATATACAGCAAACGATAAAAGATTTGGAGGAAGCCACAGTCAAAATTTGTTGGTTTTTTATACAGAAAAAAAAGGTGAAGAACATGAAATTTGAGATTAAAGCAGATATGCCTGAATTCATTTGGGCAACAAGCGAAAAAACGGCCAAGTACGGACCATACGCAAAAGGCGATATGGTAGACATCCCAGAAGACTTGGTAAAAGAACTAAAGAAGAGGAAGATAATATGACAAAACAGGATAATACAAAATTAATAATAGCTGGATTGTTTGCCATTGCAGTCGATGCGCAAAAAACAGAACTTCAAGCAGAAAAACAAGCATTTAAAACATTGGAGATAACAGATGAGGATGATGGTGGATGGTTCTCCGAAGGAATGTGGGATGGAGCTATGAAAGGAATATCTCCAATAAAACTAGCTGAAGAATACATTAAACAAGTAAAATAGGGTGGTTTGATGGGAACATGGACATACTTAGTGCTAGAAGCGTTCTGCATGAGAAAAAGCCTCAATGCAATAGAACGGAGCAAATACCTCTACGAGTTCGACCAAGACAAAAACGGAAAATTCGAGTATGACAAGAACGGAGATTTCAAAACAACCAAAACATTAAACAAAGATTATGTTCCCGGATTGAAGATACCAAGAAAACCAAGCTATTGCCCCGGAAACGCTTGCATGGAATGCTGGGAGAAAAAATGCAAGTTTCTCGGACTTACTCCAGCAAGCGAGAAAGCCGATGAATGGATGAACAAAAACTTCCTTGAAGAAGATGATGATGATGAAACAGAAACTAGGGTTGAAAGATAAAGTATCCATTAGTTTGAACGGACAGCACATTAGAGGACAGCAAATTAAAGAACAGCAAAGCAAGCAAAGCGACCCATATCCATTCGACCAAGTGAAACCGGAAGACAAACACAAAT
>Ga0307928_10000978_pt1 | contig 21543 bp, 16 predicted proteins | sample AceLakmetagen232_FD_201815 | JGI IMG/M metagenome (GOLD analysis project Ga0307928, IMG submission 201815) | Saline water microbial communities from Ace Lake, Antarctica - #232 | ecosystem: Environmental > Aquatic > Non-marine Saline and Alkaline > Saline | place: Antarctica: Ace Lake... | reverse complement strand
CTTCTGTTTTTTCAAGGTTAATTAATTTTTTATTTTTTAATTGTTTAATGTGGTAGTAAACTTTTTGTTCATTAATTCCAAGTTCTTTAGAAAGTTCAGCTGGAAAGCTTGGTTTTTCTTGAAGTTTTTTAAAAATTTTTAAGCAATCAGGATTAATTAATGGACTAATCTCGGAGGCAGTTAGTATTTTGGTTTCTATTTGAAGTTCTTCATTGTTCTTTTCAATTATTAGTTTATCCACGCAACCACCTTTAAATTTTTGATAATAGTATCAATATTTTTATAATAGTGGGTTGGTTCTTCTTTTTAAGCTTTTCTGCGTTGTTTTTATTCATGTGTGGTATTACTGGCGTATTTGGAACTAATGCTTCTGAAAAGGTTTTTCATGGGCTTAAAGCTCTTGAGTATAGAGGATATGATTCTTGGGGTATAGCGTTTCCTCAAAAGGATTCTTTTTTTGTAAAAAAAGAGATTGGCAAAATTGGTTTGGCTAAATTTTCTTTGCCTACAAGTAGCACTTTAGCTATTGGTCATACTCGTTGGGCTACTCATGGTAATGTTTCTAAAAAAAATGCTCACCCTCAATTTTCTAATGATAAAAAAATTGCTCTTGTTCATAATGGAATTGTTGAAAATTTTGAAGAATTAAAAAATAAGTTAATCTCTAAGGGGTTTTCTTTTTTTTCAGATACTGATTCTGAAATAATTGCTAATCTTATTCAATTTAATTTTAAAAAAACTGGTTCTTTTGAAGCTGCGGTTAGAATTTCTCTTAAAGAAATTGAGGGGGGTTATGCTATTGTTGCAATTCATTTGGGCGAGAATAAATTAGTTTGTGCTCGTAATGGTTCTCCGTTAGTTCTTGGTTTTGGAGAGAATGAATTTTTTGTTGCTTCTGATGTTTCGGCATTTGTTTCGTACACTAAACAAGTTTTGTTTCTTAATGATTCTGAATTAGCAGTAATTGATGGGGAAGTAAAAGTTTTTAGTGTTGATTCAGGAAAAGAAAAAAAGTTTTCTTTAAAAAAAATTAATTGGGATATTGAGCAGGCAAAAAAAGGCGAGTTTAAACATTTTATGACTAAGGAAATTTTTGAACAACCTGAAACTTTAAAATTAGCAATTAAACAACCTGAAAAAGATGTTTCTAAATTTGTTAAGTTAATAAAGTCTTCAAAAAAAGTTTTTCTTGTGGGGTGTGGAACTTCGTATCATTCTTGTCTTTCTGCAGCGTACTTTTTTTCTTCTATTTCTAATGTAATGGTTGAGTGTTGTATTGCATCTGAATTTTCGCGTGTTGAAAAATTTGTTGATAAAAATTCGCTTATAATTGCAGTTAGTCAAAGTGGAGAAACTGCCGATTTACTTGAAGCAATCAAAATTGCTAAAAAAAATAATGCAAAAGTTTTGAGCATTGTTAATGTAATGGGTTCTAGTGTAATGCGTATTTCTGATTGTTATCTTTTAATGAATTCAGGACCTGAAATTTGTGTTCTTTCGACAAAAAGTTACACTAGTCAAATTGCTGTGTTTTTATTATTGGCTTATGCAGTAATTGGAAAGGAAGATGAAGCAAAAAGAATTATTTTGAAAACCGCGTCTAGTGTTAATTCTTTACTTAAAACTTCTGATAAAAAAATGAAAGTTCTTGCAAAAAAACTTGCAAAAAAGAATGATATTTTTGTTATTGGTAGACATGATGCTTTTCCTGTTGCTTTAGAAGCTGCTCTTAAAATTAAAGAAGTTAGTTATATTCATGCTGAGGGTTTTGCAGGGGGAGAGCTAAAACATGGAACAATTGCACTTATTGATAAGGGTACTCCTGCAATTGTAATTTCTACTCCTGAAACAAGAAAATTAATTGTTAGTAATGCAATTGAAATGCAAAGTAGAGGTGCTTTCACTATCGGTTTTTCTTCTGTTGAAAATTCTAATTTTGATTTTAATTTAGTGGTTCCTGATGTGGGCTTTGCTGATGCGATAACTAGAATCGTGCCTATTCAACTTCTTGCTTATTATATTGCAATTGAAAAAAATCTTGATCCTGATAAACCAAGAAATCTCGCAAAAAGCGTTACTGTAAAGTGATTAGGTATGGTTGATAGAAAATTATTTGGTACTGATGGAATTAGAGGTAAAGCTAATCAATATCCAATGACTCCTGAAGTTGCTATGCGTTTAGGTAAAGCAATTGCAAGTGTTTTCAAAACTAATGGTCAACATAGTATTGTAATTGGTAAAGATACTCGTCTTTCTGGGTACATGCTTGAAACAGCATTAACTTCAGGAATTGTTTCTATGGGGGTCGATGTTTTTCTTGTTGGACCAATGCCAACTCCAGCTATTGCAAAATTAACTACGTCTTTAGGAGCCGATGCGGGAATTGTTCTTAGTGCTTCTCATAATCCTGCGGAAGATAATGGAATTAAAATTTTTGATTCTGAAGGTTATAAACTTAGTGATGATGCTGAACATAAAATCGAAGCTATTGTTTTATCTGATTCTGAAATAAAAAATAAATCTGTTGTTATTGGCAAAGCATTTAGAATTAATGATGCGGATGGGCGTTACATTGAATTTGTAAAATCCACTGCAAAAAACATTTCTTTAAACGGATTAAAAATTGTTTTGGATTGTGCAAATGGCGCGGCTTATTCCGTTGCTCCAAAAATTTTTTCTGAATTAGGTGCGGATGTAATAACTATTTTTGACAAACCTGATGGAAATAATATTAATGCTGGTTGTGGTGCACTTTACCCTGAAAAAATAAGCCTTACAGTAAAAGAAAATACTGCCGATGTTGGAATTGCTCTTGATGGTGATGCTGATCGTGCAATAATTTGTAATGAAAAAGGCGAAGTAGTTCATGGTGATGCCATTATTGCTCTCGCTGCAATTGAACTAAAAAAAAGAAAAAAACTTGCTAAAAATACTGCAGTTATAACTGTCATGAGTAATCTTGGACTCCATAAGTTTTTGAAAGAAAATGGAGTAAAAATTGTTTCAACCGATGTTGGGGATAGATATGTTATTGATGCTATGCGTAAAAATAATTATAATTTTGGAGGAGAACAATCTGGGCACCTTATTTTTGGGGATTACGCTACTACTGGGGACGGAATAATTTCTGCTCTTCAACTTTTGAGATTAATAAAAGATACTGGAAAAAAGCTTTCTGAATTAGTTAAACCTTTTGATTTTTTTCCTCAAGTTTTGTTAAATATAAAAGTTAAAGAAAAAAAACCTTTAATTGAACTTAAAGAATTAACTAAATTAATTTCAAAGTATGAAAAAGAACTTGGTGAAAAAGGTAGAATTCTTGTTAGGTATAGCGGTACTGAAAATATTTGTAGGGTAATGGTTGAATGTGAAAATAAATCTGAAACAAAAAAAATAGCTAATGCACTTGCGGATATTATTAAGGGGGAAATTGGGGTATGATTTTTGATTTAATTAATGAAGCTAATGCTTTATTTGATTCTAATGAATTTTTTGAATTTTGGAAGCTTTTAGAAAAATTTGAATTAGCAACAAAAGAACTTTCTCAAAAAATTGATGGCGAAGTAGAGAAGGGGGTAATAATTAAAGGAAATCTTATGCTTGGCGAAGGGTCTTTGATAAAAGCAGGTTCAAGAATTGAAGGCAATGTTTTCATTGGAGAAAATTGTGTTATTGGTCCTAATGCTTATTTGCGTAATGGAGTAGTTCTTGGAGATAATTGTTTTGTTGGAACTTCGGAAATAAAAAATTCAATTATTCTTTCTGGTTCTAAGGTTCCTCATTTTTCTTATGTTGGGGATTCAGTAATTGGAAGAAATTGTAATCTTGGTGCTGGAACAAAAATAGCTAATTTAAGACATGATAATAATTCAGTAAAAGTTCTTGCGGATGGAAAAAAAATTGATTCGGGTAGAAGAAAACTTGGCGCTTTAATTTTTGATAATGTAAAAACAGGAATTAATTCTTCTATTAATTGTGGTGCAGTTTTAAAAAAAAGCACTTTGGTTTTACCTTCAGAATTAAAAAAATAGTTTTTACTGTTTTTTTTTTTTAGTTTGTATTTTTTTTATTTTATTGTTGAAGGATTGTTCCATTTACTGCATCAATAAGAACAATTCTTTCTTTTGCATCTATTGAAAGCACAATATGCCATAATGGTTTGTGTAAAATTTCTATTTTGTTAATGATTACGCTTGGCCAAAGTTTCTTTAGTGCTTCTGAACAACTTTCTTTTGAATAAGTTTCTTTTTCCATACTTAAAGATTCTGGTTTTGTAAAAGGTAATGTTCCTACTGAAGCTAATAATTCATGACTTTCATTTGGTGGAAAATCAAGTTTTTCTTTTAACCAATAAATTTTTTTATCACTCATGTTGTCTGATAATCTTGTAGCAATTCCTTTTTCCATTAAACTTTTTAGTACTCTTCTTGTTTTTGCTTCATCTAACTCTACTTTTGCCATTATTTCTTCTAATAGAAGCTCTTTTTTTTGTAAAACTTTAAGAATTTTAACTTCTTCTTCGTTTAATTCAGCTAAATAATTAAGTCCTTTTGATTCAATGAATTTTCCATTTTTGAAATGTATTAATTCTCCTGTAAGTGAATTAATGAAACATTCTCTTGAGATGAATTCTTGTCGTCTACTCATCACATCAAATTTAATTTTCCATATTGGACTATATTTTAGTTGAATTGATTCAATTCTGTCAGAGTTTCCAAGCAATCCAAACATTTTTTTCTTTCTAATTTTTTCAAGTATTCTTCTTGCGTTTTCTTCAGAAATTCTTTTGGGTAATGAAACCAATTCAGTTAAAGTATTTTCCTCAATTTCAGGTTCTTCATTTTCCCCTTCAGATTCTTCTTCGTTATTTTCATTTTCTTCTTTGGATTCTTCGTCTTCCTCTTCTTCGTTTTCGTCTTCATCCTCTTCGTCATTTTCTCCGGAGAGTTCTTTTACTGCTTCTTCTTGGGTATAACCTTCAACCATTATTTTTTCTTCACCAATAAGAAATCCTTTTTCTTCTAATTCTCCAAATAAATCTTCAAATTCAATATTTGAACCATATTTTATGTTTAATGTGTCAAGTGCAAGTTTTGCTTTGTCAAGGTCTATTACTTTTTCTTCTTTTATATATCTTGAAATTAATTCTATTGCGATTTTTTTTACTTGTTCTTCTTCCATTGATTCTGACATTTGTGTAGTTTCTGCATCTCTTCCTTCGTGTTGACTTTTTCTTGGTCGAACATCCATTACAAATGCTCTTGAAGTTTCTTCTCTTCGGTCTCCAGTTACTGCTACTCCTACTGGGAGAGTTTTGATAAAATTTGGTGCTCTGTATTTTTTTGGCATTATAGTAGGGGTTCTTTTAAACACTGCTTTAATATCGTCATCAAAAATTAGTTTATGTGACATTATTATGTCAAGCTGACTTAGTACTTTTGTATTAATTGCACTTGGTTGTTGTGTAGCAAATACTAAAGATAATCCTGGTCGTCTTCCTTGTTTTACATATTCAATTAATCCCGCTGTTGCAGGAGTAATTTCGTTTCCGCTTGGGATTAGCGTGTGTGCTTCATCAATAAATAACCATGTTGGTGGAACTTCTAATTCAAGTAATTCATCCATGTTTAATGCTTTGAATTTGTTTGCTGCTTCTTTTCTTGTTGAAATTTTTCTTGCGGAAAGTAATCGTCTTGCAAGTATTCCAATTACAAGCGCTGTAACATTATCATCTAAAAATGAAGTATCTAAAACAGTTAATTGTCCTTCTCTTGAAAGTTTTCCTAGGGGTGTTCCTTTTTCATGGAAAATTCCCCATGTTTTTGCTGCTTCAAATCTACTAGAAATTGCTCTTATTGAATCAGGTTTGTAACCTTTGTCTCTACTATTTAATTCAGAATCAGTTTCAAGACAATAAATTAAATCTTCAATTGAATAATTCTTTTTCTTCCCTGTAATTTTTTTGTTTGTTTCTTTTTGTTTGTATCCTTTTTCTACTTTTTTTAGAACCTTATCTAGTAATAATCCAGATACACTAAATCTATCAATTCCAAATGTTAATGACCAATCTTCACCAGTTAAGAGTGAGGGTTGTATTGCAAATCCTTCGTCGTAAGTAGTTTTTGGAACTTCTTTTTTTACTCCTTCTGGGATAAATACTTTTAAGTTGGATAATCCTTCTGGTTCCATTCCCCATTCGCGTAATTTTTCTACTTCTCTTTCTTCTTTATTTTTAAATTTCATTGACCAAAAAACACCAATTGGGTCAACTACTATTACTCCAACGTGTTTATTTTTTTCTGCTAATTCTTCTGCCACTACTCCTAAAACATAACTTTTTCCTGAACCTCTTGCTCCACAAACAAACACTACGTGTGGATTCATTGAATCAAGATAAACATTTGCTCCTTCGTGTTCTTGTTCTTTAACTCTTCCTAATTGTAATGCTGCTTCATAACCATATTTTTTGAATATGTTTGCTTTTCTTCCGATAAAAACATTGTTCAATTCTTTATCTTCGAGAAAATCAAGTTTTTCTCCAACAGGAATCACACTACTAACTGCATTAGCTGCTTTTTCAAGAATAGTTTGTTTTATTTCTTCTTTTGGAGGAATTTCATTTTCTTCCTCTTCTTCATTTTCTTCTTCTTTTGGTTCGATTTCTTCCTCTTCAATTAATTTTTCATCTTCTTCAATTATTTCTTCATCAGAATCAATTGCTTTAGCATCAACATCTACAGTAGGATCAACTTCTTCCTCTTCTAATTCTTCGTCTTCCTCAGATTCTTCAGTTTCATCATCTGTGGTTTTTTCTTTGTCTTCCTTACCTTTTTTGTCTTCAGAATTTTCTTCGTTTTCTTTTTCGTCGTCTAAGTCTTCTTCACCCTCAGTTTCTTCTTCGTCTTCAGCATTAGTTTTTTTATCTTTTTTTGAGGTTTTGTCTTTTTCATTAGACTCTTCGGCCTCAGAGTTTTCGTCTTCTTCCTCTTCAGTTTCTTCGTCCTCATCTTCTTCAGATTCTTCTTCTGAATTTTCTTCCTCGTCTTCAATAATATCTTCTTCATTTTTGTCTACTATTGAATGTAAATCTTCTTCATTTTCAGTTGTTTCTTTTTTCTTTTTTGGTTTTTTACCTAAAACTTCATCAAATAAATCAATATCTTCAGAAACAATGCTAGTTTCCACTCTATCATCTTCAAGAGGTCTTGTTTCTTCTTCTAATTCAATTTCTTTTTCTTTTTTCATAAAACCAGATTTATTAAGTAAATAAAGAATATATAGGTTGCTGTACGCATGAAATTATTTTTTTTATTCTACTTCTGATGCGCAGAACTTGCATTTTGTTGCTTTTAGCGGGATTGTTGATATGCAGTAAGGGCACTTTTTTGTTGTGGGGGTTGTTGTTGTAGAATCATCATTTTGCAGTTTGTTAATTTGTTTAACAAGAATAAATATTACAAACGCAATTATTGCGAATTCAATTAGTGTGTTTAAGAATAATCCGTATTTTATTATTGGTACGCCTGCGGTTTCTGCTTCTGCAAGAGTCAAAAAGGTTTTTTCAGATAGGTTAAGGTAAAGATTTGAAAAATCAACTTGTCCAAGAAGCAATCCAATAGGAGGCATTACAATATCGTTAACTATTGAGCTAACAATTTTTTGAAAACTTGCGCCTATAATAATTCCTATTGCTAAGTCAATAACGCTTCCGCGCATTGCAAAATCTTTAAATTCATCAATAATTCTTTTCATATTAATCATACTGAAAATAATGTTTATTTAATTAATAAAGGTAATGTAAAATTTTGGTTAGTAAATGAGATATAGTTTTAACGATTTCTTTTCTTTTTAATTTTATGAAATCTTTTACAAAATATTCAGAGTTTAATACTAAGAAAAAAATTGAATGGATTTTGATTACTGATTTAGTTCAACAGGCAATTAATGAATCAAAAATAAAAGAAGGGATTGTTCTTGTTAATCCCATGCACATTACTGCGGCAGTTATTGTAAATGATAATGAACAAGGGTTGATTTCAGATTATAAGCGAATCTTAGAAAAGCTTGTGCCTTATACTGCTGAGTATGCTCATAATGTTGGTGAAGATAATGCGGCGTCTCATATTTGGCGTCAACTCATGGGGCACCAAGTAACAATGGCAATTACAAATGGCGAACTTGATTTAGGCACTTGGGAACAATTATTTTATTGTGAGTTTGATGGGCAAAGAAGAAAAAGAGTTTTGATTAAAATTATTGGGGAATAAACATGGCTATTGGAAAAAGACCAACTTTTAAAACTGCAAATGGACAACTTAATTTCATGAAAGCTATTTTTGAAAGAGATAATGTTAATTTTCGTTCAAGGGAAAGTCTAAAAAATAAAGAACGAAGAACGTTTCCAAAAGATTTAGGCCCTGAAAAACTATGGATGAGAAGACAACTAAGACATGAATTAGAACAACAATATTATACTGAGCTTTTTACCGGAGTTCTTATTCCGGGTGAAGCAGAGGTTTTTTTAAAAAAAACACTTTCTTCTAAAGTTCCTTTTGATAAAGCAAGTGAACTTGTAAAAATTCGCGCTCAAAATAAATTTGGTTCAATTCAACCAACTGCTCTTGAAAAAGCAAGAATTCAATTAGTAAGTGCAATGGAAGAACTAATTAAAAGAAACAATTTAATTGTACAAGCACAAAGAAAACTTGCTTCTAAAATAACGGACTATCCTAAAGATAATAGCCCAAGATCTATTGCTTTTTATAATGCAATTGATGCTTATGCGCATATTAGTTCAGCTGGACAAAATGCAGAAGTATTAGTAGGAAGATTAAAAAAAATTAAGTTTTAATTCATTCCCATTCAATTGTTGCTGGGGGTTTGTGAGTAATATCAAGTAGTATTGTTCCAATTCCTTCTATTGAAAGAATTTTTTTACTCATTTCTTCTAAAATGGAAATTTCTATTTTTGCGAATTTTGCAGTCATTGCTTCTTTTGAATAAACTGGCCTTAAAACAATTCCTTCGCCTTGAGAATTAAAATTAATTGGTAAAAGAACAACAGGAAATTGCCATATTTCTTGCATTAAATTTTTTTCTTCAATTAAATTCATTGCTATTGCATCGGCTTCTTGTAATTTAATTGCTCTTTCTTTTGTTAAATAAGCTTCTTCTAATTTAATAGAATCAATTTTGTTAAGTGCAAAAACAACTCTATTTACTTTTGAAAATGCATTAGTTATTTTTGTAGAAAGTTCTTCAAGTTTATTATAATCAAGTTTCCCTTCAACAACAACTGCGTTTGCATAAGTTCGATTATCTCCTTGTACTCCAACAGCTTTTATTGGTAAAACTTTTGCGGTGTAACCTGTTGACGCAATTTCTGAATTAATTTTTTCTTCAAGTTCTTTATCTACTTGTTCTATTCCTTTACTACAAAGAATCCTTATTGCTAAACCAGGCCCAGGGAAAGGATGTCTTTCTATAAGATTTTCCGGTAACCCAAGTAATTTGCCTAGTACTCTAACTTCATCTTTGTATAATTGTTTTAATGGTTCTATTACCATACCTTCTTCAATCATTTTTAGTATAACTGGAGCTCTATTGTGATGCGTTTTGATTTTTTTAGCATGAGTTGTTCCACCTGTTTCAATCGTATCTGGGTAAATAGTTCCTTGGCCAATTAACCAATTTTCAGTATCGAAATTAAGATTAGTTAATTCTTCTACTGCTAAATCAATAAAGTGTTGTCCAATAATATTTCTTTTTTCTTCAGGTTCAACAATTCCTTTTAATTTTTCTAAAAAACTTTTCTCTGCATTAAGCACATGAACTTCACTTACTCCAAGTTTTTCAAGTTCTTCTTTTACAAAATCGCTTTCATTTTTTCGCATGAATCCGGTATCCACATGAAGCGCATGAATCCTATTGCTTCCAAGTGCTTTGTCAAGTAATGCAAAACAAACAGTTGAATCAACTCCGCCGCTTAAAAGTAAGAAAACATTTTTGTCTCCTGTTTCTTCTTTAATTTCGCTAATTTTTTGTGCTAAGTAATCTTTCATAGACCAATTTTTTTCACACTTACAAATTTTAAATAAAAAGTTTTCAATTATTTTTAAACCATTTTGAGTATGAGTAACTTCAGGGTGAAATTGTAATCCAAAAATCTTTTTCTCATCATTCGCAATCGCAGCAAATTCGCAATCGCTTGTTTGTCCAATGCCTTTGAATCCTTCTGGTAAACCAGTGACTTTATCGCCGTGACTCATCCAAACAGTAAACTCTTGTGGAGTCCCTTCAAAAAGCTTGTTTTCTTCGGTGTGAAGACTTGCCGACCCGTACTCTTTTACTTTTCCAGGTTCCACTTTTCCTTCAAGAGAATTAGCAATTAATTGTTGACCATAACACAAACCAAGAATCGGGACGCCTAATGAAAAAATTTCAGGATTAAAAGCAATTGCTTCTTCATCGTAAACACTTTGAGGCCCACCACTAAGAATTATTCCTTTAGCTTTTTTGAGTTCCTCGCTTGGCGCAGTTGGATTCATTATTTCAGAATAAACTCCATTATCTCTTACTCTTCTTGCTAAAAGGTGAGTATATTGTCCACCAAAATCAAGAACAATGATTTTTTCTTTTTCCATAAAAAGAAATGAAATTAAAAGCTTTTAATAATGTGCTTTTTATTCCTCTATTGCAATACAATTAGTTCCTTCTTCTTCGCCTTCAGGCACCTCTAAAGCGGCACAACAATTTGGTTCAATGCTATGAATTTCAAATTCGCTTGGACAAACAAATCCTTCAGCGCAAATTTCTCCTTCATTGATTAAACAAGGAGCAACACAATCAGAATCCGTTTCATCTGCTTCGCCGAGAGGGTCTCCAACATAAGTACACCGAGAAGGACAATATCTATCATTACTAATGCATTCAGTAATCCTAGTATAAACACAAGAATTTGTAGCTACAGTACAAGTATCTTTAGTTGCAATAGTATAATCACTACAATCTGAATCCATAGTACAATAATTAGGCGATTTACAATCATTATCATTTATAAAACTACAATTATCTTCATCACAAATACCATCATTATCTTTACAAATAATTGCTAATTTAACTTCTTCTTTGCATTTTTCTTTAAGCGCACTTTGAGAAATTTCATCACAAACACTTTCATCTTCTGTTCCGATTGCAAATTCTTCTAAACAATATTCTGTTCCTTTGTAAGGAAGCCTTTGTAATTCAGTTCTTTTTGCTTCAGTGCAAATTTTTGAAACTCCAAAATTCAAAGCTATTTCAGAATAACAACGAGAATACGCCTGATCAGTAAGGATTTTTTCACAAACAGAATAATCTTCTGATTCAAGTGCAACATTTCTAATGCATAAATCAATATGTGCTTTTTTACTCAAAATTATTTCTGAACACAAATCAACATTTTTAGTTTTTATTGCTACACCCATTATACATTCAGCTTTAGTATTAGAATTGCTATTTATTTCTTCACAAATTTTTTCATCTTTTTCACGAATGGCAACATTTTTGTAACAATTATTTCTCAAAGTATAATCTTTAGATTTAATAGTTTTGCATTGTGCAAGAGTCAAGTTTTGATCAATTGCATTATTAATACAATTTATTCTATTTGATTCATTTAAATCATAACAAAAAGCTATATTCCCTGAATAAGTAGCATACCAATTACTACAATTTTCTATAGATGAAGTATCATTAAAAACATCACAAAAAATTTTCTTTGAAGGTTTATTATCTGCTTTACTAAAACAATCAGCTCGATACTCTTCATCGGTTAATTCAAAACAATCTTCCCCATACAAAATTAAATTCGAATTTTGATAACAAAAATCTCTTCTAACTCCATCACTTGTTTTTGTTTTACCTATTTTTAAACAATAAGACAAATCCTTATTCAACTTAACATAATCTATGTAGCAATCTTCTTGGTTTGTTTTGTCAAAAATTTTAGCACATATTTCTGGAGTTGGATTGTCTTCAGCAACACTAAGGTAACATTCATCTTTATACTCTTTATTAGAAATAATACTATCGCATGCTTTTGAATCAGCAGTAGATATTCCGACTTCTTTTAAACATTTTTCTTTAGTTTGAGTGTCTTTAATTTTTCCGCAAAAAATTGTTTTTTCTGAGGTAATTCCTGCAGTATAAAAACAAGTGTCTTTTGGGATATAAGTAATTTTTTCACAGGGAACATCAGTTTTTTCACTTTCAGCTAAATCAATTAAACAATTATCTTTTTTTATTTCAGTTTCTTCTTCTAAACATTTTTGCATTTTGTCTTGAAAAGTGATTTCTTCAATTGTAGGTTGATTATCATTTGGAGGAGTAACTGGGGTATTAGTATCATCTTCTGAGATTTTATTTCCATATCTATCAGTTAAACTTTGTTTTTCTATAAGGCATCCACTAAACAGAATTAAAAGAATGAATGAAACCGTAACAAAAACAACCAAATTTCTTTTAGTTTGCATTCCATAATTCTAGTCTTTCCTATATATATACTTTAGTAAATTAAAAGATTTTTTTTGGGGGTCTAAATTAAATTTTTTGTGTTTTCTAAGTTTTTGAAGCGTTTTTATTTCGAAAACCAAAACAAAACCTATAAATACAAGTTTTTGCTTTCATATAATCAGTTTAATCAAATAAGGAGATGATTCCCGATGCGCCACGAGATATTATATAAATTGGTAGTTTTAATTACCGTTATATCAGCTTCATTCGCACTTGCCGGTGTTTTTTAACCCGCAAGTTCGAATTTCTTTTTATTTTTTAAAAATAACCCTTTTAATCACTTTTTTTTCTTTATTTTTTTACTAAAAAACGATACTTTTATATATCCTAAATGACGCAGTATAATATTGTGGATTTTTTCCACAGTGAGCCTAATCCCAATTTTTAAATAATTTAGCAAATGTACCCGATTTCTCATCGGGTGCTTTTTTTTGTTTTAAAAATCTTTATTTTGAACTAATGGTAATATTTAAATGTAAAGAAGTTCTTTCTATTTTTATGCCAAGACAACCAGTTAAACCAAGAAAATCCCCAGTCAAAAAACCAAGAAGAACTTTTGGTCAAAAAGCTAAACGATTTGCTATAGGGGTAGGCGTTGCTGGAGCTATTGGTGCTGCGGGTTTTGCAGGAACTGCCAGAATTGCTGAGCATGTTGCTGTTAAAGGTCCTGAAAGAGCAAGGCCTGTTGCAGCTAGAGTTGCTGAATCTTATAAGGTTACTAAAGCTGTTGCGCAGAAAGAAGTCAATTCTGCTGTGAAAACATTTGGTTGGCAAGCGTTTTATCGTGCTTTAGGTGCTGCTTGTGGTGCAGCTACTGTTGCTTCTATTTTGGGGGGTAAAACACGTACACTCTCCAAAAAAAAGGCTGGCGGTGTAACCCTTTCCGAAAAATCTTCTGCAGTGGGAATTGGAGGAAGAACAAAAAGTGCTATTGTTGGTGCTGCTGCAATTGGTGGTGCGGTTTATCCTATTGCTGGAATTAGTGCGGCTGCAATTAAAGGAGCTTATAATCTTTGGCGGGGAATGAGTCCGGCTCAAAGAGAAAGAACAATGAATAATCTTCAAACTGGTGCGACAAAAGCCAAAGCTGCTGCTACTAAAAGGAAATAATAAAAACCAGTAACCATTTATATAACTTGAATTGTTAATTAATTAAAGAGAATAAATTAGTTATTTTAGGTGTTTAGTTTGGAAAAAAAAGTACGTAATCTTCTTGTATTATTGAGTTTAATTTTGGTCGCGTTTGTTTTGTATTCTACTGTTTTTTCTCCTTCAGAAAATTCTACTGAACTACAAAATACTTGGAAATATAGCGGGGTTGCTCTTGATTATCCTAATGCTCAGTTTGATGAATTAGTTGAGTATGATTCTGCTTCTTTGACTAATGCCTCAGAAAAACTTTCTTTACTTGCTCAAACTTCTGTTTCTAAAAAAACTCAATTAGCTGCAAGTTATTATTTTTCTATTTTTTCAATTGCTCTTGATTATAAAGAACTACAGGAATTGAATGCAGGGGTTGAAAATAAAGAATTATGTGATTCTCTTGAAGATTATAGTCTTTTTGCATCAAAATATTCTTTGCTTTTAAGTAGTGCAGATATAACTAATAAGAAAGCAATTAATTTTAGAGAACAATATTCTGATTATGCTGATGAAGTTAAAATAAATGAAATTGAGTTTTTTAGTAGTGAATGGGAACAAATGGTGAATCTTCATTCTAATACATTGGATTCAGCTAAATTAATGTGTGAGGGAACAGTATGAAAAAAATAATTTTTGTTTTATTACTTGTTTTTTTTTGTTCAATGGTGAGTGCACAGCCAACTGATTTGGTTGATACTTCTAAAGTTCTTATTAATTATCAAGGCTCTTGGCAATGGCTTGCTAATGAACATCAAACATATACATTTACTCAAGAGCCAACTAGAAATGTTCTTTACTGGGAAACATTTTCTCTTGATTTAGATGATGCTGAGGAACGTAATTTGATTATTACTTATCTTAATCATTCTTATTCAATAAGTGCTCAAAAATCTCCTTCTGGAGGTACTGATGTGATTTTTACTGCATCAAAAGACAATACACATTGTGGTCGTGTTGTAAAAACCTTAAATCGTACTTCTAATATTGTAATTAATGATTTTGTTTCTAAATGCGGGCTTGGATTTAGTGCCAATTGGGATACCTTGGCTTTTGAAACCGATGTACAAATAGAAGATATTTATTTTACTTCTGGCGAAATTAGAAAAAATCTTGCTGAGGCTGTAAAGTATATTCAAGATCATTCTTTAGAGGATTTAGTTAAAGCTACAAAAGCGAGTAATGCTAAATTTAGAGTTATTGAATTGCGTGACCCAAATCATTTTTCGCCAAATCAAAAAGGCGCATTTAAGACTTATGCTGTTCCTTTAAGTATTGATGAAGAAGCAAGTGGTAAGGAAAATGGGTTTGTTGTAACTAATAATGGTAAAATACTTTATGTTCTTTTTATGAAAAAACAATTTACAAATGAATTTTATGTTGCAAAACCAACAGTGGAAAAAAAGAGTTCTGATTATTCTTCATGGGATTTACTTAAACAAGATATTATTATTAATCCCGATTGGCAAGAAATATCAAAAACCAAATTAGGTGATGCTGAGCAGATAGAATCGTATATTCAAAATTCTATTGGAATAGCTGCAATTGCAGGGGCTCCAACTGCTGCAGCTTATGCTATTGGTGCAGGTAGTTTTGCCGTTTGGGGTACAGGAGCAGCAATAGATTCCGCTCTTGCAACCGCTGCAGCTACTAGTGCAATTGCTCCTGGCGTTACAGGAGGAACTCTTTTGGGTTCTGGTTCACTAACTGCTATTTCTCTTACCCCTGTTGGATGGGTATTAATTGGCGCTGCAGTTATTGGGGGTAGTGGTTATGCAGTTTATCATTTTACTGATAGTGACACTTACGGTTATGAAGGATTGATATTGAATGTTGATCCTGAATTGATTAGTTTTTATGAAGCAAAAGTTAATTTTATGAGTATTCGAGACCCAGAATATTCTTATTCATCTGCTCCTGCTTCGTCTGCTGTTGCAACTGGAAAAGTTTTGAAAATCGGCTTTGAAGATTTACCCGAAATTCTTCTTGCTCAATTTACCGAAGCAGGTTATCTTACAGGCGATGTAAGAGAGGCAACAATTAAGGTTTATGAAGAAACAAACCCTTCAAATATTCTGAAAGTTGAATTGGTTGGTTTTGAATATATTATTCATGGTGCTGAAGTTGGTAAAATTTATATGTTTGAATTAAAATTAAATAAAGGAATAAGATCGGATATAGTTAAACTTAGATTAAGTAATATTAATGATACTGATTTGGAGGCGATTTGAATTGAAAAAAGTTTTGTTAATTATTGGTGTTTTAGTAATTTTTTCAATTTTTGCATCAGCACTTACTATTGAAATAGTAGAGGGTATAGAGGGAGTTTCTTCTTCAGTTGCTCCTGGGGCTCCTACTCTTATTACTGCTCCTCCAATTGTTTTTCCTTCAATAACCACAATTACTCAAATCGAAAAACCAATTGTTGAAGAAATAAAATATGGTGATAAAAAAGTGTTAGGGGTTTCTATAGTTCCGGGTGCTGCAACAGGAACTTATATTATTCAAGATGTTCAAATCGACCCGAGTAAAGGAATTTTAAATGTTGAATTTACTCCTTCTGATGGTGCTACTTATTACTCTGTTGAAATATGGGGTTTAACTGGTGATGAAAATAAAGCATTTCAAAATTTGACTGCTGGCGCAGGGGCTATTGCTTGGAAAGATGGTGAACGAGAAAAACAATTTATATTATCTCAAGGGTCATTTAAATTAGCTTTAGGTAAAACTTCTTTTTCAATAACTTCTCCAATTAATTTAGTTGGTTTAATTGATCAGTCCAATTCTGAGTGGTATCCAAAAAGGGATATTCAGAGATGTAAAGATAAGTATGTTTGGGTAAATTCTTCTGCTACGGCAGAACAAAAAATCGCGACTTGTAAAGATACTGGTACAGTAGATTCTACTTGGGCTTTATTTAGTTTTCAAAAGTTTTATGATTATATTAAATCTCAAAAACGTGACTTTTATTTAGTAGTTGAAACAAATGCAGAACCAAAGGATTCTTCTAAATGGAAAGATTCAGTTTTAATTCCTTTGAATATTACTGAACCAACTGCGCCTCCAGTTGTAACTGGAGAATGTAATGATATTGCTCAGTGCAAAGCAATGCTTGATTTGAAATTTATTGAAAATGTTTTGGAAAAAAAAAACGTGATTGATTCTGCTGATTTGGCTGATTTAACCGAACTTCAAAAATATGCTATTTTAAAAGCGAAGGAATTTGGTTTAGGGCCTGATGGAATGGTTCTTGCTTTATTTGAACGAGAAAGTGGATGGAATCCTAATTCTCATGGGGATTTTGATGAAAAATTAAAATATTATACGTCTTTTGGTTTAGGGCAATTAAGGGTTGATGAAGTACAAAAGTGTATTGATTCTTCTGAAGTGCAAATTACTTCGGTTAGTGATTTGACTACTCTTGAAAATAAGATTACACGAGATAAAATGAAAGCAATGGATCCAAAAGAAAATATTGCTTGTACTCTTTATAGATTAAAACAAAATTCTATTACTCCTGTTACTTATTCTTGTTCAACAAATTCTATTTTAGAGGGCGGGCCAGATGTAATTTATTCTGGATTAGCTGCGGGATTAAGGCGGCATAATGGACTTGGTTGTACTCTTAATGCTAAACTTTATCCTCTTAGGTATATCCCGAGTTCAGTTGGAAATTATTATGCTTGGGATTTTATTCCTGCTGTAGTTGATGATTGTAAAGAAACATTTAGTAAGTATGGATGTGATATTTCTGATTTAGAAATAGTAAAAACTCCGGCTACTAAAGGGCAATCAGTAAGCTATTATGCTTAATTTTGTTTAAAAAAATTGTTTTTTGTTTGTAAAAATTAAACAAACATTTTCTGATGCGATTCGTTATTTTCTTCTTCTGATTTTTTTACTTTTTCAATTGCTTCATTAAAGTTTTTTAGTGTAATATTTTTTTTGTTTTCTCTTAGAGCAAATAATCCTGCTTCTGTACAAACTGATTTAATATCTGCACCAGTCATTTCATTAGTCATTAATGCAATTTCAGGGATAGCAATTTCTTTATCAAGATTCATTTTTTTAGTGTGTATTTTTAATATTTTTTCTCTTGCTTGTTCGTCTGGCGCAGGAATTTCGATTAATCTATCAAATCTACCTGGCCTTAGTAAAGCTTGGTCAAGCATGTCTAATCTGTTTGTTGCACCAATTATTTTTACTCCTTCAAGACTTCCAAATCCATCCATTTCTGAGAGCAGCTGCATTAGTGTTCTTTGAACTTCACGGTCTCCATTAGCAGTTGCAAATCTATGCGAACCAACTGCATCAATTTCATCAATAAAAATTATTGCTGGTTTTTTTTCTTTTGCAAGATTAAAAACATCTTTTACTAGTCTTGCTCCTTCTCCAATAAATTTTCTTACTAAATCTGAACCAGATAGAGAAATAAATGTAGAATTTGTTTTGTTAGCAACTGCTTTTGCTAAAAGAGTTTTTCCAGTTCCTGGTAAACCATGAAGTAAAACTCCTGTGGGTGGTTCAATTCCTAGTTCTTCAAATGCTTTAGGTTTTAATAAAGGTAAAATAATTGCTTCTTCTAATTCTAGTCTTTCTTTTGTTAATCCGCCAATGTCATCAAATGTAATTTTTGGTTTTTCAATTATTTCCATTGCTCTAACTCTTGAGTCTTTGTTTTCAGGTAAAATTTCAGTAATAACAAGTGTTCGTTGATTCATTGCAACTCTTTTACCTGCTTCTACTTCTTCAATTCCCTGAGCAGTTTTAACTAAAAATTCCATTCCATTAGAATTTTTTACAATGGCTTTTCTTTCAGGTAAAACTTCGCTTATTGTTCCCACTATTTGAGGAGGAATTTTCATGTCTGTTAATTCTTTATTAGTTCTTTCTAAATCAATTTGAAGTTGGCCTAATCTAGCGCCATTTATTTGTTTTTCTGTTTGAAGAGATTTTATTTGTTCTTCTAACGAAAACACATAATCATAAACGTCATATGTTCCTTTTTTTTCTTCTTTTACTTCAGCCATAACAAACACAACTTTTTTTCTTTTAGCTTAATTACTTTTGTAAGAACAAGTATTATAAATTGAATCCGTGCCTTTTCTATTAGTAATAAGTAGTATATTACTGGTGTTTTGTAATGGATTTTTTATTGATTTTAGCTGGATTTATTTTAATTTCTGCAATTATTACTTTACTTGTAAAAAAGTTTACAAAACATGATACTTTTTATTTAATTTCATTAATCAAATCAAAAAAACCACTTTCTTTTTTTGACAAAATGGCAAAGCACAAAAAGTTTATTGATTGGTTTTCAACAATTGGATTAATTCTTGGTTTTGGTGCAATAGCAATTGATTTTGTTTATGGAAAAAATATTTCAAAATTAAAACGAGTTTTACTTTTTATTTTTTCTTTTTCTGGGCTTTCATTATTTTTTATTGGGTTTGATAATCTTCTTGGAGGGATTTTTTCTAATAACATTTTAATTGGTTCTTATTATCCTCTGCTTGTTGTTTCGTTTGGATTAATGGGTTTAGCTGGATTTACTTTATTTTCATTATGCATTCAAGCATTAGATATTGTTTCAAAGTATTTACTTGGAATAAAAAGTTGTCCTGGTGTTGCCCCACTTATTCCTGGAGTAGAAATTCCAGGGGTTCCAATTACTCCTCCGCTTCATGCTTGGCTTTCTTTATTAATTATTTTACTTGTTCACGAAGGAATGCACGGGATTGTTGGACGAAGACACGGCTTTAAAGTGAAGTCTACCGGCGTTATTTTGTTTGGTTTTTTACCCATAGGCGCTTTTGTAGAACCTGATGAGAAAGAATTAGAACAGGCGGATGATAAAAAGCTTATTTCATTCCTCGCAGCTGGACCAATGGCAAACATTACATTAATGTGTATTGTTGCAGTTTTTTTTATGGGAGCTACTGCTTTAGTAGAACCAACAACAGAGTATTTTTACCCTGGTTTACAAAACAATTTTTTTGAAGGAGTAGAAATCGATGAAGTTTTGGAAGAAACTGGTTTTTGTGGTTCAGTGTATTCTGCTCCTGCATTTGGAGAGTTTGAAAAAGGCGATAAAATAAAACAAATTAATGGAGTTGAAATAAATAGTCCTTCGAATGTTTTTTCAGAATTACAAAAAAACAAATTTGAAGAAAAAGAGTTTTTATTAGAACGAAATAAGAAAGAAATACTTATCGCACTAGAACCAAATGCACTTGGACAATTTGGATTTTTTCCAAAAGGAATTCAAAATGAAACTATAGTAATTCCTGAGTCTTATTATTTGTACGCTACAAGTGTTGGATTGTTTATTGAATTTATTTATTGGTTAATGTTACTAAACTTTTTAGTTGCAGCAATTAATTTCTTACCATTACATCCTTTTGATGGGGGAAGAATTTCAAAAATAATATTTGCGCCATACATTAAGGGAAAAAAATCAAAAAAAGAAGCACAAGAACAAGTAGCAAAAATATTCAAAATAATAATATTAGGGTTATTTTTGATTAATGCATTGCCTTTGTTTTTTTAAAAAAAAGAAATAAAAGGGAAAAACTTCCCTTTTCAAATTGTTATAATTTTATCTTACAAAATCTATGTCAAAAGCATCTTTTCTTGAAGGTCCGTCGCCTGCTGCTGCCGCACTTGGGCCTCTAATATAAGGGCTTTTAACTCCAGTGAAAATAGTTATTACTTCTATTTTGTTTTCAAAAGTAGAGTCTACTCTTGAACCCCAAATTACTGCTGCTTTAGGATCGATTCTTTCGGTTAGCATTTCTCCAATTTGGTTTGCTTCTCCAAGAGTCAATTCTGGTCCGCCAGTAATGTGGATTAATGCTCCTGTAGCACCAGAAATATCAACGTCAAGTAAAGCATTTTTCAAAGTGTCACTAACAACTTCATTAACTTTATCAACTGATTTTGATTCTCCGACTGCAATAACACTCAAACCTTTGTTGCTCATTATTGAACGAACATCAGCATAATCAAGATTGATTAAAGATGGTTGAGTAATTGTTTCAGTTATTCCTCTAACTGTTCTTGCAATAACTTCGTCTGCTACTTTAAAAGCATCTTGTATTGGCAAATTAGGAACAAGTTCAACAAGTCTATTGTTATCAATTACAACAACTGTATCTGTACATTCTTTTAATGCTTCAATTCCTTCCTCTGCTTTTACTAATCTTGCTTTTTCAAGAGCAAATGGGTAAGTAACAATTGCAATTACAATTGCGCCTTGTTCTTTTGCTATTTCTGCAATAATTGGAGCAGAACCAGTTCCTGTTCCACCACCCATTCCTGCTGAAATAAATAGCATATCTACTCCATCAAGAACTTCTTCAAGTGCGCTTCTACTTACTTCTGCAGCCTTAGCCCCTATTTCTGGGTAGCCTCCAGCTCCAAGTCCTCTTGTTACACTCTTACCTATTAAGATTTTTGTTAATTCATCATTAATTATTGCTAAATGTTGTTTATCGGTATTAGCAGCTACTAATTGTGCTCCTGAAATACCCATATTTGCAATTCTGTTAACTGCATTACAACCTGCTCCGCCTGCTCCAATAACCATTATTTTTGGAGTACCAAATTCTTCTAAACGGTCCTCGACCTTGTCATTTCCGCTAGAAACCACATTTTCTACTATAGATCTCATGTAAAATTTCACCCCTGTGATGCTTTTTGAATACTATTGGCTCTAAAAAGCTGATTAATAGTATTATATATGCTTAACTCCTTAATATGCATTTACTTTTATGTATACTCTCTTTTTAACGTTTTTTTAATCTCTGCAACCCTTAAACCAGCCACATTCATTATGTATAAGTGTTATTT
>Ga0307928_10000974_pt1 | contig 21568 bp, 34 predicted proteins | sample AceLakmetagen232_FD_201815 | JGI IMG/M metagenome (GOLD analysis project Ga0307928, IMG submission 201815) | Saline water microbial communities from Ace Lake, Antarctica - #232 | ecosystem: Environmental > Aquatic > Non-marine Saline and Alkaline > Saline | place: Antarctica: Ace Lake... | reverse complement strand
CTATAGCTCAAACTTTTGCCTTATCTCTATGCCTAGCGATTGAAAAGTTAATTGATGGTGAGAAATGAAGATAGACCCAGTAGATACATTATTCGGTTACTACATCAAGTTAAAAGCTGGTGGGAGGTGTGAATATTGTGGTCAGTATGCCAAACCCAAGGGGTATCACTGTCATCATGGAGTCGTGGGGAGGCGATATTTGAATACTCGGTATGAAGAAGATAACTGTGTTGCATTATGTATGGCTTGCCATAATCTATTCCACGACTTCCCCAGCCTAAACAAAGAGTTCTTTGAGAAGCGGATAGGTACCGAGCGCTATGAAGAAATAGAGGTAATTGCTAGGACTTATAACAAGATGACCAAGGAAAGAAAAGCTGATATTAAGTTAAAGCTAAAGGCTAAAATTAAGGAGTTAGAAGATGAGTAAGCAAGAAGAGATAAGAGAACACCTCATTGAATTACTGGAGCAGTCTGAGGGTGATAAACCTGATAGCTTGGCTGACGCAATTTTGTGGGTACTTAATGAAGGCGGTGTAGTGATAAAGGTAGATAAGGAGTTGCCTGATATAAGTTATCATTCTGCCTACCCTGAGAACGAGGAACGATACCAACAAGCTATGCTTGATGCTGGCTATGGGGCTTTTAAGCCATTGATAGGTGGAGAATGAGTGAAGATATTGAATTTGATAAATGCGTGGGGCAATATCGTATGGCTTTACACGGGGTATTAAAGCCACTGCGAATGTATGGACAGAATCAGTATGTTGATACCGTAACCGAGGAGTTAGTATCGCTTGCTCTACAGTTACATTTCAAACTGTATGGGGTTGATATGCCCTATCATGTTAATGGTGAATTATTACATTGGTAAAGGAGAGTAATGAATATTAACTTTCAAGGAATTATGGCAGTCATCAATGACACCCATAACCCATTCCAAGACCAACGTGCATTAAGGGAGGTAGAGTTATTCCTTACGGAGTTACAGCCCGGCTTGATAATTAAAGCTGGTGATTTGTGCGACTTCTATCCATTGTCTAAGTTTAGCCAGAACCCCAACAGGAAGGATACCCTGCAAAGCGATTTAGATTCTACCCACCACATGAATACCCGGCAAAGAAATCTGGCACCTAACTCTCGACAGATACTAATAGACGGAAACCATGAGGCTAGATTGCAAAGATACCTATGGTCTACGGCAAAGGAATTAGCTTCACTGAGAGACTTAAACATAGAAAAGCAATACGGGTTAACGGAAAACGAGATAGAGCACGTTGATTATGAGGAGGGGGTTCTTATCAACGGCACCTTCATGGTTACTCATAGCGATTTAATACGAGCACACTCAGGATACACAGCAAAGGGGATGTCTGATAAGCATGGTGGCTCAGGTATGCACGGTCACACGCATAGGCTCGGTTCATATTACAAGAGGGATAGGTTCGGTATCTATGGCTGGTGGGAGAACGGCTGTCTGTGTTCACTAGACCCTGACTGGATACAAAACCCTAACTGGCAGCAAGGATTCTCGTTGGTTCATTTTACCAAGGAACGATTTTGGGTTGAACAATGCCAAATTATTAACAGGCGTTTTATGTATGGGGGAAAAGTATACGGTTCGGGCGGAAAGAAAAGACTTACATAGCAGGAGTAGAGATGAATAAAGAAGCAAAGGAAAAAGTTAAGAGTATATTGAGGGCACGGTATGGTGATAACTGGATACATGGTAAGGTGGCATTACAAATTTTATATGAACTCGGCTACCGCAACCCCTTGGAGAGGGTGGAGTTGGAGGAAAGGATAACAGGGATTCTTAGGGAAGTATATTGGGAGGAATTTGATTATAGTCAACCTGAATGGAAGGAAGAGGGCAAGAAGTGGTTTGGTGAAAAGGCTAAGGAACTCATTAGAGAACTTAGCTACTGCAAACCTTCACCTGAATTGAGTGATGATGAGATAGCCCATATTTTGGAGACACAAGAGAGCCTCTGTGGATTAGGTAAGTCCGATAAGGATGATGGTAGTTGTTCTATCTGTCGGAGTATAAAGATTAAATTAACCCCAGTGGAGGAAATATGAATAAAATAATTTACATATCAGGGGCGTACCGCTCTCGCTGGGGATTGATAGGTGTGATAATCAACATCTGGAAAGCTCGTAGAGTAGCGTTAAGGTTATGGCGAGAAAATTGGATTGTGATATGTCCTCATACCAACTCAATCCTCATGCCCGAAGACGGGATAGACTATATACAAGGAGACTGTGAGATAGTAAGACGGTGTGATTCGATATATTTAATGAAAGGGTTTAGAAGCTCTCGTGGTTCTATGGCTGAATACGGTACTGCACTACACCATAAGAAGGAAATAATATTTGAGGTGAAAGAATAGAGTTATGAAAGAGTGCTACGATTGCAAGAGTTATAAAGACTGTGCCGGTAAAGCATGGTATACATATGGTGAGATTAGATGGTGCCCTTATCAGGTGATTTGGATTATCAAGCATAGCAGTCTATTGATGAAAGGCGAGTGGCCACATAGGCCTGATTATGCTATAGGCTCAATATTTGAAGCGGGGTTAAACAGTGAGGCTTATTTCACTAGGGTTACAGAGATATTAGCAGAGGTAGAAATCAGGTTAAAGACTACCAAAGAAGCCGGAGAAGCTCTGGTAGACGAGATACAAAACGACTCAGTAGTTATCGTAATGGAGGGAAAGAAGAGTAAGATACAAGGACTAAGTAGACCAGCAATGAATGTTTTACTGTATATCAAGGGTAATGACCGCAAAGACGTCTCGTATCCACGATGGAAGGCTAATAAAAAGCAATATGAGGGAAAATGAAACAATATTATAAGGATAATTTTGTAACACAGTATTGCTCTGATGCACTAACCGTATTGAGAGGGCTTGAGAGCGATAGCACAGACCTCTTATGCACCGATCCGCCTTATGGGATTTCATTCATGTCTAAATCGTGGGATAAAGCGTTACCTGATATTAGCATCTGGAAGGAATGTCTAAGAGTCCTTAAGCCTGGGGCATTTGCCTTTGTAATGAGCATACCTAGAAGCGACTGTCTAAGCAGGATGATTATTAGCTTAGAGGATGCTGGATTCAGGGTAGACTTTACCCCGATATACTGGACTTATGCGTCAGGATTCCCAAAGGCACAGAATATAGGGAAGGCAGTGGATAAGAGGTTGGGGGCTGAAAGGGAAGTTATTGGGCAACGGATGAAAGCGAGGGCGGAGGGTCAAAAATCAGCACTCCCGACAATGGGGGCAAAGACTGAGTATATTACAGTGGATGACACTCTACCATCAACTCCCCAAGCCAAAGCCCTAGATGGTAGTTATGGGGGCTTCCAACCTAAGCCAGCAGTAGAAGTAATTATAGTAGCCATGAAACCCTTACAGAAAACAGATAAAGAAAAGATAGCTTTAGACTTTGAGCAGTTAAGGGAACTGAAGCAGTTATTGCTTGACAAACAAAAGTTGATTGTGGTATAATAAGAGTATGGAAAGAATATGTAAGGTATGTAGCGTTAAGTTTGATATATCGCCTGCTTTTGTTGCTAGGGGTGGTGGGCTTTACTGCTCTAGGAAGTGTAAGGACAAAGCCCAGTCAATAAGAATGAAAGCCGAGCAGCCCGAAAACCATCCGCATTGGCAAGGTGGGAAGATAGAGAAGCAATGTCTCGGTTGTGGCAAGTCTATTTTGGTTAAGCGTTGTATGCAAGATAAAGATAGCTTTTGCTCAAAGAGTTGTGCTAATTCATATCATTCTAAGAATAGAGCAAAGAAGGGCATAATTCTCCAGTGTAAGGTTTGTGGTGGTAATTTTTACCGAGTTCAGTCGGCAGTTAGTAGGATAGACAAGAAACCGTTATATTGTTCCCAGAGGTGTAGGGCGATAGACAGCATAAAAAATCAAAGGAAACAGAATACCGATATTGAAGCTATCGTGGAAAATTGGCTGATAGAAAAAGCGGTTGTCTATGAAAAACAAGAGGATATTGAGGGCATCGCCCTTGTTGACTTTATAGTTAATTCTGAGGTTTGTATATTTGCCGATGGTGATTATTGGCACTCAAAGCCAGCAAGAATAAAGGTGGATAGAAGACAAACGAAGCAACTAATCGCTAATGGCTATACTGTAATTAGGTTGAAGGGAAGTGATATTTTATTGGGTAAGTTTAAGGAGCAGTTATGCAATATTATGAGATAATAGATGGCAATGCCAAACTTACAAACGAGGGGAAACAAGCCCTTGATATATTAGGAATAACGCTTGATGAGCTTTTATCCTATCCCGATAAGAAACTAGCCCCTGACTATTGGCAGGGATGTAAGACCTTTGTTGACCAAGCCCTTAAAAATCAAAAAGGTATTACTTGGTTGGACTCGTGCCGAGTGCCGTATGAGAGTGAGGAGGATGTAGAAAAGGCGACACCTAGCAATGCGGGGCAACCAACAACTACTCAAACCTACGGATGGAAAGATTGCACTCCGATCCCCAGTTTCCCCAATCCCTCTGGTCGTTTCCCAGCCAATCTAATTTGTGGCTCGGCAATAGATATTAATATAGAAGCTCTTATAGAAGCTAAGAATAAACTAACTTGACAATGGTCGTATTCCAGTGTATAATAGGAGTATGAGAAAGCCAAATGCTGAATGTGAAATTTGCCACAAGCCTGTATATCGGAAGCCTTGTGAACGGGGTAAGTATGTATGCTGTAAAGAGCATAGGTCAGCCCTCTATAAGTTACATCCTGATATAGTCAAGAATTTGGAAAAGGGGCGTGGCTGGAATAAGGGAATGAGTAAAAAGAAGGGTGATAATCTATCCTATGGCAAGCCGAGAAGCGATATAACAAAAAGGTTAATATCAGATAAAGCGAAGGGTCGGGAATTTAGCGAAGAACACAAGAAAGCAATATCCGAAGCACGGATTAAATTCTTTGACATAATTGGTAGGATTGAAAGAATAGACCGAGGTTGGAAATTTGCTCGTTGGAGAAAGGAAGTCCATAAAAGAGATGATTATACTTGCCAAATTTGTGGGGAGAGAGCCGAAGTGAAAGCTCATCATATTTTATCTTGGAAAGACTACCCCGAATTAAGATTTGAATTAGAAAATGGTATCACTCTTTGTGCTAGTTGCCATAAGAAAATACATAAGGGAAAGACGAGGAATAACAAATTATGAATCCATATTTAACAGAAGATAATCAGCCGACAGAAACTTTGATTGACACACTTGATTATTATGGTGTGACCCTTGATGAATTTAGACAGATGCCTGATGAGCAGGTGGTGGCTATGGTTAAAAGATTTAGTGATGTACTGAATGATGGGAAGATAAGTAAATCAATCCCTCATACACACGACCACAAAAGAGATACTCTAGTTTTTGGTGGTGGCAAAGGACTTGGTATTAGAAAGGGTGATAGTGAGTATTCTGATTCAGGCTCATTCTCAAGATATTTTGATTTAGATAAATGGTTTAATGCCATCGAATTCGATGGGTTTAAGGATTTACCAGAGTCAGCACAAAAGACCTTCCCCTTTCTGATTACACCAAAGGCTTCAAAGTCCGAGAAGAATAAGGGGTGTGAGGGTTTGCCAGAACGGAATAATATGAGGGTGAATGCTCCCCGTGAAAACGAAGAAGCTAAACACGCCACTAAAATGGGTAATATCCACGCCACAGTAAAACCCCTCAAGTTAATGTCCTATCTTATAACACTAGGCTCTAGGGTAGGGGATACGGTCATAGACCCGTTCTCAGGGTCAGGGACAACCTTATTGGCAAGCCAGTTATTAAACCGCAAGTGTATAGGGATAGAGATAGAGGAGAAGTATTGCGAGATTGCAGCGAATAGATGTCGGCAATCAGTCTTTGATTTAAGAGAAAAACACCCCCAACCAAGCATTACTACTTGATTAGGGGTATAAAGGCTCTGTCGTCTATTCTAGTGGCTCTCAGCTATAGCGCAACACCCAAACCGAGAGCTCCAGCAAGAACTATAACTATCAGGGTCAAGACAACCCACAGATTTTTAATACTCGTTTTAAGTTTAGCACAGGAGATTGCATTGTCAACTACAGCACTATTCAGTTTGACAAGATGCTTTTCTATCTTCTCTACTGAGTTCCATGTGTTAGAGGTTCTTTCATCCAGTCTGCCAAACAAATCATCTTGTTCTTGTTTCTTCATATCATATTCCTTTCTACAATCGTAGAATGGTATGGGTAGCTCTCCCATTTCATTGTTGTCCTTGAATATACTTGGTTCCCCACCATAGATGACCCCATAGTATACCAACCAATAAGATACCAAAACCCACCAGAAGTTCGTAGCTCCAGAGATAACGCCCTATGATAATACCTGTTGCCATTACTCCAAGCATCCAGGGTGTAGGGTATTTTTGTCGGGCATCTCTAATCGCATAAGTCCAAGGTCTTCCGCCTATCTTTGACCACAACGCTTTGTATAAATTAGTCAATATACCTAGCCTCCTTTCGTTTCATACTACGCTTTAATGGCTTCTTCTTCCCCTTACACTCAAACCAAGCGAAGCCATCCTTCCTCTGCCCAATTATTGCCTCGCCTTCACAAATGTTACAATAGATTAATCCAATATAACGAGGCATAATTCACCCCTTTCAAAATAGTAAATTAAAGCACACTCTTTGTTCCCTGTAATTGGTCAACCTTATGTTTCAATTCATCTAGCTCTTCCAGTATATTCCTCGGGTTAACGATAGATTGTTCCGGTTCTTCAAACACTACAGGCAGGCTTACCTCATCAATTACACCTTTCAAGGCGGGTGGTACCCCCCAAACTATCTCAGGGCAATTACTTGCTTCTGCTTGGTTGCGAATGACTTGTGTTATCTTTTCACTCTTTGAGATTATATATATTCTTCTACCCACATTATCTCCTTTTAAGGTGTGTTATCTATCTTGATTACTGAGCCAGCATTACCCGCTGCGCCAGCCGTTCCATTGGCTCCGTTAGTGCCCGTTCCCGAAAGTGCTCCCCCAGCCCCTAATGCTCCCGCTGCGCCAGCAGTTGCTTGTTCGGTTCCTGCTACGATAGTATAATAAATTAAAACAAGCACGCCTCCACTACCCCCTCCCCCTCCTCCTCCTCCTCCACCACCACCGCAGTCATCAGCAGCCTTTCCAGCACCGCCGTCTCCGCCGTCTCCTCCTGCTCCACCATTAACAGAGATTGTACCTGCAGCATTATCAAGTGTTTTACTGACTATTACTATCATACCGCCATTAGAACCACTTCCCCCACTACCACCTCCACCACCTCCAGGCTGACCTGCTCCTGACCCACCACCACCACCAGCACTTCCGCCACTACCCGACCCTGCACTTCCGCCCATACGAGCACTATAATTCTCTAATGAAATCGCTGCTGGGACTGCCCTAGCCCCAACCCCTGTTGTCCCAGTACCTGCGGCTCCTGCGGCACTACCTGCCCCACCATTGGTAATATTACCATTTCCTCCAGCCCCCCCTGTTCCACCGGCAACGCCATTACCGACAAGTGCAAGGAGTTCGGCAGCTCCTATGGTTCCAACAACCCCAGCCCCACCGGGGGTTGTATCCTCGCCAACTCCACCAATCTCACCAACCTTGCCTGCAATAGAGCCTAAAATAGTTCCAGAAGGTAATGCTGCGCCAGCCGTGCCCGCAGTACCACCAGTGGCAGGATTACCGTCGTCTCCATTTTGACCATTCCCACCATTTCCTCCCGCATTCCCATTATGAGAGATAGTCCCGTTATTATCTAATGAATCCTTTATAAATATCCGATAACCCTTAGTAGTTAAGGTAATCGCATTGTCGACTGTCAATGTGTTGTAAAACATATCTCTTGATAGATTAGTGTTCCCTGCAATAGTTACATCCCCATCGTTGCCATCGCCAAAAATAGAGGCACCGAGTTTAACTGCATCGGCTGCTAAGATTACATTTCCAGTTACTATAGGCATATCTACTCCTTATCCTATCGTCAAGACATATGTTATCGTTATATCAAAACTACCTAGAGAATTGTCAAAGCTAGCTAACCATCTAGAAAACATCTCCCCTGAGTTCTCTGCCGCTCCTGCGGTTGAAGTTCCGAATAACCCAGCTTCCTCAATGGCTGATGTGCAAGCTGCGGCAGCAAAGAAGGTTGTTAATGTAACAATACTACCAGCCCTTGATTTAGAAGTTATTGTGTTTCTCATAGCAGCACCACCGCCCTCATCTACTAACTGAGTCTGTCCCGCTGCTGGAGCTGTATTGTCTTCCCCTAAGGCACAATAAGTCAACCCAGTATCCCACTGTGCCCCTCTATCAATGAGCATATCTCCGACTAATTCTTCTCCCGCGTCTACAATAAGATTATGTCCTTTTTTAACAATTATCTCACCAGTCTTAATGTGTCGAGCCTCTAACTTCCAATCTTCTCTAAAAGGGAACTGTTCTTTTTTAAATAACTTCTTGAAAAATCTTAACATCCTATTCTCCTATCCCCATGTAGCAAATGAATACAAAGCCGTTGCGTCATCCCATAGATAATTCTCTGTAGCGTGAGACCCAAGAGCCGGTGCCTCGGCTAAATCTAACCTCTCATGCTGTACATTGCATAAAGACCCTGAGTCAATCGGTGCTGAGTTCAACCACCTGTTTACTAGTCCCCCCGTGAAGTCGTCACTAGCCAAACTTGTAGATTCTGCTAAAGCTAATATGTCAGCACCACTTAAAATTGCTAATAAATAATCATCTCCAACATGAAGCATGGCATCTGTTCGCCGAGCCATTGAGGAGAAGAATCTAGTCCAACTTCCTGTTACTGGTCCGGTAACAGCAGTAATATCATAAAATAGACTTCCAAGTCCGATAGTGGAGATTCTAACGGATTCTATTAACATATCCTCTGTGTTAATCCCTAGTAATGGGTAGTCTATATTTTGTAACTGACCAGGCTTTAGCCCACTTGTAGTAGTACGATAATTAAACTTCTGTGACCCTCTGCAATATTGAGCTATTTTAGCCGCACCTGATTCAGAGGAGGAGTCGGCAGTTTCGTGGTATCCTTCATCAACAATGTTTTCGGTTATTCCAGTACCACCCTCTATTGCCTGACGTGCTACCCTTTCGACCTCATCTGTTGATAGTGTAATCAAAGGGTACAACCCATAATACACAACGGTAACGGTTCTCCCTGCTACTGGAATAACATCGGCGTAAACCGTAGCATCGTTCTTATTCCAGTAATAATCAAATCCAGCCTCAACACCCTTGATTCCTACAGTTCGTGCCCCTAATATGGAGTCGGTTATAGTTGGTTCTAAGGCTATCGGGAAGCCTACTGTAAAAGCCTGTGCTGTGCCATCAGCTAAGAATTGTTCTGTTATCCCCGCTGCTGGTGGAGTTGAAGTAAGAGCAGTGCCACCTCTTATGTATTGTCTGTTTCTGTACAGTGGATTCCCCCCAGACCAACGAGCTGACCCTTTTATCATATCCCCTTCATCGGCTGACCACGGGGCAGCATAAGTCGTTCTGTCTACAAAGTATAAATCTTTATTCTCATCAATAAACCAGGTATATCCAGCGTACTCAGCTAATCCATCGAGGGCTTGAGCTACTGTAGTGTAGTTCAAAACCGCCTCGGCTATGTTAATACCTGCTCCCTGTATCGCCCCAATACCAACCCCTTCATCAGCGAGGTAATCGGTATGAAGAGCAGTAACAATAACGTCAACATCAGTTGCCGACCACGACCCGATAACTAATCGTTTATCTGCTAGAAAGTGGTTATCCTTACACCTTATCGGGTGATATAATCCGCCATCTGGTGACATACTTACCCGTACAGGTTCAGCGATAAACCCACTATAGACTAAGGTGTCAGTGGGATCGAATATCCTTATAGGTTCGCCCCATTCATAGGATTGTGACCCTGCCGTATCCGCAATGGTAAAGGAAGCTATACTACGCTCTTCTATGCGTGAGTCAATACCAATTGAGTATTTCTTAATATCCTGTATCTCATCCTGTATGACTACCGCCATCGCTGGCCAGACGCCGAATATTATTGGAAAGGGATAAGGAAAAGGCATTAGTATTGCACTCCTGTTCTTATTCTGATTTCATCAACTAGAGGTGTTCCTATAGCACGTGCTAGTGTTTGTCCGTCTAGTTGTAGGAATATATTAGCCGTCTTATAGCCACCTAGCATTCCTTCAAATTTGTCCAATGGTATCACCGCCTCCGGTCTCTTTTCAGCTATCCTGGCTGTTATGGGGCGCATAGCGATGCCACCTTCTTGAAGTCCGCCGAATTGAGTTGTCATCTGCAATCTAGTGGATATTGCTGCTGCCTGCATAGCAAACCATTGGGACTCCTCTGGCCTCCCCGCTTGTGCTGCCACCCGAGCCATTGCTTGAAGCCTACTCGCCTCTGCCCTCGCCGCTTGGTAGGCGGCTTGTGTTTTATAAGGCTCTCGCTGAATGTCTATAGTTCTCTTGGCAGCTTTATACATATCTTCTTGTGCTTTCGTGAGAGCCTCTACTGCCTTCTGCTGCTGCGTGTAGCTTTCAGTAACCCCATCAATGTGCAGCTTCATATAACTCATATCCTGGACATATTTATCTGCCGCAGCCCTATGTTCTTCCAGCCACTTGATTTCGGTTTCAGTTGCCTTTCCAGCCTCTACGCTGGATTTTATATTCTCATAGCGAGCCTTGAAAAGGTCATAATATGTATTTTCCTCGCCCCTTAAAGCCTTCTGGTATTCCTCCGACATTTTAATGTTGGCTTCAGTTATTTCTTTATTTAGCTTTTGATGTTCTATGAGCTTAAAAATACCATAACCAAGCAGGGCAAGCCCGGCAGTTAAAACTGCGAATAACCCAATCGTAGCAGCTAAAGTAATATTAAGTCCTATAAGTCCTATTTTGGCGGCTCCCACAGCTACAGTATGAGCTATCCATTTCATTGTCGCCGTTCCTATCGAAGTTGACAAAAATATCATCATCGGACCAAGAGCAGTCATACCAGCTAGTATCGGCTCAAGTGGTGTCAGGAATGACCCTGCGACTAAAGTCAACTCCTCGAACTTTTGCTTGACCTTATCTATAATGCCATATTGCTCATTAGCCACATCGGCATATTCTTGGGTCATACCTACGGCGCCTTCAAGGTTGCCTTTATAAGTTTCTAACTCACTGCTAGTCATGCCTAAGGCTTCCGTGAGGGCGATACCTTCTTTCTGCGATTGGGTAACTGCCTTATTCCACTCTCTAAGCATCACCTTACCGGGTTCCACACCACTATCAGACATATACATCATAGCAGCAGCCATGTCCTCAAGTGTAAGCCCAGCATCAATCATATCCTGCGAAGTGTATCCCACCATAGTATTGAAATCTTCTAGTGATGTGGTGCTATTCCGCACCATATAAGTCATTATGTCTGTTTTACTGGCGATCTCCTCTGCTGACAGCCGGAACGTCTTCATCGCTGGAACCATGACTTCAGTAACTTCACTCGCACTCATACCAATAGCATCGCCCAATGTATCAAACGCCGTGGCCGTAGCTTTCAAGACTTCCGTATCCCTAATGCCAGCACGAGCCAAGAGGTCAAAACTGGCCGTGACTTCTTTTAAGGGGAAGGTGACATTGGTAGTTTTCAAAGCCAAGTCTCGCATCTCTTTAGTAGTGACACCCAGACTGAGTGCCGTCACTCCGAGTTGGGCATTCATCTTGCGAGCACTATCTACCATCTTTAGCCCCGCAGCACCTATAGCCGTAAGTGCCAGTCCAACAGGTAACATCGCCTTCTTCATCTTCTGCATAGACGACTTAACCTTGCCTTGGGAATCTTTGAGAGCCCTGTCAAGGTCTTTATCGTCTCCCTTAATTTTAAGAACAGCATCGCCAATATTCACTGTTTGACCACCTTTATCAAATTGCTTGCTTGAGCAAAGAGTATCTTATCAGAAACCATATGTCCCCCTGTGTCTCCCGATGCTGGTCGGGTTGCTCGATTCTTCCTTTCGGTTAATTTCTCAATCATAAGATCCAGCAACTCATCGCTCCAGTTATTTATGATGTAATCTGGTGTTACGTGCCACTCAGCCATCAAGAACTCAAAAGCCCCACCTACTGAAAGCGTATCTTCCTCAGTAGGTTTTACTCGAAAGGGAAGGCAACTTTGAGCACCTCATTAAAGGATTTGACTATTTCCCGGTCAATAGCAACCTTCTCGATCTCCTCTCGGTTCAAGTCCTTGGCGTATCCAAAGAAATACTCTATTGTCTGGTCAATCCTATCAACCATAAGCTCAGTAAGGGCTTCCACAAACTCTTCAGTGTTATCGCTGTCTACGCTGGCTAATCTAGCAATCTCAGCCCTCCAAGGACCGACTTTCTTACGCCACTCTCGTGAGTCACGGATAACCAGGGGGGCAATTTCATATTCCTTGCCCCCCAAAATTACCACGATCCCAGCTTGGGCTATTTTATCCTCGTCTGTTCTAGTCTTCTCTGACATAACCTACTCCTTTTTTGTTTATTACTAGACTGCATTGTCGACTATAGTGACAGCAGGATGCCCCGAAGTTTTGAGGGCTTGGAAAGTAACCGGTACTACAGTCTTCTCGCCCTTCCTATAGGACATACCAACAGAACCAGTAGCAGTACAAGATGGTATTGAAATCTGTCTGAGGAATCCCGCAGGGTTAGTACCAGTCAGAATTAGTTCTACCTTCTTATTGGTACCTGCTCCCAGCTTTATGACACTTCCAGACAGTAGACTTCCAGCCATTGCTGCATCCAAGTTGTAAAGTGAACTTTCTGCCATATTACAGGTGACCTCTGCCGTTTCCTTTGTTATCTTCCTGTCAATCGGGAATGTCTCTTCTTCTACCTCGATGTCGGCCTCGTCTGCGGAATAGGTCATAGTTACACCATCTTCGGTGTACCCTACTTCTGTTGAGGGTGAGGATAGTCTAATACCAGCAGTCGTACTACCCGGTTCTAGTGTAAATGTCTGGCCTTCTAGTACAACATTATCAATATAGACATATTTAGGAGTTCCAGTTTCCCAAAGCTCCATTCTAACTCTAGTCAGTACCCATCCGGTTACTGCCCCAGTAACCAAAATCTGCGCTGAAGGGCCTAACGGAGCCGCCCCTGTCAAATGGGTGCCGTCAGTAACCAATGTAATAGTTCCCGCTGCATATTCAGAGAAAGAACCATCCTGCTCACTCCAGCCACCATAGAAACAGAAATCACCACCCTCAAGGTCTTTTGTTTCCCAGTTTTCAGCACCCAGAGCCGCAACATCAACCTGAACGGTTATGTCTACCCATGAATTGGAAAGAGGGTCAGTAAAGCGACATTCCATTTGTTCCCAATATGTTCCAACCGCTCCAACCCTAAAGTAATCCCATCCCCATGTGCCTGCCTGTGTTACGAACTCTGCTATTGTTAATGCTGCGGCTGCCCCCGTTGGTGTGAACTCGACATGAGTACTTCCATAAGCACCACCATCAGGCTTTGATAGTTTAACCGATTGAGTCCCCGTTACATATTGCTCATCCGACCATTCAGCCTTTGCTCCGCTTGGAGCGTGTCCTACTTCTAAAACTGCCACCCCTGTTAATACGTTTGCTATTGTTTCAGCCATTAGAATTTACCTCCTGCAATAAATTTGGCTACCTTGATTTCATGTGCTTGCTTTCGGGATGCAAGCTGCTCTACGGTCATTTTAGTCTTGACTTCTTCTGGCTCGACTATCCGAGTCTCGACCTCCAGTGTTTCAAGCTCTAGTTCCTCTTCTGTCTTTTCCATGTTTACCTCCTGTTGTTTTATTGAAAAAGGCGAGACTAAGCCCGCCTATAGTAATGTACTAGATTACGCTTGAAAGCCCCTAGATTTGGCTCTCAGAGCGTCAAAAAGTTACTCTGCACGAATCATGATATTAAAGAAGGTTAATACCCTAAAGTAGCGGGGAATGTCCATATCTACTAAATCCTGACCAGCCACTTCCTCACCAGCACTTATCAAATAAGTCGGGGAGTATAGGATGCCACTTTCCCACACAGCGGCAGTGTTAGTAGTAGTAGATACCGACCAGTAAGTAGCGGTTAGCGTCCCAGTGATAGGTTTATTCCGATTATTAGAAGTGTGGGATAATTTACAATTATAGCCATTGCTATCTGTCCCGATTACCTTGTCGGGGCATGACACTGAGACATTCTGAATACCCTGAAGATTGCTGTACAAAGCACGGTAGACATTACGGGCTTCCATTAGGTCGTCTGCCCAGCAATCGAACTGGACTGATTGCTCGAGTCTCGATGGTGAATAAGTGTTGTTTACACCCCCTCTACAAAGGAATCCTATCGCTGGGAGTGTGGCATTTTCAGGGAGTCTCCCTTGGTATATCCTAGTAGACACCAACCCTGTCAAGGTTGCGCAAGTATCCAGATACGTTTTGATGATTGCATTAATATCTGCTATAGCCATTATAAATGTGCCTTTATATTCTTGGGTAGATTCTTGGCGTTCTTATCTAATGCCGGCTTCATATATGGGCGAGCTGCCATATACACTGTTCCAGTTTCACCATAGCCACCATAGCCACTGGTTGAATAGACAGCTCCTTCCAGCTTGCTATCATCCACGACTCGTTCAGGCTCGGCATCTTCCCCTTGCTTAACTGTTCCCATCCCAGATACTTCACTAGCTAGAGAACGGGCATTGTGTCCTGTCTTCCAGAATTTAACCGCTTTTGCATTCTTAATAGCATCTCCATGAACAGCTACTACTGTATCCCTTAAACCAAGCTGAGTTGCCTTCTTAACCTTATCCTGCACCTCTTTTGTTTTGAGGTTGACCTTAAATTCTGTTGTTATCTTCATGCTACCTTCTGTAGAGCCAATTCTTTATGATGTTCGCCTATCCCATTAGACCTCATTTGCACTAATAGAATCTCAAAGGTAGAGCTATCCACAATCCCCCCAGTAGAAGCTAGAAGGATATTACTCACTCTATCCTGCTCATCCACAATCACGGAGTTATCTACAAAGAGCTTCCAGTCGCTAATCATTACTTCAGCACCGACCTTAATCTCTCTGCCTGTAGTGGACATTAAACGACAACTTTCACTGGTATAAGTTAAAGGCCATGTTTTTGCCGGTGTGCCGTATAAATCAACCACGCCTTGAGTTAAACTTCCAATATCACAGGTATGGATTAAGAGAGTATTGAAACTCATTCTACATCCTCGCTAACAGTGGTATCTTCTACCCCAGTTAAATCAAATTCAGACCAAGTGAAGTAAGGTTTAGAGGCATCCTTCTCCCTCAGTTCGTTTCTTAGTTTATTCATCTTATCGACTATCTTTTGAGTGTAAGAATAGTCGCCTATCTTTTCACTATCTGGAGCCACCATGTACTTCGCAATCCACGCCTCTAATGCATCGGCAGCAGCCATATTGATATTGTTGTCGTTTGCGGTCAAAAAGTAAGTAATCTCAACATCGGTGAATACTTCGGTTGCGGTATTGTCCCCAATGATAAGCCTTACCTTGCCAACATTTGTAGTAATATCATAACTCATTCGAAACAACTCCTTATCCTACGCCAAAGCTCTTTTCGTGATACGGGTAGCCTTGTTGCGGCTAATCTTGATATGGGAACTCTTAACAACTCCCTTAAAACGACGCAATACCGAATAGTCACCGATACTGTTAAGTTTGCGGTAGTCACTATAAGATAATTAATAGCAACAGCTGCATAAGGGGCAATAATGGAAACGGATAATACTAAATTGGTGGTTGTAGTTATTGTCCTTGCAATTAACCTCGCTATACTAACGGATGTGGAAAGATTAGCAGATATAGACCTTGCGTAAGCTACCTGTTTAGCTATAGTGGCACTTATCGCTAGGGCGGGATTAGTTGTTATCAGTCTAGCCATTTTCTTGACTATAGTTACAGCAGCAGTCAAGCCAGCCAAGGTAGACCTTTGGTAAGCCATAGTCCTAGTAATGGTGGCTGATACCGCCAGTGCTGTATTAGTAGCTATCTTCCAACCCGTAGTTATGGCTATGGTGGCACTTATGGTTAAGCCAGCAACCATAGCTCTTGTATAAGTCACTACCCTGCCTATGTTTACGGATGCTACTAGATTAGCTGCTATTGCCCTCTTATAAGCAATCAACTTGCTAACTGTAGCACTAACAGTCAGACCAGCAGAGGTAATGATTGTTCTGTTCCACAACCTTGCTACAGTAGCAGATATAGTTAACCCCGGAGAGGTAGCCCTGGTATATGTCATGACCCGGCTGATTACTGACACTATACTTAGTGCAGTATTAGTGACAACCGTATAACCTCGTTTGAAAGCAACGGTGACCGATGCCGTTAAGTTAGAGATGGTTGCTCTGGTAAAAGTCGTCACTCTATCAACAGTAGCCGATGCCGTCAGTCCAGCAGTTACAGCCCTGTGAAATGCCTTTGCAATAGCAACGGTAGCAGATACCGTAAGTCCGCAGGTTGTTGTGATTTTCCTGCCCCAACCCTTGAGGATGGTGGTCGCTACTGTAAGCCCGGAAGTGGTCGCCCTAGTATAAGTCATCGCTCGGCTGATTACCGACACTATGCTTAGTGCAGCGGAACAAGCAACATTATAACCCCTCTTGAAAGCAAGAGTAGCCGAAGCCGTCAAGCCGGGGGAAAGTCCCCTATCCCATGCAGCCTTATAAGCTACGGTTACTGATACGGTCAGCCCCGGAGTTGTGGATATGGGGTAATCGGTACTGGTGGTATAATCAATCTCTACATAGACTTGAGTACAATAACTATCTCCGTCATCGCCTGTTTTGAGTGACACCCCAATTTGGAGAGCATCAATATCAGCCCATTCCCAATCCTCATCATCATCAGGGTTTTTTGCCCATTGCTGAGAATAAGTAGCCCACGACCAAGTCAATGTTACTTCCGTACCATCTGTTACTGTAGTATTGCTTTTTAGGGATGGTTTTACCCATCCCTCTTCCTCCATTTTGCATCTAAAATAAATCTTGATAAAGTTTATCGTTCCAGAACCCGAAGAGGCTGGTAGATTATATAAATCCCTAGCATAAGATTCTAAACGCGTATAAATTCTAGTACTAAAATCATCTGCTACTGCTTCATCTACCTTATCGTAATGAGAAGTTGAATTAGGATATTGATAGTGTATACTTGTCTCATCACCAGCAGCGTTGGGTCTTAGTGTTTCGGTAGCCATTATTGCCACTTCCCATCAAGGGCTTTCATGTCAGCCTTTGTAGCCTTTGACCCGAAGTCCCCTTTACTCTCAAAGCCTAACTCTTTGATATTCTGGGTCTCAGATGCAGTAAAGAATTTGGATAAAATATTGGCTGACTTGTCTTTCAACTCAATATGACTAGAGGTAAAACCCTCTTTCTCCAAGCCAGCCAGCATCTTCTCTAGCAAAGGCGTGTGAGCTTCGGAGATACCTTTATACCAGCCGTTAGCGTGTAGCTCGGTATGGGCCTGTCTATAAGCATCAACGGCATTTCTACCCAATAAGATGTTATTGGCTGATGGTTCAATTTTAGCGTATGCCATAAAACCCCTTTAATTACGCCTGGTCTATAGTGCTCTGCCCATCAATAGTAAGAGTATCTGTGTTCTCCATAGCGAGAAGGGCATTGAAGCAGCACTCAATAAATGTTACAGTAGGACTACCCGCATCATTATTAAGAACATGAATACCAACGACATTCCTAGCGGCTGTAGCGGTAAATATGTGATTGAATTCTATGGTATCGCCAGCCGTGTTTACCGTAGCACCAGCTACTGTATCTATTAATTGTTCAGCGAGTCCCTCATCCACATGGTGAGTGGCTGCTTCCGCAGGGTCAGCGTAGGTTGAAGCCGCTGCCGCCACACATGAATCAGTGTCATTAAGAGCAACGATATACTCCATCTCCGTTGCTGGTTCTCCCCTCAAGAGTAAAATCAGTTCTGCGATGCCTGTGTCAGTCCAAGTTTGAGTCAAAGCCATTTCTTTTACCTCCTAAAAATATATTTTCTACATACAGGGCATTTTAATTTGATATTGGCATGAATAGCTTGCCAGATAGTTTTGGGACTAGGTTCGCCTGTCCTATATCGCTCCAGTATATCTTTGTTCCTGTTCTTTTCAGCGTAAGCAACTCTCCGACTGTGGTAATTAGATAATAAAGCACAGAAAAGGGTGTCCATAAAGAAACGATACAGACATCTAGTTGAGAGGCACTGTGGTGGGGCTGGTGGCTGGATACTGTAGGTCTTCGCAATAAGCCTTCCCAACCCTGTCCGGTGCTCTCCCGTAACTGAAACCTTGAAAGCCCCCCGTGTAGACACTTTCGGCATAATTTACTCCTTAATGTGCATGATACCTAAAATTAACTGTGCAAGTATCGGCTACGGCTGCATTACCTCGGCCAAGCCAGACATTATAAGCCCCGTCATTGATGAGTTCCAAGTCACCTCTTTGGTCGGTGGCTGCGATTATCAAAGTGCTGACACTGGCTACATCCGCCCCGTCATCGTTTGCTCTTTTTAATGGGAATTCCCTTGGGTCTGGCATAAGCCCTCCTAACTAATTATATTCAAATTACTCCGATACCAGAACTATCTATCTGTCCAGATTTTAGGTTGCATAACATAAGATTGAGCGTCAGCACTAGGGTTCGAAATAGTGGTGATTATAGAGTGAACTATATATGCAACAATACTTCCAGTCGGTATTTTAACCGCAGTAGATTGAGTTCCCTTTATCACACTATCTACCCACCATTCAATACGTGAAGCGGGGTAAAACTTAATCATAATTTGATAGGCATGGTCAGCAACCAGTACTGTTGATAAATCTAGTTTTGCCAAAGATGTACCATAACTCTCGCCGTAAAGAGCAAAGTTATCCACCTCTATACCTATTCCTTTAGCTCCCAAAGCTCCTTCAGTAGCCGCAGCCTTTATCTGCACTCTAGCAATGGCATTAGCCTCGGAGGCAGATCTAGCGTAGTTGAATATGAATATTATCTCTTTATCAAAACTGAAGTTTACAAAGCTTGTAGCATCAAAACCAAACAGTTGACTAGTAGTATAAAGTCGGGCAGAGCTATTTAAGGTAACGCCTGTCCTTACTTGATTGCCATATATGTACTGATTCGTTGAACCGCTCCCTCCCACACCTTCAGACCAACCAGCTAGTGTCGGTATTGCGAGGAGGTTGCCTTCCGAAACTAACTGCATACCATAGTCTGTGAGTCCTACAATCTTTGTGTCTACACCATTATCAACATACTTTTCTTGATAGTCTTGCATTTCATAAGTGCCACCAATTATCCTTGTTCCCTTAACTCCTGTCCCGATACTGAAATATTTACCCGCAGCAGGCATATCCACGAAATCTACACAATAGAGTGTGGTATCAGCATTGTAACCAATGGCACTATTCGGTATTCTTAGTCCAAAAATAGTTCCAGCTCCACACTGAACTCCCCAGTTCGAAAATCTATTACTATTAGAGCCAGCACCAGCGCTATAAACAATGTCTATGCCAACAAGAGCATCCATAACATAGAAATTGTTAAAGTAGTTGAAGTTTATCCAAGCACTAACAGCATTGCTATGAAGTTTTACTACCGTAACACCCGAACCACTTACAGCTATATCATCGAAATGGTTATTCCATATTCCCCAAGCTCCATCGGCACTCAATTCAATTGCTGTGAAGATTTGAGTAGAACTAGAAATTTGGATTGCCCTGAAATTATTTCTGCCCATTGTTGATGTGCTGGCAATCAATTTAATTATGGGATTTGTCTGTGCGGCATTAACAATTATAAGTAACTCAGAAATCTCTACATCATAGATATTTGATATAGTAAAAGGAGTAATATCTGCTCCAAGAGTCAATCTAGTTGCAGACTTCCCCTGTCCCTTAAATCTAATTCCCTTAGAAAGGGTGAAAACTGATGTTAGATTAAAATTTCCCTCACTTAGTTGGACTAATCCTCCCTCTACCCCAAGGGCAGTAACGGCATCAATAGCTGCCTGTATCTGTACATCATCTGCTATCCCATCACAGACATAGTCAGCAAGTCCCTGTGAGGATGCGCTGGAATCGGAAGCGGCAACCACCTTTGTAGCCGTCCTCACTACTTGCTCAAATTCTGCTTGTGTTAAAACTCCGTCTGTTCCAAAATGTGCCATTGTTTATCCTCCAGCGTGTTTTTCTATTATCTCAAAATCAATAGGGAATTCTAAGGGGAACCTATAATTGAACGGAACATCGTATGGTACATCGTAGGGAACGTCATAGGGAACGTTATAAGGTACTCCGTATAAATGACTGTGTTCATATTCTGCCATATCTTACCCCCTGAAAAACTTATAAATCCTTTATAAACTTTTGAGGAAGTCCGGCCGAGAGAGGTAAAGGAGCAAAACCCCCCTCGACCAGCAAGTTATCTATAACTCCTTTATCCAGCCGTTAGACCACCTGCATAAGTTCCTCTCCAGTCTAGTGTAGTGGCACCAAAGACCAATTTCACTCGGTAGAATACATTGTCTGTAGCAAAGTCCCCACTCATCGGGTTGATTGAGCCACCACCAACGGTAACTTTATTAGAAGCCTTCATGCAGATTTCAGGTCGTTCGTGACCGCTCAAGTGAGCAGCTTCAATAACCCTAATATCGTTCGGGTCACTGAATAAGTACCACTGGCTATTAGCCGAGTTTGGGGTAGCAGGAGTATTAACCTGGCTTGCAGCTGGTAGATACGGGTCAACTATTAACTGGAGACCGTACTGAGCGATTACGTTGGTTGTAGGCCATACTCTCGCTACACCAGCAGCGTCATCAGTAGCAGTTAGTTGTGTTGAGGTCAGGATTTGGCGAGCTGTAAACTCAAGGGATGGAGGTACTACAAGATATTTAGCCCTACAGAAGATTGGCTCACCAGCAGCATCAGTGCGACCACTCATTACCTGTACGGCTGCCTCAAGGTTAGCAACGGTTAGAAGTGCAGCACTCATATTCAGTTCAGCAGCAGCAGTAGAGTACAAGGGTCCGCCAACTGCGTGTACAGCAGCACCAGCACCAGCGGTTTCGTCATATGCGTATTGCAAAACAACCACACGATGTTCAGTCCTTTGTGCAGACATCGCAAAACGAGCAGGGGTATCATTTAAGGCGCTCAGGTCGTCGTTAATCATTGACTCCCATGATATATCGAACTGCCGTCCATACTTGTCAACCGATATTGCATATCTGTCAGCATTCCTGTCACTAGCTAGATACTCGCCTTTCTCAGCGACTTTATCGAGATGTTCGTCTCCGCCCCTCATTGAGAATCTGTACCCACCAACTTGAGGTGAGATACGAGGTACAGTGGATAGTTTAGTATATGGTTTCCAAACAGGTGGGGTAGCTTTGTAAGCTGCCAACATCTGTCGGTCTAGCACATCAGCAAAGAG
>Ga0307928_10000971_pt1 | contig 21586 bp, 59 predicted proteins | sample AceLakmetagen232_FD_201815 | JGI IMG/M metagenome (GOLD analysis project Ga0307928, IMG submission 201815) | Saline water microbial communities from Ace Lake, Antarctica - #232 | ecosystem: Environmental > Aquatic > Non-marine Saline and Alkaline > Saline | place: Antarctica: Ace Lake... | reverse complement strand
TTCCAGACCAAGAGTTTTTGCTATTCTGATTTCTTAATAGGATTTAAACTAAACAAGGTTATGGGCGTAACTAATACTGAAGCCGATAAAAAATATGCTTTATGGGCAGACCTTATTAAAGAGTGGTATAAAAGTATACCATACGTACAAGATGAGGCAAAGGCTGAGGTAGAAGTATGATTCAGGATATAGACTATACTGAAATTAAGGCAGTTTCAAATATAGTGGTTGACCTTGAATCAAATCCTTTACTACTAGCCAAATTTGTAATAGATTTGGATAATGGAACCCATAAAAGATGGGCTATATATAAAAAAGAAGTTGGTAAACTTAAAGAGGCTCACTTCCGTGGTAGAACTGTTCCAGTAAGAGCAAGTAAGGGCGGTGGCGGAATGGCTACAATATTTGGTAAAGTAAACGGCAAAGAGAACACAAACCTCTTTAATAGCCAAATCAATCTATTAGGGCTAACCCCTGTACAAAAGGTTAAAGCAATTCTTAATTCAGGAGCATCCGAACAAGTACAAAAGGACTTACTTGGCGAGGTACTCAGATGAAAAATCCTTTGGGTACCCCACATACGCACCGGATGGCAATAGCTGGTCTTTCTCAAACTTTTTTAGGAGACAGCCGGATTTGATTTTCACTATGGAGGCAAATAAAATGAACATATTCTCACCAAAAATAAAAATTGGCACTTGGATTAAGATAAAGGCGTGTGAAAACAAACACCTGATTGGTAGAAAATATCAAGTAAGGAAGATTATTAAACTATCAAGATGGAACAATTTATATTGGATAGATAACTACTTTTATTTTAAAAGAAGGCAGTTTAAGGTGTTAAAAGATGAGTGAGCCTTTTCCTGTAGGAACTAAGATAGTTGGTAAATTCGAATCCAGCGGAAGATATACTTTAACTAAGGTAGATAACGGATTTGGAGTTATTTGTAAATCAACTAGGGAAAGAGTTACTAACCATCATAATATGGTTCCAGTAATATGGGTAGATAAAAAAGGACATAAATCTGGCCCCTATTCACTTCATCTTAGTTTCTTTAAGGAAGCTAAAATGTCCTGGAAAGAACGATTAGATGTTATGGGCGAATATGGAGCGTTTTTTTAATCCTAGTTTTTTCATACAAACACCTCCCTCACAAAAAATACCAGGCTTATTGGGTTGTGCCTGAATCCTAAACAACCCATTTATAATCATAGGAGTATCAAGAAAGCAAAAGTTTGGGTTTTTGGAAAGTCGAACTGGCGTAATTCGAACTGGCGTAAGCTGGAGAAAACAAATGAATTGGAAAAACAAACTAACAGAATTAAAAGTAGGAGACACTGTTAAAATAATAAATTGTTGTGGTAATACTAGTTGTGAGTGGACAAGAAATGAACGTCCTCCTTATAAAATACAAAGGATAGAATTAGTATATGACAACCCTTATAAGGTTATAAATAGAGATGGTGATACCTGCTGGTATGACAAACAACAAATAGAGAGGATATAAAATGAATTGTAAAGAACGATTAACGGAACTAAAAGTAGGAGACAGGGTTAGAATAATAAAACCTGGATGTGATTCTCCTGATACTAATTGTTGTAAACAAAATGGTTATTTTGACAATATTGGGACCATTGTAGGTTTAATAGGAGCGATGAAAGATACTGGTAAATTTGATGTGGAGATTAATGAAACCAATCATTGTCATTTCCCAAAAGAATGTTTAGAAAAGGTGATATAAAATGAGCGATTGGAATATAAATACGGTAGATAAAGATGAATATATGGATGAAATGCTAATGCTAGTAAGGCAGATACCAAAGAAATCTAATACCCCAGAAAGTCTTTTTGAGATTGCCAAATCATTAGCAGAAATGGTTGGAGAAATAAGAGGAAAACTTAAATAAAATGGAATACAAAGTAGGGCAAGTTGTAATTTGTATAGATGGAGATACTTTTTATAATAGACACGGTGCTGGATGGCAAAAAGATTTAACCTTCCAAATTCGTCAAGTATCCCAATCTGGGAGTAGAACTCTTTTATGGCCCGGAATTAGAGGGAACGGTGTATTTAGTGAATTTGTAAAGCATCCAACTTGGAAAGAGAGGTACAACAATGACCGAAGATAACTATGCAGAAGGACAAAAGGTAATTTGTATAGAAACCCCTAATGGTCCACCTGTATCAAATCTTAGGGGAAAAGGAGCTGGATGGCAACCAAATTATATATTTACGATAAAGAAAATTACTCCGGCAACAGACACCCACGAAAGTATTTTATGGCCAGTAGAAAAAGACTCTGGAGTTTTTAGCAATTATGTCCAACATATAACTTGGAAAGAGAGGTATAAAAAATGAAAATATTAATAGGAGATATAGTTAAATCAGGTAACATAAAAGGAGAAGTAAAATCTCTAATAATGGGAACAAAAGAACCCGTTGCAGTTATTGAATCTACGGAAGATGTTAACCCCTTTAGTTTTTTAAATGGTAAAACACCAACCGTTACTACTCACAAAATAGTTATTTCCAAATTAAAAGTGGTTAATAGTATAATAGACCATTACTTTATTTTAAAAATAGGAGATAGCATTACTCCATTTAATTCAAAGGAGTCTTTATTACAAGCAATAACACCAAAGAACTTTGATAAAGTGGAACTATATGAGATAAGCAAATTAGGAAAGCCTGTAATAAAGGTAGAGAACGAGTGTTAAAATGGAAGAACAAAGAATTGATTGTGAAAGATGCGGGGACACATTGTCGCCGGATGAACTCACTTATGGAGAAGACGTATGTTTTCCCTGTATGAAACACGAGGATGAATAAAATGATAGACACATATGATTTAAATAACCTACAAGTTTGTAAGGATTGTAATAAAGTATATATGCCACACTTTGAAAGAAGTGAGTGGTTAAATTGTGCTCCCTTAGAAGCAGTTAATACGGAATATTGTGAATCGTGTAGACCATTAAAAGAAAAAGACAGGGGATGAAAACAATGTTAATAAAATTAGGAAGAATAAACGGAAGACAATTTAATGCAGAGGAAGTAGTAGTAGGAAAAGTTGGAGACTATAACCAATATGAAGCAAAATACTTGGACTGAGGAAAAGCTATCTAGGTTTATGGGTAGAACTAATCCTTATGCTATACAACTTAAAAATGGTGCATACGTACCAATACATAAGAATGCGGGAAAAGAGGCCCTTTCAAAACATTTGAAAGGTGAACACACTATAGGTTCCTATGTTATTAAAGAAGATGGAACAGTAAACTATGGTGTAATAGATATAGATTGCCAACCGGAGAAATTTGAAGAACAAAAAGAGGCATTACAACGGTTAGGCGAACTTATCTATTCTTTCTTTCCAGAATTTTCTAGAGTATTAGAATTTTCTGGGAGGAGGGGTTATCACGTTTGGGTATTCTTTAAGGAACCTGAAAAACCTGTCTTTGTAAAAGAATTAATAAAGGTAAGATTAAAAATAGCTAACCTTAGAAACATAGAAGTATTTCCCAAACAAGATAGTTTAGATGGAAAGAAATTGGGGAATCTGATAAAAATTCCGTGTGGAAAACATAAGAAAGGTGGATGGTCAACAATACTTAAAGAGGAATGGAAATGAAAACAGAAATAAAAGAATTAATAAAAAAACGGGAAGATATTATTCGGAAGAATATTAAAATATTGGAAGAGGACTTAAATGAAATCTATAATGAATATTATTTGTAATGCCTGTAAACAAAAGATAGGTGATATAGAAAGAGAAGTAACCATAGAGAACGCTGGTTCGTTTGTACACCACAAAGATTATTGTGAAGGGTGTAAACAATGATACCACATACACGCCAGCTCAAGAGTTTTGTTGTAAGAATGTCGTGGTACGTGTTGTTTGCAACAATTATTGGTGGTACAATATATTATGGGTGGAAATAATGAATTGGAAAGAACGACTAAACAATATTATAAGAATAGGAGAAAAAGTAGAAGTACAAAAAACTACTTGGGAATCTTGTGATACCAATACTTATGAAGGATGTATAATGCATAACGGTAGTAAAAAAATGATAACCGTAAAACAAATAAGAAAAGCACACGGTCACCTATGGTTTAAACCAAACATAACGGGTAACTGGATTAGAGAAGATGGAGTAGAGAAAATAAAATGAATTGGAGAAAACAACTAAACACAGCCATTGTAGTAAGAGGAATACATTTAATTAAAAATGGATTCTATATTATTAATGGGGGAGATTCACGTTTAATGAAATGCCGTTGTGATGATGGCGGCATTGTTAAAATAAATAAAATAAGTAAATCGGGAGTAGGTATATGGTTTAATGATAGAATACAAGAAGGTAATAGTTATAGTTTTAATAGTTATTATAAGGATTCAATTTTAAGAGAAGCTACCTTATTAGAAATAAAAAAATGGGAGGAACACTACAAATGAAATACTATCTGGCAGATTATGATAAAGATATTAAACCATTAAGTAAAGCAAAAAAGAAACCTAAAATGAAAGGAAAGAAATTTGCTTTAAACAGAGCTAAAGCACCACAAAAAACAATTATCAACAATATCCTTGCTAGACACGGAAGAAGGGATAAGTTAGCCATTGTTTTAGACGGGGAGAATGCCCATACAACAAAGGCATTAATAAAATCAGGGTGGAAAAAGAATAACATATTTATTCCTAACTTCTCTGAGGATTATAAAAAAATATTAAGAAAAGGATACCAAGCAACAAATGTTTCTTTAGGGGACTACCTATATAAAACCAGACAAGATAGTATTGGATTACTTTATGCCGACTATATGTGTAGTTTAGAAGGTAATGCAAATTGTAAACCTTTAGAAGATATTGAATATCTATTTGATGGACACCTATTAGCAGATGGGGCTTGTTTAGGAATAACAATAACACTACGTTCCAAAACGTGTGATAAAAACTTTGTTAATAACGCGGTACAAAAACTAATATCTGAAATAAATACATTAGGATTTGAAAATGATTATGTAACAACACTATTACCAGTGGGTGGTGTTTATAAAAATGGCGGACCTATGTGGACAGGAATATTTCAGGTGTTTAAGATATGAATTGGAAAAAACGACTAAATAATATTTTTAACGTAGGGGATTCAGCAAGTGTTTCCAAGGCCCATTATTATAGGGATAAAGAAGAGATTCAGACAAATATATACTCTGGTGAAAAAATAATTAAAAAGATTGAAAATGAGTGGGTACAATTTGAAGGAGACTTCACATATTGGTTCCTTTTAGAGGATTTACACAAATGAACTGGAAAAACAAATTATCAGAAATAAAAGTAGGAGACCGAGTAAGAGTAATAAAGGAGTCAACTGATTACGGAGGTTCATATTATGGTAATAATAATAGATTTAATAAAGGATATGAAGGCGTTGTAACAGATTGCCATGAAATATCGCTTACATATCCAGGAAAGCGTTGGTTAATATTGGATGAAATTAATAATGCTATTATTGAATTATTGGTAGAAAAAATATAAAGGTGAGAATATGACATATAAAAAATTAGATAATGGTTCATTTTTAGTAGAAAGTCGTTCAAAAGGAGGAGCATCTTGGACAGTATCAGAACAGATGTCCAGTTGTAATTGTCCTAAATATAAATTCATACTGAGAGGTACTGCTCCTTGTCACCATATTGAAGAAGTTATTATGGGTGAGAAAGAAAAAATATCTGCATTAGGAGATAACGCTTTTTCAGGATACAAAAAATATATTGCTGAAAAATATGTAGAGGTTCTTAAGATAGACCAGTTTATTACCTTATATGGAGACGAACAATTAGAACACCTCAAAGGTACTTTTGAAGTATTCGAAGATGGAATACAAATCAGGAAATTATAGTTATAAAGTATTATAACCCAATGGACACGGGTCCGACAAAACGGGCAATAGCCCTAAAACAAGGTGGTAGTTATGGCAACTAAAGCACAAATAGCAAGAAAAATGTATGGATGTAGTTTAAGCGAGTTATCTGGCGGAGAAAAAGCGGCAGTAACAAAAGCGTTTAACAAACAAGATGGAGAAGTTGCGACTCCAAGAGCAACAAGAACAAGAGCAAGTTCCAATACAGGAGCAGACGTAGCAGTTGTTAAGTTTGCAAGACCTGGAGTAAATGGCACAAAAGAAAGTGTTGTTAACGCTGGAACAACTGTTGGAGATGCATTATCTCAAGCTGGAATTACTATTAACAATAGTAAAGAAGGTATTTTAACTAAAGCGGGAAACGCAGTTAAATTTGATGATGTGGCTAAAGATGGTACATTATATTTAATCGTACCTGGCGTAGATAGTTCTTGTTGAACCTATACAACATATTTTATTAAAGGGCTTTTTTTTTATTTTTCCCTTAAATTTTTCATAATCATTGATAACAGAACCGCATTAACGGCGGTTCAATAATAAACTAGGAGGCAATAAAAATGTCAAAAACGGTAGCAAAAAAAGAAATTAAACAAGAGATACCCAACAATAAATTGTATGTAATAGATGCCATTGTTAAGAGTATGGAAGCAAATCATACTTGTAAATGGAACGATGTAGGAGATGAGTTAAATGTTGTATTAAAAACAGGTGGGAAACTTAAAATACTATTCCCAAAAACAGGTGGTGGAAAGTTCACTCTACATATGGATGTAAAGTCTAAAAAAGTAGTGGATGAAATCATTGAAATAGAAGGACAACAAATAGTAGAGGAAGATGTTAAAAAATCTATTTTTACATCAGTACCATTAAGTAAGATTACCAACAACGAATACTTTAATTTAGGTAAGAATTTAAAAGTATTTAAAAAAATTTGTAAGGACTTTGAAAAAACAGGAATAGAAGAAGTTTCTTTCAATAGCCATAAGATGACTAATTATGAGGACGCATCAATGGATAAATTAACATTAGTTTTTAGACCTCCACACATTAATGGACCCGAAGCTAACTATCCAAGGTCTCTTAAAGATGTATATGCTGGAATAGAAGGACACAAAGACATTGAGTTTGGAGGAGAAGCAATAATTCCTATAAAAGGAGAGAACACAGTTCCTCTAATTATAGGAGAGCACTCAATAGGTACCTATTATAAAGATAGAAACCTATTATTTATTTGGTTTAATCCATTTAAAAATGTAGATTTAAGGTCAGTAAAATCATATAAAGAAAACCTATATATGAAAGCAATATTAGGAGATATTTTAACTTCATTTAAAACTGCAAAAATTGGTAAAACTAAAAACACCCAATTTAAAATGATGTTATTAATAAATTCTTTTAATAGGTCTGCAAAAGCAAACTTAAAGAATCTACAACGGAACCACAAAGACACCAAATCAAATATTAAATCTTATGAATCTGCTTTAGGAGACTACTATGAAAAGATAGCCTCTCTTAATAACCAGATAAAAGCTTTAACGGTTGTAGAAGATGATGCCATTAAACTATTTTTAAAAGAAATAGAGAAAACAAAGAAACAACCAATAGTGGATAACGTTGAATTAAAAGATGGACACGTGCAAATTACTTTTAAACCAACAACAATTAAAGTAGAAATGGATAGGTCAATAGATGGTACTACTAAGTTTGGAATAAAAGAAATGTATTTGGGTAAAATAACTGTGATATTAAGTGGTAATGGTAAAATATGTGTAAAAAATAATTTACCACAACTATCAACCAAAAAACCACACCCACACGCAACTGCAAATGGAGAACCTTGTTTAGGAAGTGGCTCTGGAGCCGAAGGAATAAGAGCGTCAATAGGAGAAAGACACTTTTCCAAGTTTGTATATCTATTTTGGATGTGGATAAAAAGATGGAGACCAGAAGATTGCTATATCCCACCACACGAATTTTATGACGACAGATTACAACAGGGTCTACCAGTATTTGACCATACAGGCAAAGCAGTAAAAATCAATGACGTTAAGTTAATTAAATCCAAAGAACAGATTAAATTAACACCAGCTAAAAATTATGCAAAAAATATTAAAGACTTTGCAAAATATAAAAGCCAAGCGTAAAAATACAAAGACGGAGCTAATAAAATGACAAAATATAAGGGAATAATTAGATTGAAAGAAAAACCCTACCAAACTATCAAATGGTTTACAGAACACTTTGATAAAGAAATAGGGGCAATAGGTATTGGAGAAGTAATTGATGGAGAAGTAGTAGTTGAAAAATTAGTATTTCCTCAACAAGTAGTTAATAGTGCCCATGTACATTTTAGACCAGAAGATTGGGCTAGTATAGTAAAAGAATTATCCGAAGAAGAATTGGAAAAAGTAATCTTTTACTGGCACAAACATCCAAATGGAATGGTGGGAGCAAGTCAAGGAGATGAAGATGATACCTTTGATGTATTTATGGACCCTGATTCAGGAAGAGAAATGTTTGCTTTTATGCAAACGGCAAACAATACAGTTGGTAATGGATTTAAATATGAAGGTAGAATTGAATTACGAAAACCTTTATGGGCATCCATTACAGATGTAGAAATGGTTACAGATAAGGACGATAAGATAGAAAAGTCTTGCCTTAAAATTATAGAGAAATGTGTAAAAGAAGGTACCGCATCAGCGTCAGACCAACCTGGATTTAATAAAACAGAAGTAATAACACCTCCCATTGCAACCCCGACAATTACTCAATTCAGTTATGAGAATTTTATTGCGGGTAAGTTTAGGATTTTATGCTATAGTTGTGGCGGGTATTTCAAAACTATGTCCAGATACGAATACAATAAAGGTTCCACAGAAGGATATTATTGTAAAGAGTGTACCGAAGCAAAAGTTGGAACAGGACAAAAACCTCCAAATTTAGAAGAAACGGTAACAGAAGATTCTGCCGCGGCGTTCGAAGTAACAATAGAAAGCGGACAAGTAAAACTAAAACACTCTGAATTTTTAGGAGATTGGATAGATGAAATAGTAACTAACCCAGAAATAGATGACCTTATAGCAAAGAAGTCCACTATAGCTGGAGATATTACCGTAAGAAATTTTCAACCAAAGAAAAAACAAATAACCGTTCTATATGAGAAATTGAAAGCCATAGAAAACGAACTATGTGGATTGGGAGAAAATGGAATAGTGCCAGATGAAACACCTGGTAGAGGTTCCTATATGACCAATAGTATGAACGCTTTTTATGGGGTACAATAAAATGGTTGGACTAACGCAAAAAAAGGACAAATATATACAATAAAAGATATACAACCCCTATGTGGCAGTTGTAATTGTAAAAAAAATAATAAGGTGAGATAAATTATGGTAGGATTAACAACAGTTAAACAGGATGCATTTATTAATTCAGAAAAGGTACAAAATTGGAAATGTAAAATCTTTGGAGCAGGTTCTATTGGGTCCATTATGGCTACTCAATTAGCAAAAACAGGCTTTAAAGATATTACATTATACGATTATGATACCGTAGATGAAGATAATATTGGAAGTCAAGAGTATAGACTTTCCCATATTGGAATGAAAAAGACAGAGGCAATACAAAATCTTTTAAAAGAAGATTATGGTTTCGAAGTTGCCGCAGTAGAAGGAAAAATAACTGAGGAAACAGTAATTACACCGGAAGAAAACACAATATATTTTTGTGCCTTTGATTCCTTAGAAGGTCGAAACCTTGTTTGGAATAAATTAAAAGACTTCCCAGTAGTATGGGGAGAATCACGAATCGGGTTAACGGCACAAAGATTTTATTTTGTAGACCTTAGAAATAGAGACGAAGATTGGATTAAAGAATACGAAAAACAACTGGACCCAAAAGGGCCTCGTACAGAATTGAAATGCGGAGAAAAGGGTACCTATAGTTCAAATGCGGAACTAGTGGGTAAGATAGTAAGGCAATGCGTAAACATTGCAGAAGATAAAGATTTCGCCAAGATGATGATTTCTGATTGGGGAAATCCAACTTCTGTTTTTGTTATGCCAGAACAAGAAGTACCAAAAGAAATAAAATACGATTGAGCAAGCGCCACATTGGCGCCTGTTCATTTTAAATGGTGATAAAATGATAATAAGAGAATTAATAAAGGAACTACAAAAACACGACCCGGCTTTATTAGTAGAAATAGCATATGAAAATTTTTGTGCCGATGAGGGAATGTCAAACATGGAAGCCGATATAGATAAAGTTGAATTAATAAAAGGAACTAAAATTAATTTCGTATTAATAAGAGGTGATTAGAATGGGTCTAATAGCATATGTAAAACCTGCAACAGGCAGAAGTAGATGTTTAGTTTGTAGGAATGTAATAGAAAAAGGACAAAAGCAAATCATTGTTGAGGGTTATAGGACAGGAGGACGTATACATAGTAATCCTTATCAATGCAATTTAGGAGCTAGATTACAATGAACTGGAGAGAAATATTAAAAGAAGATGAATTGGAAGACTTAAAACAATGGCAAGAATTCAACCAAGACTTTTATGATTCACAACTGGAGTAAAAATGAACTGGAAAGAACACTTCGATAAAGAAATACGGGAAGGAGATATAGTTTATTATATTTATGGTAATAAAAAAAGATATGGAAAAGTATTTCGGATAGATGATGATAAACGTAAAAAATGTTGGTGTAAACGTTGGTCATACAATATAGGTAATGTAGATGATGGCTCTAGAGAAACTTATGTCCTACTTTCAGAGTGTAGAAAGGTGAAAAAATGAACTGGAAAAACTTATTAGATAAGAAAAATATCAAAGTAGGAGATTGGGTTTGGGTAGATAAAAAACAAGGGTCGTATGACCATTTTGAAAACTATAAACCAAATTATGGGAGAGCAAAAACAGATGATAAAGGAGTGAGGTTAATAGTTAATACCGTAGGAGGCGATGCAGAATTAACTTTATGGAAAACAAAGGATAATATTATAGGAGATTATTATAATTTTGATGATGTTTATAAGGTGGAAAGATGACATGGAAAGACCGATATAAAGTAGACATACCCTCTGAAGATTTAGAAAACGAAGGATTTGTTTGCTCTGAAAGAATTTATTATAAAACCTTATATAGAGGTTCTTATACCTGTGTAAACAGTATGAAAAAATGCGAAAAATGTATAAAACTAACCAAAAAAAGAAGGGATAGTAAATGTTGGAACAAGTACTATAGTTTTAAATCTAAACTTAAAGGTAACTATTCATACGAAGATTGGTTTCTAATGGTTTTTATATTTATATGTATAGTACTTTTTGGGGGTTTATTTATATTAAGTGTTACAGGAGTTATAGGCGTTGACGTACCAAGTGTTGCAGAAAATGTCACCAACGTTACTAAAAATGTTACAGGTGTACTATGAACTGGAAAAAGCGATACCAACCAGAAATGCCTGATTACATACAACCCACAACGACGGCGGGTCAAGGAAGTATAAGAATGTTTTCTACACCAACAGGTCCAGCGTACCCCTTTGATAATTTAGTTAGATGGAGGTCAGAATGAATTGGGAAACAAGATATAGATGGAGACTTTATACAGAAGGAGATAAAATAACTCCGGGAGATATAGTTTTACTAACGGCTGAACAAGATATTAATTGGTATAGAGGCAATAAAGGAGTAGAATTTGAAGTAATAGAAGAAATAACAGGACAAGTAAAAGTAAAGGTATATGAAAGAAATTACAATATTGGTACATTTAGTAGGTATGCTAGAGATAGAGGGCATGAAATTTGCCACATTAATAAAGGAGATTTTATGATAAAATGAATTGGCAAAAAAGATTAATGGAACCGGGGATAGGTAAAATTGTACTATTAAGACATGATACCGATAAGTCCGATTGGGGTATTACCCCAGAATATATTGATTATAAAATAACAAGATGGGATAATTTTCCTAACGGTATAAGATTAAATGATTCATGGATAATGGATAAGAAGTTTTTTAAGGAACATTTTATAATGAAATAGGTGATAAAGATGGCATATATATGTAAGGATTGTGAAAATAAGACAAGGTTTTATAGACAAACTACTTATAGGTTTGATAGAGAAGATAGAGTAGGATATAGTGAAAATAATGACACAGAGGATACAGATTATGGTGATGAATATGATGAACAAATTATAAGTGAAGGAGATTTAACGTGTTATGAATGTGAAGGAGTTAATATAGAGGACGTAGACGATGATGACTGGGAAGCTTGGGTGGGTCCTGGTACAGAACCCCCTCTTCCAAAAGAGAAACTTTCTGCTGAAACCTGGAAAACATATCTTACCAGAAGAAAGTAAAAGGGTTAATAGAAAGATTTATAAAGACTAAAAACAATATAATACTGAGGTATAAAAAATGTTTAAAATAACAATAGGTTCAATATTCTTATGCTTAACGGGAGTAAATTGGTTATCACAGGGTAGTATATCAGGACATCTTGCATTACAAGCCTTATTAATAGGGTTTTTTGCTTGTGTATATTCAATAGGTAAAGACGTATAATATAATATTAGGAGAATGAAAAATGGAAAAAGAAAAAAAAGAAATTAAGAAATACGAAGGTATGAGACTATCTCCAACTAGTATAATAACTTATACTCGATGTCCCAGAGAATTCTATTACCATTATGTAAAGAAATTACCAACACCTCCTTCAATACATTTAGTTAAAGGAAACTTAGTACACCACGTTCTAGAAAACTTTTTTAAAGTTCCGTTCAATAAAGACTTAGAAGGAACTATGGAAAAATTATTTAATAAAGAATTGGAAAGCAATAAAGATAATCTAGAAGAACTTAATTTAAGTAAACAAGAAATAGATAGGAGCATTCAAGAGTGCCGTAATATGATTGAAATGTGGTTAAACAATTTTAGAATAAAGATTGACCATCTTATATGGGCTCAGAAAGCAGAAAACGATAGACACGCCTACTTCTTATTGAAACCTAAAGTACGGGAGAAGTTTTATAAAGATGATGAGTTAAACCTTTGTGGTTTTGTTGATAGAGTACATACAGATTTCGATGGAGTGACCACTATAGGAGACTACAAAACAAGTAATAGATACGGGATAGGTATTAAAAACGAATATGAAATACAATGTTCCTTATATGCTTTACTTTATAAACGTATAGAAGGAAAGGTACCAGACTTTACTAGTATAATTTTTGTAAGATTTGGAGAAGAAGTACGTACCAGAGTAACGCCATCTCAAATAAGTATGGCTCTAAAACTTGTTAAGGAAACAAATGCGTCCACTAAGTCGGACAAAAAAGAAGACTACCCAAAGAACGAATGTAACTTTTGTAAATGGTGCTCCTACATGGACACCTGTTCAAAACTAGAGGAATTTAAAGACGAGAAAAGGCAAGAAAAAGCTATGGAGAACATTAAGGATGAACTGGCAAAAAAAGCTATCGAAAAAAAGGATTAGAATATTGCACGATATACCCTACTCTGACTTGGTTCTTTATAAAGGTGATATACTCACTATTAAAGAGGGTTCAGTACCTCTAAGTGGGTTATATCAAGTAGAGGAAAACAATAAATACATATATAAAGAAGATTGTGAATTAATATAGGTGATACAAATGGAAGAAGATTATATGAAAGCAGAACAGAACCTAGAAGAGCAAGGCATTAAAGCATCAGATATTACCCTTGAAATGATTGAAGAAGAAGTGGTTAATATTGCTTCAGGGCGAATAGAACAAGCAATGATGTATGCCGATGATTTAGATTTACAGGATTAGCAATTGCCTAAGCTACCGTCTAGGTATAGGGGTGCTGGATAGCTTCGGCACCCCCAAATAGTATTAAATATAATAAATAGGTGAGATAGATGGACATACAACAAATATATAAAAATGGAGAACCTTATACAGAGGGTCCTAACGTATTAGATGGGACTAAAGGATGCCCTAGATGTAAAAGCAATATGATTAAAAAACCAGTTGGTACTCCTTATGTAAAACAAGATAAGGGTTGTACCTTAGTAACAGTTTCTAGTAACAAGGGTAAAATGAATGTGTTTGAAGGACAGTATGATAGCATATGGACTTGCACAGGATGTACTTTTGCAGAAACTATACATAAGAAAAGGATAGTACGACCAATTGAATAAAATGACTAGAAACCAACGATTAAAAGTTGTTAAGTATAAATTAAAAGAGTGTGCAAAAAAGATAGGAAGATGGAGTGGCACAAGGAAAGGAAGACACTCTAAAAAAGATAAAGCAAAATCAAAAGAAGAACGGGAAGGGAATTACTAACACGGGGTAATGGTGTAATCTGGTAGCATATTGGCCTCCAGAGCCGACGATTCCGGTTCGAATCCGGCTTACCCCATATTACATTCACTAAACATCACCTAATGAAAAGACCGAAGCAGGGGTTCGGGAAACCCTTCAATAAAATGTCGCTCTGTGGACTTGAAGTAATTAGGTAAAGCAACTAAACTCTCACGATGACAGATGTGGTCTAGATTCGCTCTAGGAACCCACGATTCTGATTTAGTTGTGATGGGTGAGAATATAACGGGCAACCGTTATATATGCCTCCGTAGCTCAGTCTGGCTAGAGCGTCTGCCTTGTAAGCAGAAGGCCGGGAGTTCGAATCTCTCCGGGGGCTTAAACAAAAATGATACCAAACAGAATAAAGGAAAAGATGATACGGCTTGAAGAAGCTGGATTTGAAGTCTACATAGTGGGCGGAGCAGTTAGAGACCGTTATCTAGGTTTAACTCCGCACGATTACGATTTATTTACTAATGCGACCGGAGAAGAAATCCTAAGAGTCTTTCCGGGAGGAGTTATCTTAGGTGGAGCGGAAAATGAACTGGAGAAAACAATTAGAAGGTAACTTCTGTCACGGAAGTAAAATTAAATTAAACCCAGATAGTGATTTTAAAGAGTGGAATGCTGATATTAGGAGACGTTATATGGAAGACATTGATAAAATTTATACCGTTGAAGAATTCAATGCCGGAGATATTAAAATAAAAGAGGATGGACACGTAGTTTCCATATCTTTTTTAAAAGAGTTTTTTATATGTGTATAAGAGGTAAAAATGGAATTTGAAAAATATCACAAAATATTTTAGAAACATTTATATAGTTGTAGTGCCTTTATAATATATAGAGGTGATTAATATGTATAACATATGGTCAGATGAAGAATTAATGTGGTTAAAAAACAATTATAACAATAAAACAATAGAAGAATGTATTAAATATCTTAAAAGGACAAAACACAGTATTATAGGAATGGCGCACAGACTTAAATTAAAGCAAGAACAATACTGGAACACTAATCAAATAAATATTATTAAAAACTATTATCCTAAAGGTATACACGAATGTGTATCTAGGCTTAATAGAACACCAAATAGTATAATACAGAAAGCACTTAAATTAGGTATTTCTGTTGAAATTGAATCAAAAAATTTAAATAACAGCATATCAAAACGAAAGATTTGGGATAAAAAAAAGCATAAAATTATTCCAGCATTACAACAATATTGGGAAAACAATAAAAAAGCAAATGGTTATAAATATATTAATTCACAAGGATATAAAATGATTAAAGATAATACTCATCCTAATAGTGATAATAATGGGTTTGTAAGAGAACACGTTTATATAATGTCAAGCCATTTAAATAGGAAAATAAATAAAAATGAACGGATACACCATATAGATTGTAACAAATTGAATAATAAACTTAATAATTTATTTTTATGTTCCTCTACAAGAGAACACCAATTATGTCATACCTCTATATATCCGTTAATTAAAGAATTGTTAAAAAAAGAAATAATAGGAGTTAAAAATGGAAAATACACACTTTGAACGTTATCATAAAATAAAAGTATTAGGGGATTTAGACAACAAAGGAATCTTTGACGACCCTGAAGATGAAATTATTATTGAGGAGAAGATAGATGGGGGAAATTTCCGATTCTATGTTACAGATGATGACCAAATTATTATTGGCTCTAGAACCCAACAACTTACTAGTAATGAAGGCGAAGATGATAATATGAATAAACAATTTAAAAGGTGTTCTGATTTTGTTAGAGAAAAGATAAAAGAAAGTGGACCGGGACTATTACCACACGCAATTTATTATGGGGAATGTTGTGTCCAACATACTATGTCCTATGATTGGGAAAAGATACCTCCCTTCCTTGGATTTGATATTAAACTAATGGATGATGATGCTACACACTATATGGAATATGATATGAAGAAAGAATTGTTTGAAGCAGTTAATTTACCAATGGTTCCTTTACTTTTTAAAGGTAAATATAAAGATATGGCTATTAAGTTTGGTAAGATTAGAGACGAAGTAGTTCCTAAGAGTGTATATCAAAGCTTAACTTCTAAAGACCAACAAGCAGAAGGAATTGTTATAAAGAATTATAATAAACAACTGTTTGCCAAATACGTTAGAGATGCCTTTAAGGAAGCTAATGCTGAAGCCTTTGGGGGAAATCCTAAATATAATAAGGATGAACATAATGATAACGCCGTAGTAGTTTTTAAGTACTGCACTAACGCCAGAATAGATAAAATGATATTCAAGTTAATAGATGAAGGTCTTAAACTAGAAATGCCTTTAATGAAAGTATTACCAACAAGAGTATATGCTGATATTATGGAAGAAGAATGGGAAAACGTAGTATATAGTAAATGGGTTATAGATTTCTCCAAGCTTAAAAGGTTAATTACTAAAAGATGTTTAGCCGTGCTTCAACAGGTTTTAGTGAATAATAGTTTAAATGAGGAACAAAAATGAATAATCAATTCAAAGAATGTGTTAGTTGTATAAATAGATATATAATAGGAGTTCCACATTGTATACGGTGTAAACGACAAAATCCTACAAATTTTGAGGAGGAATAAAATGAATACAAAAGAAATTAAAGACATATTACAAGGACTTATGAATAGAATTGATGTAGAGGGTGTAGAATGAATGAAACACTAGAATATGCGATTTTAAATGATGGATACCTTCCAACAGTAGGAGAAATTAAAGAATTGGCTAGAGAATTATGGGATTTAAAACATAACTCCTATTATGAAAAAGCATATATAAAGGAAATTAAAAGATTAGAAAATAACACTATAACACAATTAGATACTATTAATGGACTTGCTAAATTATGTAATAGGAGATTTAAAAAAATTATAGAATTAAAAAAAATAAAACCTAAACAATAGGTTTATATAGTAGTAGTGCCATATATATATACATAATAAGTGTGGGTGATAGACGTAAAAACTATTTAGAGGGACAAAATGTCAGGAGATTATGAAGTAAATTCATATATGGCTTTACAGATGTCAGAATTAAAGGAGCATAAATATTACCTATCTGAAAAAGTAGGACATGATATAGGTATGATGAAAACATTAGATGATTGGGTAGAAAGTGGACACGCAGAAAGATACCACGATACTTACGAAAAACATAAAGAAATAATTTACCAAATATGTAAAACCGAATGCGACTATGTTTGTGGCGGATTAGATGAATGCATATTAGGAACTAAGAGAATACACGAATTATTGGAGGATTAAAGATGGGAAGCATAAGCACACTAGAAGATTACATAGACCACATAAATGAATTGAAAGCCTTTCATATAGCAGAGAAACACAGATATAGAAAAGGTTTTAACATATTAATGGATTACTGGGACTATTTACCAGAAGAAGAAAAAAGTTATATAGATAAAAGACTAAAAGGATGTGGTTTATAATGGATATAAATACGGGTATGATAGAAACAGAATATAAACAATTTGTAATAATACCAAAGAGTCCTGAAATGAGTGCGGGAAAGATTGCAAGTCAAACGGCACACGCTACTTTTATGGCGTTAGAAAATCAAAGTAAATTAGTAAGAAACGTTTTAACTCCTAGTGTGGATGGTAAATGTGCAGGATATAGTGAATGGGATAACATAGGACGATGGAAGAAAGCTGGTATGTGTGTAATAGTATTAGAATGTAGCGATTCAAACCAACTTATGGGAATTGCTAAGTACTTAGAACAATGGAAAATCCCCCATCACTTATATATCGACGAGGGAATTACAGAAGTTGAAATGGGTACGCCGACAGCATTGGCTACAGGAGTATTACCAAAAGACTATCATTGGATGTTAAAACAATTAGAGTTGTATAAATGAGAATGATTGAAATAACTAAAAAATACTTTTGTTTAATTAGTAGATTAGAATGGATATGTTCAGAACAAGGTATATACCATATTGATATTAACGAGGAAGTAAAAGGATTACACATATTTTTTTATAAAATATACTTTTCCTTATATATAAGAATAGGGAGGAAAAAATGAGTGAATCAACCATAGAATTAAAAAAGAAATACTTTAAGTTTAGAGAGGAAATGATAGATGAAATGGAAAGTATAGGTCTTGACCATTGTTTTCCTTATATGTTAGAACAGTACTTTGAAGACTTTGAAGATGCACTATGTATGGATGAATGGGAAATTCCTGAATGGTACGATAAAGTCTCTGATTTAAACGACAGCGGAATTAAATTTACGGGTATGAGAAAATGAATGAAGAAGACTATAAGGCAATAGCTAACATTATAGCTAGAAATAAAGATGAGTGTCCAGCTGATAGTGACCAAGAGTTTGATGCATTTGATTATGTAGAATATGAGGATTTGGTAAGAGATTTAGCAGAATACTTTGAAGATAGGTTACACGTTAATTTTATTGCAGACGATTACAATAGGTTTGAGAAAAAACAATTCATAAAGGATTGTGGGGTAGAAGAATGACAAAAGACGATATGAATTTAACCATAATGTTATTACATAAACAATTAGAACCTGTAATAATGCATGATTTAGGATGTTTACAACTTAAAGACACAGAAGATAATAAATACCATTACGACCTTCTTAAAGGTAATTTAGAAGACTTATTTAATGGAATAGTTAGAGGTAAATAAAATCGAACCAATAGAACTACTTAAAGAACATTGCTTATTTGGCAATAGTTATGATGTTTACGTACTAATGGGTGTTGCTAGAAAAAAAGACAACGAGGGAATAACTAACAAACAAGAAGTTGTATTTAGAGAAATTATTAAAGGAGAAAGCAACATAGGTAAAAAGTATACCAAACTTAAAACCCAATGCTCAAATTATGTTACAGAGGACGGTAGAAAGCTAAATTTCTACATATATGTAAGTGTTAATGGAAGAGATGTTAGGAAGGGCTATATCGCGTTTAAAGAGCAACTGGTGAAGTATGAGAGAGAAATCATATTTGGTACTGAATGTAGTATGCAACTCAAAAGGATTGATTCAATTTGGCTCTCAGCTATTATGAAACCAGAAAGTAGAAGTTTAGAAAACAAACGATTCCTTATTGATATAGATACTAAGGATGAAAAGATTCTATCCAGTATAGAATTATATTTAAAACACGAAAAAGGAATAATTGAATTAAAACAAGAAACAAAGAACGGATGGCATTATATAACTAACCCATTTAATAAACAATCCTTTGTTAATACTATTATTTATCACGGTTTAGAAAAAGTATGTGAAGTTAAAACCGATGCTCTACTTTTTGTGGAACACATCGACACCACTTCCCAATACATTATTGGAATAGATTATGGGAGAAAAGAAAAATGAATTATCCTGAATGGTTTAAAGAAAGATACAAGACAGAATTAGAACAACCAGAACCCGGAAGATATTGGATTAGATTTGAAGATGTTGAAAGACTATTGGAAGAATTTAGTGCAAAAGAGGAATAATTATTAAAAAGGGATAAGGGAAAGCTTTATATACTAGTAGAGACATATAATATATATAAGAGTGAAATAAGATGAATGAATTTGGAAATAAATGTTTAGAAGAATGGGTAAAATGCAAAGATAGGAGACAAAGTTTAAAAATAAAAGCTCCTAGACAAGCAGGTAAAACCACCTTTTTATTGTACACGGCTAATTTAGAAGAACGTCAAGGAAACCGGGTTGTAATATATAGTAGAAATACAGACCAATCCTTAAACTTAAAAAGTCTATATATACTTAAGTATGGAAACCCCGTTTTAGTTTATTTTAAAAGCATAACATCCAGATTTGACCCTAGTAGGTATAATTATAAGTTTTATGATGAATGTATATATCCCAGAGGAGAAAATAATATTCTTGCAATATCTTCTGTACAGGGAAATGAAATGGTATTCGGGATAGATTGGGCTATTCCAGATGGGTTCGTACTTAAAAGTCTAGAAGACCAAATGGGCAAAGAACGTTTCAATAATGAATTTAATTCGGGAATAATACATAAAACTCCTGTTACATGGAAAGACAGATATAAAAATGACAAGTAAAGAGAAAGCAAAGAAATATATTGAAGAAGGAAAAGTATTTCCAATTATGAAGAACGAGAAGTTTGACTACTGGGCCGTAGAGGGCGGAACAGGTACTTGGGAAATACGATACGATAAACAAAAAAAAGACTACAGGTGTAATTGTAAAAATGTAAGATTAACACCTTGTTGTCATATATTAAGTATAAAATTATATAAAGATGGTAAAAATGACAAATCAATTTAAAATATGTATGCACGGAACACCACATTATGAATGTCCGTTATGCAAAGAAAAGATGAAGAAATCAAAATCTTATTTAAGAATCGAAAGGCTCTTAAACGATAATAGATATAAAAAGTAGGTGATAAATATGGGAGAAAGTAGCATGTCTAGGTATTCAATAGTAGAAAGATTAACACAAAAGAAGTTAGATATTATGACACATAAAGCAGGTTTAAGTAGAGAACTTAAAGAAAAGGAACAAAGAGTAGAAGAATACGAAGCCGATTTAGAAGATTGGAAACAAACTATTGAAGAAGAAACACAAAAGGAAGAAAGAGAAAGACAACGAACAGTTGAAAAAGCTAAAACTATTGCCGATAACGCAAAAAACCTTAAAACAGAAAAAGAGAAATCTTTTGAGGAACAGTTAAAAGCAGTAGAAGAAGCATTAGTGGCTATTCAGAAAATCTCTGAGTCTTCCAGTGCTTAATAGTCATTAATTTGATACGTCACTACGGTGATATAATCCCAGAAAACAAAAAATGCCATGAGCAACCGGGATTAAGATGATAGCAAAAAATATGCAAGGCCATGTTGCCGCTAAGCTACTCCACCTTGGCTAGACCAAGGGGAGAGTATTATTATTATAAAGAGGGATAAAATATGAAAACACAACAAAGAAATGAAAGAGGGGAATTTATATGAGGGCACTAGTGACAGGAATTTGTGGCCAGGACGGAAGTTATCTGGCAGAGTTTTTATTAGAAAAAGGATATACAGTTTTTGGGTTAATGAGACCCGTAGATTCCTATGAAAATATTAAACACATTAAAGATAAATTACATATACTACATGGAGATTTAACAGATGAGAAATCTATTCACGCCGCTATGAAAGAAGCAGACCCTGATGAGATATATAATCTTGGAGCAATTAGTCATGTTGGGTTTTCTTTCAATGAACCCACAATAACGGCAGACGCC
>Ga0307928_10000970_pt1 | contig 21590 bp, 20 predicted proteins | sample AceLakmetagen232_FD_201815 | JGI IMG/M metagenome (GOLD analysis project Ga0307928, IMG submission 201815) | Saline water microbial communities from Ace Lake, Antarctica - #232 | ecosystem: Environmental > Aquatic > Non-marine Saline and Alkaline > Saline | place: Antarctica: Ace Lake... | reverse complement strand
GGTTCATATTCTGTGGTTGAAACAGAAGCGGTTGAGCCGATTACAAAAACATCTGCCAATCCATTCTTTATGCCGGACTGGTGAGCGATGCTTTTTACCTCGCCGGTAATATTTTTGATATCTGAAAATCCTTTTGTAGATATGGTGATTTTTTTACCAAATACCATAGGTTCTCCTCCTTTCCTTAATTAGCACAGTCATATTCTATAAGATTTTATTACCAAAGTTATTTATCTAAAAAATCTGAAAGCATAATAACTTTTAATGAAATTTATTAATAAGATGTCTACAATTTTCTTTAGTTAGAAGGCTCCTATCACTTTCTCGCTCAAGAAATGGTGCAATATCTTCTACTGCCCTTTCCCAATTTATATTCTTTATATGTTCTTCCAGGATACTTTTCCAGTTTTCAGAATTAATTTTTGGTCCTTTCCATTTTGTTTGATACAGGGCATTGTTTAACAAAACAAAATTTGGTAGAGGCCATGAAGAATCTGCAAGTGTCCAGACCAAATCAAACAAGTCCCTACCCTTTGTATATTTCCTTGTGAGAATTGCATTAACCTTGCCTGCAAAAAGTGATGCTTTATCATAATGTATAAAATTCACTGTAACATACTTTCTGATAAGAGTAACAGCAGTTACTGCGCCTTCCGGTGGATTTGTATCAATCTCAAGTTTAACAGATAAAACTTCATCTTTATGAGGTGAAAGTCCAAGTTCATATAAAAGGTCATGGAATCTAATAAACGCACCTCTAACTGTTTTTTGTTTACCTTCCTTTATTATAATCTTATAGTTTTCTGCCTCAAAATTAATCTTTATGCGACGTAATATATCTTCAAAATTAATTTTTTTAGAATGTAAAACAGAAAAATCCAGGTCTTCAGAATACCTTGGTAAAAAAAACAGGAACCGAAGTGCTGTTCCGCCTACAAATGCCATGTTTAAAAAAGCACCTTCATCCTGTAAAAATTGTAATATGCGAGCCTGTAAATATTCACGGGCAACACTGCGTCTGAGGAGCATATTAGGTTTCTCTTTTATCAATTGTCTTAAATATTCTTTCATGGTTTATTATTGAATTAAATTTATAATTCTTGCTACTGCTCTGCTGAGTTTAGGAGTTTTATATTTTTGTGCAAAATCCATAAGAATTTTTGTATCAATGTTCTCATTGTTCTGAAGGCGTAATTCTTCAAGATACTCTATACTATCAGATTGTGGAGTAAGATAAATCAGATCAAGTAAGCTTTTTTCAGGTAATGCAATAAAAATTTTTATATCATTTGAAACTTCCACTTTCTTGTAACCCCAAAAAAGTTCTTTTTTTATGTGTCTAAATTGAAACCTTCCCAGCTTCGTAGTTAGCTCCTCTGTTCTCCCTGTTGTAACACTTGTAATTATAGGAACATATTCCGGGATAATCCCAAAGTATGCAAGTGCTGATTGCAGACTAACATAAGAAGCCCTCTTTACCATGTTTGCAATTAAAAATGGGTGCGGCTGTATATCTCTATACGGCTGAGCTACTGCATAAATACCCCTGCGCAGCTGAATAAGTTTACCTTTTGATACCCATCTTGTCAGTTGCTTACGGATAGCACTAATAGATACGTTCCCGACTAATAGCATAGATGATGAAAATATGGTTTCTCCATTAAGTAATTTTAAGAGCTGTTCAAATTTCATAGCAATAAAATACCATAAGTGTCTATTTATTGCAATGGATTTACATATATGGCAGGATTGAATCTTTTTTTACTATTCTCCCATGACCTGTATAAAAACCTCACGTGAATTTGGGCCTATTATCATGACCAATAACGATTACCTGCTGCCATGTGCCAATCCTTGTTTTACTGGATGTTCCTCATCAACCTTAACTTTAAACTACCGTTATTTAACCATTATTAACCGGTGCCTGATCCTTTTTTACCTTTTTAAAAAGGTTGTTAGCTCCATATTTCTTCCGTATTAACGGTGATTAGTTCCTTTTTTATAGAGTCACAAAAGTAAGGTTTTAATGTTATTTGAATGTATTTAATATTAATAATTATTATTATATTACGGTTAAGACAGCCTGTATTTCACCTGTATTTTCAGGTTTATTACCCATCCTGCTTTGTTTATTATTTGTTTTATCAATCTTATTATCCATTTTGTATCACGCATTATACTGTTATTTAACTGTTTTATCAGTCTCATCAACCTGCCTGGTTAACTCTAAAAACTCTAAAATGCTCCCCTTTTTATTTGTTTATAATCCTCTTATTTGGTCATGCCCTGGTAATGTATAGATTTTTCCTTTTATCCCTCAAAAACGCTCTCTATAATAGCCTACAAGCAATTAAAAAATTCTTTTAGCGCTATTGCATAGGGTATTTTAGCTATTTTTCATTATTATATTGCCACAGTTGCATTTCATAATCACCTGGCCAATCACTTTTTGCTCTATTTAAAGCAGCTTCATTATAATCACTTGTATAGAGTAATTGTTGAATTTCTAAATAGGCTTCGAGCTGATTTTCATACTGGAATAGCTGCATTTCATAATCATTTGGCCAGTCCTTTTGTGCTTTAGTCAATATATCTTCACGATAGTTTGAAGCATTTGGTAGATTTTGTATTTCATGATAGGCTTCCAGCTGATTATTATACTGAAAGAGTTGCATTTCATAATCACCTAGCCAATCGCCTTGAGCTTTGGTTAATATTTCTTCACGGTAATCTGAAGTATTTGAAATGTTAAGAATTTCATAATAGGCCTCTACTTGATTATTATATTGAAATTCTTGCATGTCTTTGTCATTTGGCCAATCACTTTTTGCCTTTTCCATAATTTGATTTAGGATACTTTCTTCTGAAGATTCTTCTATCACTTCTTCTTTGACTGGCTCTTCTACTGCCTCTATTTCTTCCTCTGTTACCTCTTCTTCGGGCTGTTCCCCAACAATCGATTTCTCGATTTCCTCATCAAGCTCCTCTGTAGTTTCTTGAGCCGGTTCTTCTATAGTTTGATTAGCTGGACTTGGTGTGCTGCAGGAGAAAGAACAAAAAGTTATAATTATTGTAAAGATTAATAAAGGTATTAAATAGCGAGTTATTTTAACTTTCATAAAAACTCCAGTTCAATAAATTTTATTATAATACATTTATATAAATTATTTTTTATTCTTCGATCTTAATGGTGCTAGCCCACTAGGGTCATTTTCTTATATCAAAAGTAAATTTACATTTAGGATAATTGCTGCACCCCTTAAAACTGCCATACTTACTATTTCTTACAACCAGGAAACCACCACATCTGGGACAAATGTTATCGCTTATTTTATTCTCCCTCTCATTTTTATTCTCCCGGACTCTACGGATATGTTCTTTTACAGATTTTCTATCTGTAATATTTAAAGTGTTTAAGTATTTGTATATTTTATCTCTTATATTGTCTGAAATAATTTCAGTTTGATGTTTTCTGATAGTCTTTATAAGTTTTATAGGATAAATAACATCTGTGTTTGTCTTAACCTTTAAATCTGCTCTTGGGGTGAAAACAATAATAGAAAAATAAAGCATGTTCGGGTATTCCTTTAAAAGGTCTTTAAGCGCCTGCACATGTCCATAATTTTGTTTTATAGGATTATAAAGTTTTTCTTTATGTTTATATATTACTTGTGCCCAATAGTCACTAAATTCATCTCCCATTATTAAACCTTTATAATTCTTGGTCTCGATTACAAAAAACCCGAAGTTAGAAATTACCAAATGATCAATTTGTGTTGTCTTTCCCTCAATGTTAACCATTAAGTTATTTATAATCATATATTTTTTTGAATTCAATCTTGAGAGAAAAAAAGCTACTGATTTTTCACCAAAAAAGCCTTTTATCTTGGAGATTATCCTGGGTTTGAATAATTTTATAATTACGACCAAAATAATAAAGGCAAAGGGAAACAATAAACTACGGAAATTAGATATTAAAAATTTCATAACTCCTTCAAGACTAAATACTTCCTTAAACATTTCAGATGCCATTTAAAATTTATTCCTTTTAAACCTAGATTTCATAAAACGATATAAACCAACACCTATTAAACTTACTAAACCAAAGCCAAAGACCATTACTATTACGGGTGAAATATCCTTTATCATGCTTACTCCCGTTCACTCAAAATATTATGTATGCTACTCCCTTTATTTATTATTTAATATGATTGATTTTGCCACCTAGTAAATTAAATCAATACACTTATCAGGAAATTTTTTTAACCAGGTTAAATTATCACCACTATAAATTACGTTTTCTAATTTCATATTCAAGTAACTTATCAACAGTTAGAAGTTCTAAATAAATTCTAAATTAAAAATTCTACTGCCTATCCTATCTTTATCTTTTTCATCATCTTTACTGATAATGAAAAAATTTATTGTCCTACCAATCTTAATGTCCGGATCTGAATCTGTCCTACAATCATTAAGATACCCAGCTGCAGGAGTAGGACATTTTGTATTTCAACATATTGTACTTGCAGCAGCTCGCCGGTCTACAATATATTGTATTCAATAGGAGCTCGTTAATCTCAATATATAGTACCTGCAGCAGCTGGGGCGCATACCACATATTGTAACCAGCGGGCCCTCTAAAATCTGCAATTTAAGAGGTTAAAAATTGAGAGACATGGAAATCTATTAAGTGATACTTTTACGGCTTTTATCAGGCAGTTTTTTGCGTTTTTAGGGGCAGTAAAAATGGTCTGCCCGTCAGACCATTTCTCATCTACGGATTTTAAGTAGAGTTTTAGAATCAGCTGGCCTTGGAATAAATCTTACATCCAGTTTAGTATCTAAAATATCAGCAACTTTTTTTAAAAACTCCAGAGATGGATTGTACTCTCCGCTTTCCAGTCTTGCTACGCTTGGCTGTCTGGTACCCATTAGCTCAGCTAATTGTTTTTGGGTTAGTTTTTTCTTTCTTCTTAAATCAATTATCTGGCTTTTAATTTTATATTCCAGCTCCAATTTGTCATATTCTTCTTTTAGCTTGGGATTCTCTTTAAAGCGTTTCTTTTTAAATTCTTCCCATTCCATTACTTTATCATCTCCTTCTATTTTTATATTCTATCATTCTCCTCTTTGCTATCTCCAGTTCTCTCTTAGAAGTTCTATCCGTCTTCTTTTTAAAACCGTGCAGGAGCACAAAAGTTTTTTCAATATGCAGAAAGTAAATAACTCTAAAATTGTTTGAACTAAATTTAATTCTTAGTTCCCACAAATTTTTATAGTCACTACCTTCTATTTTTGATGTGAACGGAAAACCTAAATATATGCCTTTTTGTTTTAGAAGGTCAATTTCTCTATATATTTTAGATTCTTCTTTTTCTGATAAGTTTTTTATAAAATCTTCTACAGGGATTTTATTATTTTCGGTTTTATAAAATTCAACTTCCCACATCTTGTTTAGAATATAACATATAAGTTATTATTTATCAACCTTTAATGTGCCGTCCAAAGGCCTAATTAATGATCTAAAATCTGCGATCTGAGAGGTTTGAAATTGAGAGGTAGGGAAATATTAACTTGTATTTTTAAGGCTTTATTTGGCTTATTTTTTTCGTTTCACGCTATAATCGTGAATGCTTTCATACCATTTTCAACATCAATGTTAGCCAGGGTAATGTAGATGGTTGTTGTACCTGGTTTGATGAGATAATTTATTATTGAGATTAGCCTTACTAGTGCAAGGGTAAAACTATAAATAAGTAACGGATTCTGTCTCCAAACCAGGTAACGGATTTTGGAAGAGATGAGACTTTAATTTAAGGGTCCAGGAATAAAAACCATTACAGGAAAGCTACGGATTCTGGAAAATATTACCTACAAGGATTATAGGAACAGAGCTACTTTGAGTGCTATATGATCTTTTCATCGAGAGCTGAAGACTGTAGCTTGGTTTGTTATCGGTGTAGGGGTGGAGTCCCTCCGGGATGGCTCTGAGGATAGCTCATCACATTGGTGTAAGGTGCATGGCTGTCAGAGAGCCGGCCTATAAGCAGGCATTAACTAATAGTACAAGCAGCTTATCCAGTTTCTATTCTTGAGCACCCGCTTCCTCAAGTAAATTTACAATCTCAGTATAGCCTTTATCTGTTGCACACATTAAAGCTGTCCAGCCGTCATTGTTTTTTGCATTAATATCTGCACCATTATCTATTAACATCTCTGCAATCTCGGTGTGGCCATTGAATGCCGCAGACATTAAAGCTGTTCCGCCTTTATTGTTTTTTGCATTAACATCTGCACCATTATCTATTAGCATCTCTGCAATCTCGGTGTGGCCATTGAATGCCGCAGACATTAAAGCTGCCCAGCCGTCATTGTCTTTTGCATTAACATCTGCACCACGCTCTATTAGCATCTCTGTAGTCTCGGTGTGGCCATTGAATGCCGCAGATATTAAAGCTGCCCAGCCGTCATTGTCTTTTGCATTAACATCTGCACCACGCTCTATTAACATCTCTGTAGTCTCAGTGTGGCCATTGAATGCCGCACACATTAAAGCTGTTACGCCTTTATTATCTTTTGCATTAACATCTGCACCATTATCAATTAACATCTTTGCAGTCTCAGTGTAGTTACTGGATGCTGCATACATTAAAGCTGTTCCGCCTTTATTATCTTTTGCATCAATATCTGCACCATTATCAATTAACATCTTTGCAGTCTCAGTGTTTCCAAAGCCTGCCGTAAGCATTAAAGCTGTTTGGCCAATATTATCTTTTGCATCAATATCTGCACCATTATTAATTAACATCTTTGCAGTCTCAGTGTAGTCATCGAATAACGTAATCATTAAAGATGTTTGGCCACTATTATCTTTTGCATCAATATCTGCACCACGCTCTATTAGCATCTTTGCAGTCTCAGCGTTTCCAAAGCCTGCCGCAATCATTAAAGCTGTACCGCCAACATCGTCTTTTACATCAACATCTACATTTTGTTCTAAAAGTCTTTTTGCATCTTCAAGATTTCCTTGTTTGCATGCTTCAAATAATTCCTGCTCATTTTCAATAGTAGATACAGCCTTACAACCTGCTAAAGAAAATACTGCAATCATTGATACAATAAGTAGCCATAATAATAGTTTTTTCATTTTAACCTCCGGTAATTAACTTTTAACCTATGCGGAAAATTTTAACACTAAAAAGCAATTTACAAAAATCCTTTAAATGACTTCATTCCATTTTCTACATCAATATTGGCCAGTGTGATATAAATCGTTGTGGTGCTTATATCAGCATGCCCCAGGATCCGCCTTAACGTCTCTATGTCTTTTGTCTGCCGGTAGTACTGTGTAGCGAATGTATGCCTTAATATGTGAGGGCTGATATTCTTATCTATCTTTGCTTTCCGGCCGTATCTCTTAACCATCTCACATAAATACCTGGTACTTAGTTTCTTTCCTTTAAGTGTAGTAAAAAAGTATTTTGTTCCCTTTAGTTTTCTGCCCTTCCACTGACTTAAAGTTTCTTCAATACCTTCCGGAATAACGAGATCCCTGTCTACCCCACCTTTACCATTAACAATCCTTAGTTTCCTGCTTGAAAGATTAATACTCCCTGATCTTAGATCTGTGATCTCCGATACCCTAAGTCCCATATTTAACATAACAAGCATAATAGCTTTGTTGCGTATGCCAGTTAGGTATCTTCTATTAGGCTGCTTAATAAGTTTTTGGACCTCCCCCGGCTCTAAGACCACCAGTAATTTTTTTCTCCTGGTAATTTTCATTTAAGATCTTAAATAATTCCTATTATGCGTATTATATGTATTATATCGCAGGGTTTTTGATATAGTAAATAAAATCAGTATCAATTCACTAAAAACCACTTATATAGACATTCTAAATTAAAAGATGAAATCAAATATTGATTGGTTATGGCTAATTTCTAATATGTCTTAATATGTCTATATTAAAAATTCAGAAACATATATTATTGGAATCTAAAGAAGGATATAGTAAATCAATAACCCTATTTATTCTTTTCCACATGCATTAGTCCGTATATAACACTGTCTTCCAGCGCCTGCCAGCTTGCCTCGATTATATTCTCAGACACGCCTATGGTTCCCCAGCTCTTCTTGCCGTCCGATGATTCAATTAGAACTCTAACCATTGCTCCGGTACCCTTCTTCTCATCCAGTACCCTGACCTTAAAGTCTGTAAGGGTAATACTTGACAGCGCAGGATAGCAGCTTTCGATTGCTTTCCTTAAAGCTCTGTCCAGAGCATTAACCGGGCCATCACCCTCTGCGGTTTCGATAATCTTATTTTCATCAATCAGCACCTTAACTGTGGCCTCAGACATCATGCTGCCGTCTTCCTTCTTCTCATTTAATACTCTGAAGCTTTCAAGTTTAAAATACTTCTTCTTTGTGCCGGTAACTTCTTTAACCAGCAGCTCAAAACTCCCGTCAGCAGCTTCAAACTGATAACCTTTATGTTCCAGATTCTGCACTCTGCTTAAAATCTCGCTTGCCTTTTTCATATCATTTTCCAGATTAACTCCAAATTCCTTTGCCTTAAGAATTATGGATTTCTTACCGGAAAGTTCTGAAATCAGTATCTCCCTTGTGTTGCCAACTGTCTCAGGACTAACATGTTCAAACGCTTTTGGTAATTTGCTTACCCCGCTTACATGCATACCGCCCTTATGGGCAAAAGCATTACGGCCCACAAACGGCTGGCTTGGATTTGCAATCTGATTTGCGGTCTCACTCACAAACCTTGAAAGACTTGTTAAATACTTTAGGCTGCCTTTTTTTAAGCAGTTCTTCTTTGATTTTATCTCCAGATTGGGAATTACCTGACACAGGTCCGCATTGCCGCATCTCTCGCCGTAACCGTTTATTGTTCCCTGCACCATCTTTATTCCCTTCTTTACAGCTATTGTAGTATTTGCAACGGCACATCCGCTGTCATTGTGAAAATGTACCCCCATTGTTGCTTTAACTCCCCTGTTTACCTTATCAATTATCTCTATAACTTCATCAGGAAGCACACCTCCATTGGTATCACAAAGGCATAAATAATCTGCACCTGCTTCTAAAGCTATCTTTAAAGTTTCCAGCGCATACTTTGGATTTTCTTTAAAACCATCAAAAAAATGTTCGGCGTCAAAAATCACTTCGGGAAAATATTTCCTCAGGTACTCTATGGAATCAAAAATCATACCCAGGTTATTTTCAAGCGTTGTCTCTATAACCTTTTCTACCTGAAGAGAAGATGATTTACCCACAACACAGACAGCATCCGCGCCCGAATCAATTAATTGTTTTAAATTACTGTCTTCTGCTGCAGATACACTCTTCCGTCTGGTCATTCCAAAGGCAACTATTTTGGAATATTCGAATTTTCTGCCTTTTAGCTTTTTAAACAATTCCATTTCCTTCGGATTAGACACAGGAAATCCAACTTCAATATAATCAATCCCTATATCATCAAACCTATCTATCATCCGCAGTTTATCATTGACCGAAAAAGATATATCAGCTCTCTGGGCGCCATCCCTTAATGTGGTATCCAAAACATATATTTTATCTTTAAATTTACTATTCATTTTACTCATCTAAAAAATTGAAGTTATAATTAATTACATCTTTATATTCTCTTTAGCAAAATTTATATATCCGCCGCTGCTTATTATCATTTGAATAAACTCAGGAAGCGGTTCTACGTCAAACATTTTATCTTTTGTAATATCTTTAATTTTACCACTGCTTAAATCTATCTCCAAATCATCTCCATCCTGTATAAAACTACTTGCCTGTCTGCTTTCTATAACCGGAAGCCCTATATTTATAGCATTTCTAAAAAATATGCGGGCAAACGAGCTGGCAATTATAGCCTTTACTCCACTGGCTTTGATAGATACCGGAGCATGTTCCCTGGAAGAACCGCACCCGAAATTATGACCTGCAACTATTATTTTTCTTTCCTTTACCTTCTCCTTAAAATCCTTATCCATATCCTCAAAGCAATGCCGGGCCAGTTCTTTTTCCTCAGCAGTATTAAGATATCTGGCCGGTATTATTACATCAGTATCAACATTATCCCCATACTTTATTGCTTTTTCCCTCATTATCATTACATAACCTCCTCTGGAGTAGCTATTCTGCCTGCTATTGCAGATGCTGCAGCTACTGACGGGCCGCTTAAATATACTTCACTTTTGGGATGGCCCATCCTCCCAACAAAATTTCTATTGGTTGTGGATACCGCTCTCTCCCCTTCCGCCAGTACACCCATATGCCCACCAAGACAGGGCCCACAGGTCGGAGTGCTTACCGCACAGCCTGAATTTATAAAAATCTCGATATAACCTTTTTTTAATGCCTCCAGATATATTTTCTGAGTGGCAGGAATTATTATGGTCCTTAAATTTTTATCCACTTCTCTGCCGTTTAAAATTTCTGCTGCAATCCTTAAATCTTCTATCCTTCCATTAGTGCAGGAACCTATTACCACCTGATCTATGCTGATATCGGTTAAATCCTTCGCATTTCTGGCATTTGATGGAAGATGAGGAGCTGCCACCTGTAATTCTATATCTGAGCAGTCTATATTATATGTCTTTTCATAATCTACATCAGGATCACTCTTAAATATCTTATAGTCTCCATTGGACCTTTCCTTTAAAAATTCCTCGGTTTTCTCATCAACTTCAAAGATTCCAAATTTTCCGCCTGCCTCTATAGCCATATTAGACATTGTAAATCTGGAGTCCATAGACAGTTTACTTATTGCCGGACCGATGAACTCCATAGATTTATAAAGCGCGCCGTCCACTCCTGTCAAACCTATGGTATAAAGTATTAAGTCCTTCCCTGTTATCCATTTCTTTAAACTGCCGCTGTAAATAAATTTTATTGTTTTAGGCACCATAAACCAGAGTTTTCCTGTAGCCATTGCCACAGCTGCATCCGTACTTCCAACTCCTGTTGAGGCAACTCCCAGAGCGCCATAAGTACAGGTGTGAGAATCCGCTCCTACCACCAGATTGCCCGGTAGCACCAGTCCCAATTCAGGAAGAAGCACGTGCTCGATACCCATTCTCCCTACTTCAAAATAATTTTTAATATCCATCTTCCTTACAAATTCCCTGACAAATTTACACTGTTGGGCAGATTCTATATCCTTATTAGGAGTAAAATGGTCGGGTACCACAACCACTTTTTCCTTATCAAAAACTCTTCCCACCCCAATTTTATCAAATTCCCTAATGGCAATTGGCATGGTGATATCATTACCGAGCACAATATCTACATCCGCGTTTACTATCTCGCCTTCAGAGACGTAATCTCTTCCGCAGTGATAGGCAAGTATTTTCTGCGCAATTGTCTGTGGTCTATTTTTATCATTCAACTTTATAAAGTTCCCCTCTTGATTTACAAAAATTTTAGTTTATCAATCTCTCTATTTAACCCAATTGGTTGTCTTATTATTCGCAGCCCTATTATTCCGAGCTTTCTACAATTCTATTCATTGCATCAATATAAGCATTCACACTGGCTTCAACTATATCTGTGCTTATGCTGCTGCCCATAACTTCTGTTCCATTGGCACTCACTATTATTTTAACTGAGCCCAGTGCATCCTTACCTCCGGATACAGCCTCTATGCTGTATTCCACTAATTTTGCATTTATTTTTGTTACCTTATCAATAGCTTTAAAAGAAGCATCGACCGGGCCATCGCCTTCCGAAGTTCCTTTGTGGACTTTACCTTCCATCTCTATGCCTATTGTAGAAGTTGACTTGATATTTGAACCGCTTTGAACCTGGTAATACTTAAGTATGAAATGCTCCGAAACCTCCCGCAGCTCATTTTCTACTATTGCTTTGATATCCTTATCATTTATAGCTCCTTTTCTTTCTGCAAGGTCTTTAAATCTTTCAAAAGCCTTTTCTAAATCATTTTCCTTAAGATGGATACCAAGTTCTACTAGTCTCTTTACAAATGCATGCCTGCCTGAATGCTTGCCCAGTACCAATTCTGATGATTTCAGGCCAATACTTTCAGGTCTTATTATTTCATAAGTGGACCTTTCCTTTAACATTCCATCCTGATGTATTCCTGCTTCGTGCCTGAATGCATTCTTCCCTACTATTGCCTTATTGGGCGCAACAACATAACCGGTAAGCGATCTCACAATACTGCTGGTCTTGGTAATCTCACCTATATTAATATCAGTGTATACCCCCAGATCTTTTTTACGTGTATCTATAATCATAACTAATTCTTCAAGTGCAGCGTTCCCTGCTCTTTCACCAACACCGTTTACGGTACATTCAACCTGTCTTACCCCATGTTCTATAGCCATAAGTGAATTGGCAGCAGCAAGACCAAGATCATCATGACAGTGCACGCTTACTATTACATCTTCTATACCGGCGGTATTTTCAAAAATATAATCTATCATTGCCCCAAACTCATTTGGAACAGCATAACCTACCGTATCAGGAATATTTATAACACTGGCGCCGCTTTTTATTACAATTTCATATAACCTGCTTAAGAATTCCCAGTCACTCCTGGTCGCATCCATAGCTGAAAATTCAACCATGTCCGTATATTTAAGACTCCTTTTTACAGCTTCTTCCGCAAGCTTTAGAACTTCTTCTCTACTCTTCTTTAGCTGATATTTAAGGTGGATATCAGATGAAGCAATAAAAGTATGTATTACCGGTTGTTCTGCTCCCTTCAGAGCTTCTCCGGCAGCATCTATATCCTTTAAATTTGCCCTGGCCAGAGCGGCAATTCTCCTATCCTTAATTATGCCTGATATCTCCTTAACCGAGTTATAATCACTTTTTGACGATATCGGAAAACCAGCTTCTATAATATCCACATTTAACTTAGCAAGCTGCTGGGCTATTTCCAGTTTTTCCTTTGTGTTTAAGTGTATACCAGGGGCCTGTTCGCCATCCCGCAATGTCGTATCAAATATATAAACTTTATCTTTCTTATTTCCCATTGAAACCATCCAACCTTTATAAGGCTAAAACTTTTTATTAAAATCTTTTTATTTAATAAAGAACAACTACCTTTATATTTTTAAAACCTGAAATCTTTTTAAATTTTTCTAACACTTCAGGGGTTACTTCATTATCCAGATTCAAACCCATTACCGCATCCCCGCTCATCTTCTTTCTTCCTACATGCATTGACGCAATATTTACATTTAATTCGCCAAAAGTAGTTCCTATCTTGCCAATCTGGCCCGGAATATCCTTATATCTTATAAACGCCATATACTTTGAAGGAACCATGTCTATTTCAAACTTATCAATAGCAATAAATCTCGGGGTATTTTTTTTACCGGTAGTGGTCCCCAAGATGGAAAGTTCACTATTTTTTCCTTTTCCCTCCAGAGTAATTAAATTTATAAAATCCTTAGACTGGCTGCTTTTCACTACTTTTACCTTAAGACCTTTCCCCTTGGTTATCAGATCAACGTTTACCAGATTTACATTCTCCTCTGAATATCTTTCCAGTATTTTAACCAGTATAACTGATGTTGGGATCCTCACATCATATTCAGATACTTTCCCGTAATATCCAATCTTTAAACTATCTAAATTGCCTTCAAACAAATTCACAAACATGCTGCCAAGACTTTCGCATAACTTAAAGAAAGGATACAGAATATCCATTTGCTCCGGTCTTACAGCTGGCGCATTTACCGGGAAAGTGGCAGTTTTTCCATTAAGCACATCTATAACCTGCTCTGCAATTGTATTCCCTGCTCTATCCTGGGCTTCTGCAGTCGATGCTCCCAGGTGGGGCGTGCATACTACTTCTTTCAGTTTAAAAACAGGAGAATCAGTGCAGGGTTCCACTTCATAAACATCCAGCGCTGCTCCACCTATTTGGCCCTCCTTTATAGCTTCTGCGAGATCCTTTTCTACAACAATACCGCCCCTGGCAACATTTAATAATATTGTCCCTTTTTTCATTTTATAGAACTCGGCTTTATCAAACATTCCCAGAGTGTCTTTATTCCTGGGAAGGTGTATGGAAATAAAATCAGCTTCCTTGTAAATGTCCTCCAGCCTTTCAGCTTTTCTTATTTCCAGTTGTTTGAACCGGTCCTCAGATACAAATGGATCATATGCAATTACTTTCATACCCAGTCCAATAGCTTTCTTTGCAACCAATCCTCCTATCTGTCCAAAACCTACTATAGCAAGTTCTTTACCATCCAATTCAATACCTCTGAACTTTGACTTCTCCCACCTTCCGCTTTTCAGTGAGGCATTGGCTTCGGGAATCTTCCGTACTAAAGAAAGCATAAGAGCTATTGTATGCTCCGCAACAGTAACCGCATTGCTTGCAGGAGCATTCACTACTATAATACCCTTTTGGGTTGCAGCCAAAACATCTACATTATCTACTCCTATACCTGCTCTACCAATAATCTCAAGCTTATCTGATGCTTCTATGATATCTGATGTAAGCTTTGTAGCACTCCTTATTATTATAGCGCTTACACCTTTAATCTCTTCTTTAAGCTTCTCAGGAGACAGCCCTTTTTTATCCTCTACGATAAATTGCTCTTCAAGTTTCTTTTTGGCTTTGCTTGAAATTCCATCAGTAATTAATACTTTTTTATTCATATCTAATCCCTCTATTATTTCCTTTGTCAGTCATTCAAATAATTATTTTCTATAAATACTTTCTCTGCTTCTGCCACACCGGAACCTACCTCAAATTTATATCCAAGCTCTTCTAAGACTATCTCTAATGCAGATATAACAATAATAGTATCAAACATCCCAAAATATCCCAGATGCCCAATTCTTATAATCTTTCCTGAAAGTTTGCCCTGCCCGCCAGCAATAGTTACTCCGTATTTTACTCTCATAGTTTTAGTAAGTTCCCCGGCATCAATTCCATCAGGGACTATGATAGAAGTTACAGAGAAACCTCTTTTATTTTTATCTTTCACCAAAAGCTCCAGACCAATTTTTTCTACTGCTTTCTGTGTTGCCAGCGCCAGTATCCTATGTCTTTTAAATACCTTCTCCAAACCTTCTTCAAACAGCATATCAAGAGCTTTATTCGTAGCCACAATTATTGATATTCCCGGAGTCCATGGTGACTGCGGTGATTTCCTACCGTAATAACTCCTGGCTGCTGCAAGATCAAAATAAAACCTGGAAAGTTTTGATTTCTCATTAAGTTTCCATGCTTTATCACTTACACTTACAAATGCAATACCTGCAGGGGCACTTATGGCTTTCTGTGACCCGCCGATCACAACATCAAGGTTCCACTGGTCAGTCCTCAAGTCCGATGCTCCCAGACCGCTGATAGCATCTACTATAAGGATTGCAGGATAGTTTTTTACAATATTCCCTATGGCTTCTATATCATTTATTGCACCGGTTGATGTTTCACTTAACTGAACCATAACCCCTTTAATGCCAGGATTATCATCCAGCACTTTTTTAATGTCACCAGGATTAGCTGAATCTCCCCACTCATAGTCAAGAGAAATGACTTCAAGCTTAAATATACTGCTGATCTTTTTAAATCTTTCCCCAAAATTTCCTACACTTGCGACCAGCACTTTATCTCCTGTAGAAAAGAAGTTGGATACAGCAGATTCCATTGCTCCTGTTCCTGAAGATGTCAATATAAAAAGGCTATTTTTTGTTTTAAAAAGTTTTTTTAATTTTTCTGTAACCTCAACAAATATTTTCGAAAACTCGGGTGACCTGTGATGCATGAGAGGTCTTGCATGCTCCAACAGCACCTCTTCAGAAATAGGCGTAGGACCTGGAGTCATTATATATTTCTTTACCACTTCAAACTCCCCTTTCAAATAATTTTATAATCAATATATTCTATTAATATATATTTCATTAATTAATATTTGCCGCCCCTGGTACATGCAATTTTACCTGTCCTGACCAATTCAATTATTCCAAAAGGCCTGAGAAGATTTTCCAGCGCTTTTACTTTCTTACTGTCTCCGGTGATCTCAATCATTAATGTTTTTTTAGCAACATCTACAATATTTGCCCTAAAGATACTTACTATTTCCAATATTTCAGGCCTGGTTTTTGAATCAGCGCTTACTTTTATTAAAACCAGTTCCCTTTCAACAATGTTTGACGGATCCAGCTCTTGAATCTTTATTACATTTATTAGTTTATAAAGCTGCTTTATGACTTGTTCAGCACTATGCTCTTCTGCATTTACCGCAAGAGTAATCCTGGAAATTTTTTCATTATCAGTGGGGCCTACCGCCAGACTCTCAATATTAAAACCTCTTCTGCTGAAAAGTCCGGATACTTTTGCCAGTACTCCAGATTTGTTTTCAACTAAAACTGAAATGATATGACTCATAATATCACCTGTTATCCTCTACTTATTTTCTAACATTTTGCTTATTGGAGCTCCTGGTATTACCATGGGGTATACATTCTCTTCTCTGTCTATCCAGAAATCTACCAGCACCGGACTGTTTATTTCCAGGGCTTTTTTTATGGTGCTTTCGACTTCTTCCTTTTTCTTAACTCTGAAACCAATACCGCCATATGCTTCTATCAACTTTACAAAATCAACACAATTATTGATGCTGGTCTGAGAATACCTCTTATTCCAAAAAAATTGCTGCCATTGTCTAACCATGCCCAGGTATCCATTATTTAAAATAACTATTTTAATAGGTATTTTATTAGTAACAGCAGTTGCCAGTTCCTGTGATACCATCTGTATGCTGCCATCACCTGCTATATCTATTACTGTTTTATCCGGCCTTCCTATCTTTGCCCCTATAGAAGCAGGCAGACCAAACCCCATAGTGCCAAGTCCTCCTGAAGAAACCAGTGTTCTGGGCCTGGTAAATTTATAATACTGGGCCGCCCACATCTGATTCTGACCAACTTCGGTACAGATTATCGCATCACCTTTAGTCAGCTCATATATTTTTTCTACAACATAAGCTGGCTTGATCTTATTAGACTTCCGGTCATATTTAAGCGGATAATCTTTCTTCAATTTTTTAATCCTTAACAGCCACTCCTCCCGGTCAGGAATGCCTTTCTTATTAATATACTTTTCATATTCGTTTTTTAAATCAGTAAGAACCATCCTTGCATCTCCTACAATAGGAATTATTACTTTTAAATTCTTCCCTATTTCTGCAGGATCAATATCTATATGAATAATTTCAGCATCCGGCGCAAATTCTGATAACTTTCCGGTAACTCTATCATCAAATCTAACTCCTACCCCAATTATCAGATCAGCTTCAGTAAATGCCAGATTTGCATATTTAGTTCCATGCATACCAGCCATACTTAAGGATAACTGGTCAACTTCAGGAAATGAACCCATCCCTAAAAGTGAAGTAATAACCGGAATTTTTGAGACCTTAACGAATTTTCTTAAAATATCACTTGCGCCTGAAGAGATTACTCCTCCCCCGGAAAAAATTACCGGCTTCCTGCTTTCGGCTATTTTTTTAGCTGCCATCCTAACCTGTTTGAGATTACCCTTAAGAGTCGGTTTATAACCAGGCAGATTTATTTCAACTTTAAAACTTTCATCTATCATATCAGTTGATATATTAACCGGAATATCAATTAAAACCGGACCGGGTCTGCCGGTAGATGCTATCCTGAAAGCTTCTTTTATTACCCCGGGTAAATTCTTAATATCTTTTACAAGGTAATTATGTTTAGTTATGGGTGCAGTTATACCTGTTATATCTGCTTCCTGGAATGAATCAGTGCCAATCTGGGATGTAGCAGCCTGACCGGTTATAGCTACTATTGGTATTGAGTCCATATGTGCATTAGCAATACCTGTAACCAGATTGGTTGCACCCGGACCTGATGTTGCAATGCAAACTCCTGTTTTTCCTGTCACTCTGGCATAACCATCTGCCGCATGCGCTGCGCACTGTTCATGTCTTACCAGTATGTGCCGTATATCACTATCGTATAATGCGTCATACAGGGGTATTACCTTACCTCCAGGGTATCCGAATACTACTTCTATCCCTTCTTCTTTTAAACATTTTACTATCATTTGTGCGCCGGTAATTTTACTCATAATAATTTCACTTTCTATATTTGTAACAACTTTATAACACTTAAAATGATTTGATAATTATATCATTTTTTTATTATTTTTCAAAAAATAAATCGCTAAAATAAAATTAATAAAATTTAAAATTATTTCAATACAGCTCCTTTTGATGCTGAAGATACAAGTTTTGAATATCGTGCGAGATAACCTTCCTTTATTTTTGCTGCCGGAGGCTTCCAGCTTTTCATTCTCCTTTTTATTTCCTCACCACCTAAAATTAGATTTATCTTATTTTCTGGCATATTTATTTCAATAAGGTCCCCTTCTTCCACAATACAAATAGGACCACCGGCCTGAGCTTCCGGTGACACATGCCCGATAGAAGCTCCCCTGGTAGCGCCTGAGAATCTGCCATCTGTAATTAATACAACTTCCTTGTCCAGACCAATTCCTGCAATAGCCGATGTCGGAGCAAGCATTTCCCGCATTCCTGGTCCACCCTTAGGTCCTTCATACCTTATCACTATAACATCTCCCGAATTTATTTTTCCATTCATTATTGCTTCCAGAGATTGCTCTTCATTATTAAATACTCTTGCTTTACCCTTATGATAATACATCGAAGGGTCCACCGCCGCCCTTTTTACCACACATCCTTCAGGAGCAAGATTACCCCACAGGATGGCAATACCTCCGTCTTTAATATAAGGATCTGAAACTTCTCTTATAACTTCCTTATTTAAAATCTTAGAACCTGATATATTTTCCTTTACTTTTTTCCCGCTAACAGTATTAAGCTCACCATTAATCAATCCGTTTTTTAGAAGTTCATTCATTACTGCTTCTACTCCACCAGCGCTGTACAAATCCTCAAGATGATATTTGCCGGCAGGGCTTAATCTGCATAAATTAGGTGTTCTGTTACTTATTTTGTTTACCATTTCCAGGTTAAAATCAACTCCAGCTTCATTAGCAATCGCCGGCAGATGAAGTATGGTATTAGTTGAGCAGCCCAGTGCCATATCAACTGCAAGTGCATTCTTAACCGCATCTACGGTTACAATATCTCTTGGTTTAATATTGTTATTTACAAGTTCCATTATTTTCATCCCGGCAGTCTTAGCCAATCTTAGTCTTTTTGAATAAACCGCAGGAATAGTGCCATTTCCGGGCAGCGCAATTCCTATCGCCTCTGAAAGACAGTTCATTGAATTTGCAGTAAACATCCCTGAGCAGCTTCCGCATGTTGGGCACGCTTCTTCCTCTATCTCTCTCAAATCCTCATCAGTGTATTTACCTTTTTTATATTCCCCGATAGCTTCATAGCAGGTGCTGTAATCAATATCCTCACCTTTAAATTTCCCCGCCAGCATTGGTCCGCCGCTCATCACAATTGAAGGAATATTTAACCTGAGCGCTGCCATAATCATTCCCGGGACAATTTTATCGCAGCATGTCACAAGAACCAGTCCATCAAAAGGATGCGCCATTGATACTGCTTCTATACTGTCAGCTATTATCTCTCTTGTTGCAAGAGAATATTTCATCCCGATATGATTCATAGCTACTCCGTCACATACCCCAATTGTCGAAAATTCCTGTGGTGTGCCTCCAGCCATCCTGATTCCAGCTTTAACCGCCCCGGCAATACTATCAAGATGCATATGGCCCGGTATTAATTCATTTGCTGAGTTTGCAACTCCGATTATAGGCCTTTTTATTTCTTCGTCAGTATATCCCAAAGACTTAAAAATCGACCTGTGGGGTAGTCTCGCAACCCCCTTTTTCATAATATCACTTCTCAATTTTCCTCCTTACCTTAAGAAATTACTTTTCAAATATTTTAATTATATAATATAAAAAGTATTTGAAATACTTATAAAAGAATTTACAGGACTATTATACGTTGCTAAAACAACATTTGTCCTGAAATCAGGATAGAATACCGACCAAAATTAGTAGACAGGTTAAAATTAAAAGAATACGCAGGCAAAGACCGCTAGTATTTGCATTACCAATAAAATGAGTTTTAGAAAACTCATTATTAAGTCTATTTGATAAACTTCTTATTATAGTATTCATAATAACTATTGAAAATTTATTTGAAAAATTATAATAGCATAGATATATTGCTAAAACAATAAAAAACGAAAAATAAATCAAACACTTGAATGCACTATAAATAAAGATTACAATAAACTATCATATAGAAATAATAAAAGTATTAAGTATATACAAATACAAGATATGAAGAGAAATAAATTTAAAAAGTTAATAATTATTTAACTTAATGTATCACTGTGTTGATTATTCATGAGAGTAATGCTCCTGAGAACTCCCGGATGAAGCTCTAAATTTAATTTATACAAAAAGTCAGGTAAGCTTCTTAAATTTATAATGCTATACAAAAATAAACAGGGTTTAAGCTTATATTTTAACCTAAACCCTGTTTACTCAAACATTTATTTCTATTCTTCAGAATACTTTATTCTATAAATTTTCCTGTTTTCATTCTACTATATTAATCTCTACTCCTTCTTCGAGTGGGATATCCTCGCCTCTGTTAATAGCTTCCTGAGCTTTTGACCTGTACTCCTGTGCTAAAAGATGCTTTTGGTTTAGATTTAATACAGCATTAAAATGCTCTATGGCTTTTGAATAATGCTTCAATCTGTACATAACCAAACCTTCTTTGAATTCCTCATCTACAGTTCCAAGTTCGTTAGTCACCCCATTTTTATTTAACATTCCCCTTATATCATTGCTGATCCTTAAAAAATTAACACTTTCAGTTGTACCCATGGTAAGCATACCAATTACCTCACCATCTTCGTTCAAAACGGGGCTTCCACTGTTCCCGGGGGCAGCTGTCATATTAACTTGAAGCACTTCGGTTCCTTCAACCATTTTCCTTGCGCTAATTGTTCCTGTCGCTATTGTAGGAGTCATAATGCTTTCCGAACTGATCTCTGCAGTCCATGGATAACCAATAATAGTTATATCATCCTGTACTTCAGTCATTGAAGAATCGCCTAATGTAGAGCTGGAAAGTGCTCTTCCTGTAACCGGAGTTATTTTAAGTACTGCTATATCTCTTTGCTCCCAGGGACTAAAGTCTACAACCTCTGCTTTTATATAACCCTCATCGGGGCTATCCGGAAGACCAGCAGAGGCAGTATTAAACTGAACCCAAACTTCCCTGTCCGGATCAGGCCCATTTTCACCTTCAATTCTAAAAGTATTAAAAGCATTATTCCAATTTTCATCAGTAAAAGTACCTGTATCGTAACAATCATTAAGATATCCCTCAATAATAGAATATTTAATCTCATCAATTGAAACATCAATAACATGCCCTGCTGTTACTATGCTTCCGGAACCAGGATTTACACAAAATCCTGTCCCTCCAGTAGGACCATAATAGTAAAGTTCACTGTACTCATCATACCAGGCATCATACACATACGCATAATAATAATTAGTAATGTAG
>Ga0307928_10000969_pt1 | contig 21636 bp, 29 predicted proteins | sample AceLakmetagen232_FD_201815 | JGI IMG/M metagenome (GOLD analysis project Ga0307928, IMG submission 201815) | Saline water microbial communities from Ace Lake, Antarctica - #232 | ecosystem: Environmental > Aquatic > Non-marine Saline and Alkaline > Saline | place: Antarctica: Ace Lake... | reverse complement strand
GGATGGGGCATCCCAGGAGAACTATTCTGGGTAATTTAAGCGATAGGCAATGCCAAATCCTGATTGCAAGGAAGACGGCAAAAGCCTGCGAAGAGAAGAAAAAATGTTCGTCAGACTAAGGATGGAGTGGAACTCTTACTGGAAGGATTCAATTTTGGAATTATCCGATGAGGATGCCAAAGACCTTATCAATAAGAGAGTAGCCATTCCTGCTAAAAAGGATGACTGTATGCGCGAGATAGGTCGAGCCCCCAGAGACAAGATGCTCCGGGGGCCCGTCAAGAACAAAATGGTACAACAATCGAAAGATAAGAAGCGGAACCACCGCTCTGAAGCGCCAACTGGGGCGCATGGAAAAAGGGAGATGATTTAAGTGCCAGTAACACTTGTACGTAGTAGGTGGGATTCAGGCAACCTGATATTCCACGAATCAACAAGTTTAGCTACGATTGCGGATATTTTGAAACTTGAGACTACAATGGTGACAGTAGGGTCTGCCACCAACGATATAGATTTTAAGGTATTTCTGGGGAGTGCGGCTAAGTATGCTGAGTTTAACTGCGGGGATTCTGCTATAAACCTGGTTGATGTTGGTATAGTTGCCACTAAGAGCACGGGTGCGACTGCGAATTCGAATGGCATCTATGAAACTCTTACTATTGATGGAATTGTATCAAACTCAGTTTCAGGTATACGTTGTCTCGTAAATACTGACGCCACAGCAAGAACTCCAGTTAATATTTTTGGTGGTAATTTTGCTGTAAGACTAGCCAATACAGGAGATAGAGTTACAGGTATTCTGGCTGGCCTTCAAGTTGGTGTTGATATGGGTCTAGCAACTGGAGCTCAGATGTGGGCATATGGAATAAATATAGACCTGACTGAAATTGCCACAAGAGCGACTGCACCAAAGGCGTTTGTTGACTTCCAGGATTATGATTCTGGCGGTAGTTATCCCTGTATCAGCCTTTTTGATATTGGTGGCGGTGGAAGCAGAGCGTCATCTGGCGATAAAGCTGCTAAGAAACTGGTTTCTACTGCTGATGTTACTGGCGGCGGTGCTGCTGCTGGAGGCGGTATCCAGATTATAGTAAATGGAACTGCTTATTGGTTGGCTACATATAGTATATAGGATGATTAAAAGGTTTAGGGGCCGACCTTTAACGGCCCCGCAAAAGTAAAGGAGAAATAAGTGAAGCTAAAACTAGGTGAACTGAGGTCAATGATAGAGGTTCTACCAGGTGTGCTCAAGAAGGATTTGCCAGGTGGAAAGACATCTTACTGGCTGGCGAGAGCATTAGTGGACATTCAAAAGGAGTTCGGAGTATTCGAGGATACCAGGAGAAAACTGATAGAGGATAAGTATGGCAAGAAATATACTAAGGACAAGAAGGTAGACGGCAAGGTAGTGGAGAAAAAGGGCGAGCTGGTTATGAATATTATGAAGGATGAGGACGGCAAGGAAGTCAAGGGGGCAGATGGGAATCCAATCAGCTCGTATGTAATGACTGACGAAATAGCTTTCAGAAAAGACTATGCCGAACTATCTGAGCAGGAAGTAGAAATCAAGTATGAGCCGAGACCGATAGACGATTTTATCATCAAGGATAAAGAAGGCAACGAAAGAAACGCTCTCACAGGTGTAGAGATTTTTTCTATGGGAAGGCTCATAAAAGAGGAGTGATAGATTATGGCAGTAGGAACGGTAGTAATTACTGAAGAAATTTATGGCACTATAAAGAAAATCAAGTTTGCCTGGACATCTGGCACTGTAGGGGAAGATGGAACAGCAAGCGGACAGACAACTAATGTCTATTCAGGTAAAATATTAGGATTGGCAACTGATCCAGGTTCACCTGCTCCCTCTGATAATTACACTATTACGATAACAGATGAAGACAGTATGGACGTTTTGATGGGGGCAGCAGTGGGCAATAGGGATACGGCTACAACAGAATATATCCTGTCAACCTCGTTGGGAGCAGTGGCGAATGATAAACTGACTATCAATGTCAGTAGTGCTGGAACATCAAAGCAAGGAATAGCTTATCTTTATATACGATAGGGAGCTGGTTAGGATGACATTGAACGGAAACAGCAAGACGGCAATAGGGATATTTCTCTCAGTAGTGGTAACAATATTCATAATGCTTTTAACGGGAGTGACAGGCTCGGTCAAGGATGTTCAGGCGGTGAACAGGAAGCATAGCGAAAGGATAGTGGCGGTTGAGACCAGGCTAGAGGGGCTAGTTGACAAAATAGATATGATTTACACGAATCAGAAGGAGATAAAGGGAGACATTAAGCAGATACTACAGGCTTTGAAATAGAAAGGAGAATAAAATGTGTGCAGTTATGGAAGGGTCAACACAAAAAGAGATGTTTGACAAGTTAATTCGATTACTAAAAAACAAACTTAAAAAGAAGGATATGGATTATTGGTCGGAAATGCCTTGTTCTGACAAAGCTCCCAAAGATTGGGAAGCGGTAGAGATAGTATTTAGACCAAAGGAGAATAAATGAGTATAATCAGCTTGACGGAAGCGTTAGCATTCTTGGATTTAGGCACGGGCTACTTTCAAATCACCGCTGAAAATGATAAATTGAATATGACCTATAACTCAGTGACTAAGGATGTAGAAATAACGGATGGCACGTATCAGGGTGATGACCTGGCGGTTGCGTTGGAGGCTGCAATAGATACGGCATTTTCTATCACTTCAACGGTAGCCTATAGCTCGACTACTTATAAATTTACTATCACAGTTGCAGCACATACGATAACAATAGATACGAGTGCCTCGGATGCCGCTCTAACTTTTGGCTTCACTGAAGACCCTACCGCAGCTTTATCGATTGTTTCAGATACAGCAGCCACAGAAGACCCGACTGCACCAGTTCAAGTAATACTTGACGGCGTGGATAGCTTCGTTAAGGGCGAGTGTGACAGAGATTTTGAGTCAACTAGTTACAAGGAATACCAGAACGGCAGGGACAAGCAGAACCTTTTCCTCAAGCAATATCCTATTATCTCAATATCAAGGCTGTCAATCGGCAGAAATGACGGTATTAAGGTAAATAATTCGGCCAGCTCAACCTACGCAACAGTATCAGTTACCTCAACAGGCGTGGTATTAAATAAGGACGGGACTACAACAAACTTATTATTCACTGATAACACTACCCTAACCGATATGGTGGCAGCAATAGCCAATGAAACCAACTGGCAGGCTTCAGTAATAACTAGTAGCTATGCCTCATTTGCCTCAAGCGAATTAGTAGAGGTAATGGGCTTACAATGCCTTGACTCTAGCTGGGCATACTTGGAGATACCTGATGAACCTGAGAGTGATTTCGATGTATATGCAGATGAAGGCTATCTGTTCAAGGGAGGCGGGTTCGCTAGTGGAATACGCAATATTAGGATTGACTATACGGCTGGTTATTCTAGTGACGATATGCCTTCACGATTGAAGATGGCTTGCTTAATTTTAGTTAAATTTATCTACCAGAAACGTGAGGAAGAGGTGTTTGGCAGGAAGCAATACGGGCTGGGGGATGTCAAAGCTACTTTGGAAGCCGAGATGCCCGGAGAAGTTCGGCTAATACTTGATAAATTTGATAGGAAAGATGTTTGAAATATGCTATACGTCATCCTTTCTGGATTTATTTATTTATACAAATCGGATACGTATAAGAGTTTTCAATGTTCAATTTATTTTAAGTAGAATTTTTTATTACTCACGACCACACTTTTATAGCAGCATAGAATATGATAATATACGAGACCATAAATATTGTTTATTTGATTTTGTATGGTAAAGGAGAAAAGATGTCTAAGAAATTGACCGATAAGAAAAGAAAGGAAATGCTGGCACAGCGGTATCAGGAAATCAAGGTAAAATCTGCTAGTAGGAAGAGGACGGAGAAAGAGTTGTTTGAGGATGATAGAGTTTGGGAGGTACACTAGAATGATGGGCCCAAAGACGACTATGGTTTTGCAGCGCTTCACTGAGGTATCAGATAATATGGGAGGATCCACCTGGGTCCACCAGTCTTACCGTAAGATAAAGGGAGTCTTAACTCCACTGATGGGCAATGAGCGAATGATAACCGGTAAGACCGAGGTATTCGCTGATTACAAATTTATTATAGATTTCCAACGAGGCTTGACTATAACGGAGAAGGATAGGTTCGTGCTGGGAATCAGGAAGTTTGAGATTTCACTAATAAGCAATCCGGCTCAGCAGAACATACATTTAGAGATAAAATTACTTGAGATTACTTAGAAAGGAGTAGTAATGAAGAAATGGTATGAGAAGGGAATTATAGGTGACCTTAAAGGAGCCTGGAAAAGTTGTCTTATTACTACATTTCTTGAGGATACTGAAGAGATAGCAAGAGAGTCGGTAAAACAATATATAGAAAGGAGTAGCAATGAAAAACCTACTGGCAATAACGGTAGCAGGCCAGCTTAAATGGCTCAAAGAGGCAATATCCACTTTGCAGGATAAAATTGATGTTGTGATAGTGGATGACGCAACTCCAGGTGACATTATAAAGGGCTTTTGCAGGGAAAAGAAATTGGACATTTTAACAAAGCTAAAGCCGATGGGGCTGACCAACTCGTGGAATCTAGTTTACCAGTATTTCAAGGAGAATAACTACGATAATTGCATACTATCAAACGATGACGTCAGGTTTCCTAAAGGATTCTCAGAAGGACTTGTTAACGGGCTAGAGAAGTTTGATTTAGTAGCTCCGCTTTCCAATGAGCCTGGAAATATATTTGATGATATACATTCCCCTGCCTGCCAAAATGTTAGGAGATATACAGATATAGAACCGACAGCTAAGGGAAACATCAATAAGGTGCAACAAGTTCTTTCTGTAAGATACAAAAACAGCCCATATAGGCAGAGTAATTTCTTCAACGGGTTCTGCTTCGCCTTCTCCACTTCGATAGCCAAATTCACTTATAACGAACAATATTTATTCAATCCAGTGCATATCAATACTTGGAATGAGTATGACCTTGTTGACAGAATCGATGGGAAAAATGGCAAGGTAGGCATCTGCAAAACCTCATACGTATTTCACTGGAAGGCCAAGACTACTGAAAAACTTGATAAATATGGAGTATCATTAGGAGACTACAGGGAGCAATTATGGAAATAAAATATTGTCTAGGTTGTGGCGAAAATAAGAGGCGAGGCTTTGTCAACGTGGACTCCTCAAAAGATGTTGAGCCTGATATTGTAGAGGATGTAACAATAACTCCCTGGATATGGGCTAAAAAGAGTCAAGCTGATTTGATATTTGCGGATAATCTCTTTGAGCATATAAGAGAAGAGCCGCTTCTCAGGGTAATGCAGGAGTGTCATAGGGTGCTGAAGCCTAACGGGCTTTTGCAGATTATCGTTCCAATTTCAGCACCGGACAATTTTATGGCAATGTTCTCAGACTCTTCACACGTTAATCATAATTTTACAGCGGAGACATACGACTGGTTTGACCACAGGAATATCAGATGGAAGAAATATGGCAGGGCATATGGCAATCCCAAGTTTGAGAGGACTATGCAAAGAAGGAACGGCAGGTTTTTGGAAGTAGAGCTAAAGGTGATAAAATGAGTAAAGGAGCTAAAAATGGCTAGCAGTTTCAAGTGGGATGACAGCAAGCTGAGGAAGGAAGTTGATTTTACTGTTCACCAGAAAATAGAGAAGGCTTGTATTATGGTGGAGTCGGATGCCAAAAGGATATGCCCGGTAGATACAGGTCGTGCTCGTGCTTCGATTTCACACGAAATAACAAAAAGTAAGGATGAGATAACAGGAATTGTGGGTAGTGACGTGAAATATTTCGTATTTTTTGAGTATGGGACTAGTAACCAATCTGCTCAACCTACACTTAGACCAGCGTTACGAAAGAATATACCAAAGATTAAACAATTATTTAAGAAGTAATTGCTCATAATTCTGCTTATCGTTCTTTGATAATAATTTATTTAACTTGCGGTTAATTCCTCTTTGGAAGTCAATCGGATAAATTTGAATTAACTTTAGGTTAAACTTCTTATATTGTCTTCTCTTTGCTAATTTCCGTTCTTTATACTGTTGGCTAGTGATACCCCAGACTTCGATATAGTAACCGTTGACTTTGAAATCAGCTCTTTGACGATTATTCCACGGCAATTGAGGTTCATACTGATGTAGCAATTTATGAACAAAAAGCCAATCATCTACTCTTTGTTCGTAGACAGACCTAACAATATGTCCATCTTGACACGTATATCGTTTGAAATTGAAACCAGAATAGCGGATAGGAATATTAAATTTTCTCAATCGTTTTGATATTGCCGTATCTGATAGGTCTATTAGTTTCCCTATTTGCCTAGTACTCAACTGTTGTTCTATATACCAATGCTCTAATTGAGTTTTGGTAGGTTCTTTGAAATCAAGACCTTTATGTTTTTCATAATTTCTTGGTCGAGGAATTTGATATAGCTTCAACCAATTTCCGATTGTTGAAGGGTCACACTTGTAAAGTTTAGCAAGTTGACTATAGGTTTTTCCTTGAATCAATGTTTGATTATAAAGGACTTCTTTAGAGGGCATTCTAAAATTAGTATAATGTCTGCTTTCTAAATATTCTTTAGACTGGATACCTAATTTTTTGAACCATTTTAGAATAGTAGTTTTTGTGACATTGAGTTTACTAGCTATTTTCAGAGTAGATAGATTTTTCTCAAAATAATATTGCTTCAGAATTGGTTCTAACTGTTTTATTTCTTTAGTTCTTTTAATTGAGTTATAATGAGCTCTACATTTAGGAGAGCAAAATATAGACTTAGGATTTCTTTTATTCAAGAAAGATTTACCACAATTTTTACACTTTTTAAAATGATAAGAGGCATTTTTCTTTTGATAATCAAGATGACATTCTTGAGAACAGAATTTATGAGGAGAATTTTTTCTAGATTTATTGTGACAAAAAGTTTTTCTACAAAGTAAACATATTGATTTATATTTCATAGTATCTGAATTATAGCAAAATGTGTTAAAACTGTCAAGTATATAGAATAAGGAATGGTTAAAATGAGCCTCGACATTAACGCCCTCAATACTTCTATCTATACAGCCCTGAATGTATCGGCTATTACTACTTTAGCCACAGGGGGAATCTATCACGTCAAGAGTCCTCAAGGAACGGCATATCCCACTGTCACTTACTTTGCGGTCATTAACGTGCAGGGTGATACGTTTACCGAATGGGGAAACGATACCCTAATACAGATAGACGTATGGTCAGACTCAAACTCGGCTGCTGAGTCAGGTGAGATAGTGGAGGCAATAGCCGCACAGATGGACGACAAGGTGCTGACTATATCAGGATATGATAACAATTCTAAAGCTATACGGCAAAACACTAGACTTTTGTATGAAGACGAGGTAAATATTTTCCATTATATACTTGAATATACCGTAAGATGGCACAAGGATATGTAGAAAAGGAGAAGGACCAATGCTTACCAAAGAAGAGGAAGAAGCTCTAATGCAGTGTATGGCTTTAATGATTAGAACGGAAGATGAAAAATGGTTCAAAAAAGCCTGGCCTGAATTATGGGGAAGGGTGTTAGAATATAAAAAAAAGGAGAAATAATGCAAGTAGAATTGAGAGGTAAGCCAATAGAATTATCGGATAAGCAAACAGGAGTTATTGAAAGATTAGGACGTGATGGATTAGAAACAGCTACACTTGGTGAATTAACAGAACAAATATTTCCTATTTTTGCTAAATATCCTCATTTAGTAGATCCAGGAAAGAGTTGGATTTATAAGTTGGGAAAGAAGACGGATGAGTTAATTCGCTTTTTTGAAAAGGAAAATAGAAAAAAATAAATAATTAGGTGCATAGCACCGGGGGTCAGGAGTTTGGCCAACCCCTTCTCCTGGCCTCAAAGTAGAGTAAAAGTATGTGGCAAAGGGGAAAGTATGAAATGACAAAAATAGAAAATATAGCTTGGTGTTTACCACGGCCTCGAAAATGTAAGTATCAGGGAGGCTTTCCATTACATGCTGAACTAAAATTGATAAGAGAGTGCGGGATTGACCCTAAGGAAATTTTATGGCCCTCGAGCATTCTCCATCCCTTTGGGGGAAAAGCAGAATTTGGAATTAGAATTGACCTTAATGGTGAAGTCAAGCCAGATATTTTCGCTGATGCTCACAATTTGCCTATCAAAAGTGGTATATTTGATGTTGTTTTTCTCGACCCACCTTATAATGATGAATATTCCAAGACGTTATACAAAACAGGCAAATTAAGTTTCAAAAAATATACTCAAGAAGCGGTAAGGGTGCTAAAAGAGAACGGTTATTTAATAATGTATCATTTTATTGCTACACCGCAAATTCCTGGGACTGTGATGGTAAAACGAGTTTTTATTGAAACAAGACCGTGGCATCGGCCTCGAGTAGTTCATATACATAAAAAATCAAGGCGAGAATGGGAAATAAAGCATCAAGAAATTAAGCAAGTGAGAGAAAGGAGAGCAAATTGAAACCTAACACAGTGTTATTCTGGGATAAGATATGGAAAGGGGTCAGGAGACCGAAAAGCTCCGTCAGTCATCAGGAAGTAGCTAAAATGTTACCCGAGACTGGCAAGGTTCTCGACGTAGGCTGCGGCCCCTGCGACCTGTTCAAAGAAGTCAAGGCGAGGCGGCCTGACCTTGAGCTAACAGGAATTGACTTCTCCAGGACAGCAGCGGCAATAGGGAAAAAAGAGGGATACAAAGTCATCAGGCAAAGCGTGCCTCCTCTACCATTCGAGGATAATGAGTTCGATGTTGTAGTAGGCAACGGGATATTAGAGCACGTTAAGGAAGACTGGTATCTCTTCGAGGAAATGGAGAGAGTAGGCAAACAAGTCATATTAACTGTACCTGAGAATGAGCCGTTTAACCATCCGATGATGGAGAGCGGGGAGCATAGACATATCTATCGGCATGATGATTTCAGCAGCTACAAAACCAAAAAACTATATGATAGATTCCCTCGTATCCTAGTTTACTCTGCTGAAATGGTAAAAGAGCAGGCTTTCAAGAAAGTATATCTAGCCTTCTCAGGATATAGCGGATTCAGCGAGGCTTTTGTGACCTCTCTTCTCTCAATGTATATGGAAGTCACTAATGCTATACTGGCGACTCCGAAGGATGGCGAAAAGTTTAACTTCAAATTGCCTGCTTATGCTGAGAGTCTGCCTTCGGTGTATCTCTACTACGCTACCTGTAATCTTAACAAGACTAAGGATGCCCTGGCAAACGGGCTATTAGCAACTGACTGCGACTATATGATGATAATCGATGCTGATATGAGATTTCCTGCTGACGGGATTCACAGGTTAGTCCAGGATGACAAGGACGTTGTAGCAGGATTTTATGTCAAGAAATGTAAGGATGTAAGCCCTACAATGGGTCATCACGTTATGGGGGAAGGGATACATTTGGCAAAGGATTATCCTGATAACGAGCTATTTGACAATTATGAGGGGAGTAAACTGGTGCTCCCTACAGGATTCACTCTAATAAAAAGGGACGTTGTAATAGCAATGGGGTATCCTAGATTCGACTATATTTCACTGTATAATATGAGGATAGGAACGGACTGGAGTTTTTGTTTGAAAGCGGAAGAGTTAGGATTCGGAGTATTTTGTGATAGCAAGATTAAATTAGCGCATATTGGAGAAACAAGTTATAAAGCAGAAGAGTATTTTAAGAAAGGAAAGAAAAGGAGAAAATGATGGTAGGAATAAAAGTAGAAATAACTTATTTTGGAAAAGAACCAAAAGTTGACAAAACAGGTGAAAGAATAGCTGAATATCATAAGAAATATACAATAGACCATTGTGGGGATAATTGGAGAGGATATTGTACTAGGGAGTTTCGTGGGATTTTAGAAACGTTTGAGGGCATAAAAGAAATCAGGTTCTTCATATGAAAAAGAAAAGAGAGGTGAAACATTTAAGGAATATGGTTTTGATATGATTTATTCCAATAAAATAGAGGTTGATAACGAAAATGTATTAAATACTTTAAAAGGGGATGATTAAAATTAGCGAAGTTGTAGGAAAAAATGCTCGTGTGAAGTGTGCGACTAACATCATAGCGGGGATAAGAGATTGGAGTATTGACTACACGGCGGATACTGTAGAGTCAACTGACTTCGATGACGCTGGGGTCAAGCAATTCCTGGCTACCCTTACCGGCTGGACTGGTAGTTTTAGCGGGTTCGGTCAGCCTGGCTGGAGTCTGGACGCTCTTGTGGGGACTCAATATGGAGGGAGTTTTTTTGTGAGTGCTTCGGACGGTAGCTACTACTCTGGCAGTGTGATAATTACCGGAGCGAGTCCAGGGCAGGCTGTTGATGGGCAGGCTACGGTAAGCTACACGTTCCAGGGGACTGGGGCTCTTGACTATGTATAGAGGCCAAGAATTTGGATATGGAGGTGACTAAATATGGCTGAAATTGCGGGAAAAGTTGGCGCTTTCTATGCCACAAGCGGGTCGGGAACTGAACAGGCGTCCGAGTCAAATAGTCTCTCTACAGGTTTTGCGTGGCTTTCCCATAAGAACGTCTTGGTGACTAATGTCTATGTAGGAAAGACGGGTACGGCTGAATACCCAAGATGGTATTGCACCCCTAGAGGAAAACTGACGATTATTGGTGCTGGGGCGACTGATAGCTTCAACGCTAAATATCGTTGGTGGGCTGAAGAGGGTGAAACTGGTTCATCTAATGGGATAATTATGCAGCGGGGTGGATTTTTCAACTGGTCAATAGACAATACCTGTGACGTTGTAGAGAGGACTGATTTCGATGACGGTGGGGTTAAGTCTTATCTCGCTACTTTGACTGGCTGGACAGGAGCAGCAGAGAGGCACTGGATTAGCGACGAAGCGAGCGGATTGATAAGTAAAATGGGGTCAGGAGTATCTATGATTGTCAAATTCTATCTGAACGATGACGATACTGACAAGGGAACAGGTTCAGCTTCAGATGAAGGCCAGCGGTATGAAGGATACGCTCATCTTACTGGATTGAGCCCCTCGACTGCTGTTGATACTTTAGTAGCGGAAAGTTTATCCTTTCAGGGGACAGGACGACTAACTTATGAATCAGGAAGTTAATAGGGACGAAAAAGGTAGATTTCTCAAGGGACACAAAATCTCTTCGCCTGGTAAATTAGGTCATAGAGCTTATGATATTTCTAAAATAGATTTAGACCGATTTTATGTAAAGGAAAGGCAATCTATGGAAGAAATTGGGAAAAGATATGGCTGTAGTACCCGTACAGTTAAAAGAAGGCTCAATGATTATGGAATTTCCGTTAGGACTTCTGGAGAAAGTTTAAGAGGTAAAATAACAGCCAGAAGAGGGAGATTTGAAATTCCTTTGCCATCGAAGGAAGATTTAGAACGATTGTATATTGATGAAAAGTTGTCTTGTAGTGAGATAGCTAAAAGATATAAATGTAGTGCAAGTATTACAAGATATAGATTGAAATATCTTGGGATACCAAGACGAGACCGTAGTTTAGCTACAAGTTTAGCAGTATCTGGTGAGAAAAATAATAAATGGAAGGGTGGAATAACAGCAATTCACAATAAGCTCAGAAATAACTTTAAGTATAGACTTTGGAGGAGCGATGTTTTCCACAGAGACAATTTTACTTGCCAAGATTGTGGCAAACGAGGTAAGGGAACTTTACATGCACATCATTTAAAATCTTTTAGTAAAATTTTGAAAGAGTATGATATCAAAACTTATAGTGAAGGTTTAGAATGTGAAGAATTTTGGGATATAAATAATGGCACAACTTTATGTGAAAAGTGTCATAGGTTAAGACATACGCTAACAAATTAAAAAGGAGAAAATAAATGAGTGAATTAGCACCAATGGTAGGTAAATCTAAACAGGTTACGATAGGTGGCAAGCCTTACACCGTTTCACCTCTAACTATTGACGATTTGGCTGAATTTGAAGTCTTCGTCAAAACTGAGAGGAACAAAACAATTTCGGAATCACTAAAGCAAGCAGGTATCAAAGAGGAACTAATAGCTCAGAAAATAGTCGAATCATCCGCTAAGCCGATTGGGATAGATGAGATTGACGGAGCTATGAGAACAATTTCTGGAGTAAGATACCTGCTCTGGTTCGGGCTGAAAAAGAATCACCCTGAGTTGAAGCAAAACAAAATGGGTGATTTAGTAACATTAGCTAACTTTGAGGAAGCCTCGCTGATAGTGGCCGAGATGGGTGGCAAGGCGGTAGAGAAAAAAGGAAAAAACGTCACAAGGGGGAAATAGATTGGGAGTTTCAATTCCCCCTGATGACCAAGTATTACGGGATAACGCCACTGGAAATCAGAGAATTAACTTTATTCCAGTGGCAGGATTATATGGAGCATATAGAGAAAATCTACAGGTTGTTTCATCCTGAATCGAAAGATAAGGGTAATAAGGGAAGTCCAACAAGCTCTAGGGGTTCAGACAAGGGAAGCCACGAAGAGTTGAAGCGTCTAGCAAGGCGGAAAGGCATAAAACCGCCCACTAAGGGGATGTAATTGTAATGGCAACTCAGATAATGGATGCTTATATTGAGATAAAAACCAATCAGGCTAAGTTTTCCAATGAGCTGAAAAGTATGGAAAGAGCTACAAAATCCTCAACTGACAGGATGAAGAAGAACTTTGACAGAGTAGGTAAGGGTATCTCTGAAATGTCACGGGCAGCTCGCCTGGGTTTTCTTGCTGTGGCTGCCGCTATTACCGGAACGGTCTATGCTGCTGCCAAGTATGAGAAGCAGATGGCCACTGTCTCCACAATGCTGAGTCGAAAGTCTATGCCGATTATGGATAAATATAAGGACTTAGTCGGCAAAATGGGGATAATCTTCGGTGAATCGACTGAAACCCTGTCAAAGGGCTTGTATGACATTCTATCGGCAAGCATAAAGCCAGAAAAAGCCCTGAAGGTTTTGGCAGTCTCGGCAAAGGCAGCAGCGGCAGGCATAACGGATACAGGCGTAGCGGCGGATGCCATTACTACGATTATGAACTCCTATGGATATGCTGCCGAAGATGCAGGGCTAATTTCCGATAAGCTCTTTACTATTGTTTCAAAAGGTAAGACTACTTTTGCCGAGCTTGGCCCGAATATCGGTAAGGTAGCAGCTACGGCAGCAATGGCAAAGATAAGTTTTGATGAACTGGGAGCGACAATCGCTACTGTAACAAGGGCGGGAATTCGGACTGAGATGGCTATGACTGCCATCAACGGAATTATGAAAGTGTTCATCAAGCCTACCGATGAAGCGAAAGAAGCAGCTAAGGAATTCGGCTTGGAACTTAATACCAACACTCTGGAAACTATAGGTCTTGTTGGAGTTCTGGAAAAATTGAATGATGCGACTGCCGAGCAACTGGCTTTGATTTTCCCTGAAATAGAAGGACTCAAAGGAGTGGCAGCCGCTCTAGGAGACTTGACTGGATATACTGAGGATTATAAGGCGATGCTTGAGTCTGCTGGAGCAACTCAGGAAGCATACGAAAAACAGACTAATACTCTCACTTTCACCTTCAACCAACTAAAGGAAGCTGGCAAGTATCTCGCCGTTCAGATAGGAGAAATCTTTACGCCTATAGTATCACAGGCAATCAAAAAAATAACTGACCAGGCTATCAAATTAGGCCAAGCCATAAAGGGGCTCACATCCGACCAGAAGGACTCGGTTGCCCAGATGGTTCTTTTCGGGACTGCCGTGCTGGGGGCTATAGGTGCGCTCAGTCTGTTTTCTGTTGCAGCAAGACTGGTTATGGCGGCAGGCTCGGTCATCGCTGGCGTTATGGGGCTGATATTCTCACCCCTGGGACTGCTGATAGTGGGAATCGCTGCGCTGGTGCTTGCCTGGACTCTAGGCTGGAAGAAGATAAAGGAGATAACTAGCAGTCTCTTAGAAGTGATTGTAATGCCTTCTATCAAATTTGGCTCTGAGAAGCTAGATAAATTTGCTGACTGGATTCGGGTTGAAAAACTAGGGATGGAAGCAGATGCAAATAAGGAGTTCGACAAGGGTGATATAGAAGTAATAGCAAAGTTTTTAGCTAAACTCACCTGGGAGGGAATGAAAGCAGCAGGAATAGCAATAAATGACTTAGTTCTCTGGATTCAAGGAGAAATGGGGATACCAGAAGAAGCTAGGAAGGGCATTTGGAAACTTACCGACATAACAGCAAATATTGATTTCTTCGCTAAGCTAATATGGAAAGGAATAAAGAACGTAGTGGGAACGATAAAAGATTGGGTAATTGAACAGTCTAAATTAGATGACCCTATCGGTGAGCTGGTAGCAAAAGTTTCTAATTTTCTTATTGAGCTTCCTGACCCTGCCAAGTGGTTTTTTAAGATAGGAACAAGAATCTGGCAATATACTGCACTCGGACTAGGCATCTGGTGGGCATTGAAAGGTCTTCTGGCTGTGGTCAAGATTGCCCCTATTGTTCTTCCTGTAGTGCCTATTCTTGTAGGAATAGGTCTGGCACTGGTGGGGGTAGATGTTTTAGGCAATAAACTCAAGGAAAAATTGGATAAGGCAAGAGTAAATGAACTTCTCACTGCTTTTTCACAACAATATCCTGTTCTTTTCAAACTGACTGTTGGTATAAAGGAAATAACAGGACTGGAAGTTCCGATACTATTTGCGTATATAAATGAACGCTGGAAAAGCACTTGGGCAAAATTAAGTCTAATTCCTTTCGCAGGACAGATACTTCTTGACATATTATTTGATATGGATTTTCAGGAAGGATGGAAAAATTTCAAGGAAGACCTAAAAGATTCTTGGGACAGAATCACCTGGCCTGTCCTTTCTTGGGAAAACTTCACGACTACTCTCAGCGAGGCTTGGAGCAATACAGATTGGAGCTGGTTCGGATTCGACGAGGTAAAGGACTTCTTCAAGGATATATGGAAGAGTTTCGACTGGAGCTGGCTGAACTGGGAGAACTTTGTGACTTCACTACAGGATGCCTGGGATAATACAGATTGGGGTTGGTTCGGTAATTCTATCAAATGGCTATTCGGTATTTTTAAAAAAGATATGATAGAAGCAGGCATAACTATTGAGACTGCTGCACAAGTTTTTGGGATAGATGCCCTCTATCTTGCTGCTATCCGGATGACGGAACGGGGTGGCGAGGGAGTTGAAATGGGTATCAAGGTATATTCCAAAAAATTTAAAGATGAGCTAAAGAAAATGTATCCTGACGTAGCTGAGGGGACTAAGCAGTGGCAAATACTTGCAGCTGCTAAGTCAACCGAATTTTACTGGAAAGAGTTCAAGAAGAAGTTTGGAATAGGCGCAAAAGTAGCCCTGAAAGATGTTAGCCAGGATGTCAAGGATGATTTTATTAAGTATATGGGAGACAAGTTCTGCCCTACAAACACTGGAAATAAAGCAGTGGATAGCCTCAATAAAAACTGGATACCTAATATGAAGAGGTGGACTCGCTGGCTTGAAAAGGAAATGAAAAGCTGGGGCGAAGGTGGGATGGAAGAGTTTATCGAGGGGATGGAAAAGAAGGCAAAATCAGGCCAGGCACTATCCGAAATGGAAAAAGCTACACTTAAATTTTTGAAGCCTCTGATTTACAAATCCCCTGGTTATTTCCCTCTAGGAGAGTGGGGAGGAGCTGCAATGGAGGAATTTAAGCAGGGCATGGAGAGGGAAGCAACAGGATTAAGCGGATTAGTAAATAAGATGTCAAAGATATTTATGCCTATTATTGATATGTTTAAGGTGATATTTACAAAAGTAATCGCAGTCATCAAGGAGTTCGACGAAGAAGCAGGTACGGAACTGGAGAACTTTGTCAACGAAACACTTGGATTGATTGACGATATGTTCGGTGGGATTGGAGAGAAAGTAGTAGAAGTTAGTGGTAAAGTAGTTGCAGGAACTAGAGTAGCAGGGGAAGCAGTTGTAGATTTGACAAAAGATGTTGGAGATAAAGTTAAATCGTTTTCAGAAATAGCTGCTGATACTTGGGGAGATGCGTTTGAAGCCATAACAAGAGCGGCTAGAGATGCTGTTGTGGATGTTATTAGGGGAGCAAAGACGATGGAAGAGGCATTCGTAGCTCTTGCCAAAACAATTCAGACACAAGTAGCAGATGCTCTTTGGAGCTTAGGCACTATAGCAATGGCAACAGGAAATGTAATTACAGGTGTATTTTTGTGGGTAGGCTCTGTAATTGTTTCGGTCTTTGATACAATAATAAGTGAGTTGGACGGAACTGCTCAGGCAGCTAGAGATGTGGAAGGAGCACTTGCAGATATAGAAAGAACTACAAATGTATTAGGAGAATCCTTCAAAGATTTTGGCATATCACTCACTGGTAGTATCAATAATGCTGAAAGGGCTATACGTAACCTTGCTCAGGCGCAGGAAGACCTAGCAATGAATACCCGTGAGAAGCTGATAAAGGAATTAGATAACTACTACGATTACCGTGTGCTAAGAGATATGGACTTGACCGAACTACTGGCACTATCAGCCGAGACCAGGGAGAAGCTGGAGAAGGGCACGCTTGAGACAATAGCCGAGACAGCCGAGGAAACAGCCGAGAGGGAAAAGGATGCCAAGGTTAGCACACTCCAGGCAATTGAGGATGCCTATGCCAAAGAATCAGCTCTGATAGACAAAAAAATTGCTCTATTACAAATAGAAATTAAACTACTTATGGCATCAGCAGCAGCAGAACAGGGCAACCTAAAGAAAGCAGAAAGGCTAAGGAAAGAAGCAAACCACGACCTTATGAATTTGCTTTACACTGAAGAAGAATTACTGGAGATGGAAAAAAATAGAACAAAAGCAAGGGGAGAGGAAGGGAGGTCGTGGGATAATGTCAGACATGCCACAGAAAACGCTACGAGCGCAGCCAAAGAATACGGAGTTCAGGGAGAAGCTGCGGCTAGACTGACTAAAAAGGGCTTAAAAGGCGTTATAGATGAATTAGAAAAAACAAGAGATGAAACTGACTCGGCAAGATGGGGAATTGAAGACTGGGGCGACGCTGGAAGAAAGAACGCTCAGAAATTAACAGAGGGATTCAGAGAGGCAAGGATAGGGATAGAGTTATGGGGTAAGGAGCTGGACAAGATACCCAGGCGTATAGACTTTGACATTATAGGAGACCTCCATATGCCTGATATTCCACGATTAGGAGACCAATCATTTGATATTTGGGGGAAATACCGTGCTCCTGAAATCCCCAGCTATCAGGTAGGAATCCCCTATGTACCGAGAACTCAGGTAGCGGTTATCCATAAAGGAGAGGCGGTTGTTCCTGCCAGTGAGAACAGGGCAGGCGGAGCAGGAGCAGGTGGAACGCAGGTCAACTATGAGCGAGGTGCTATCAGGATGACCGTGATGGGTGGAATAAATCAGCAGGTGGATTTGGAAGAGGCTATGGATTATTTAGCTAAAAAGCAGACCGAGAAAATGAGGAGACCGTAATGTCAGTAATCTTAAAAAATACCAGTAATTCCACAATTTATACCTTTCCAGGTGGGGTGGACTTGGTGGCAGAACCATTCGCCAAACGACTAGATACCGAACCCAGGACTTATGCCCATGGTGGTGTAATTGTATCAGACCAAAAAATTGGCGTAAGGATAGTTTCTCTTCACGGTATATTTGGAAAGGCTAGTCAAGCACTAATGGAAACCGAGCTGAATAGTATGACAAAAGCAGTTTATACTGAAGAATTGAGATTATACAGCACACAATTTGTTAATAATTTCTACAAAGTTGAGGTTCTTAATTTTGAGCATACTTTCCTCGGAAAACTTACTATTGTTGAAATATCCATAGATTTCCTAGTATCAGACCCGTTCAAGTATTACAAGGACGTGACCACAGATACCGAAAATCCCGTAGTATCAGGGACTCCCTATGCTCTTACTAACGATAATGATGGTGATATTGAGGTAAGTCCGATAATTACCTATACCGCAGGCGGAACGCAAACTAATGTCAAAATAGAGAACGCAGGGGACGCAGCGAAGTATTTTGAGTATGGTGGAACGATGACTATCGGTAAAGCGCTGGTAGTGGATTGTAAGGAAGGAACGGTGGAATATGACGGCTCAGATGATATAGCAGACTTTACGGGAAGTTTTTTTAATTTGGTCAGTGGAACGAACACGATAAACATTACCGTCACTGGAACTTTAGGAACTTCTGTGTCCGTGATAACTTTTAGAAAGAGATATCTATAAATGCCAGCACCAAAAGACCCAGAAAAATATAAATTATGGATACAAAAATTAAGTAAAGCTTCTAGAGGTAGCAATAATCCGATGTATGGTATATATTTAACAGGGGATAAGAATGGTATGTGGGAAAAAAAGCATACTGAAGCATCTAAACAACTAATGAGGGAAAATCGTAAGGGATTAGCTATCGGAGAAAAAAATGGTATGTGGGGAAAGCCAAGTGCTTTGCGTAATAAACACCATACAACAGAAACAAAAGAGAAAATTAGTGCAAATCTTAAGGGAAAATTAAAAGGAAAGCATAATTCACTAAAGACTGAATTTAAGATTGCAGACCCTAGAATTACTGGGGAAAATAATCCTAATTGGAAAAATGGTATAACCCTTTTGACGAAACAAATCAGACACCTTCTAGAATATAAAAATTGGATAGAGAATATATTCAAGCGAGATAATTATACTTGCCAAAAATGTGGACATAGAGGCGGGGATTTGAATGCTCATCATAGAAAATCTTTTGCTCTTATCTTTCAGTCAAACAATATTAAAACTGTAGAAGATGCTCTTAACTGTGATGAGTTTTGGGACTTAAATAATGGATTAACACTTTGCGAAAATTGCCATGATTTAACTAAAAAAGGAATCAAAAAAACTAAACAAAAGAGGTAAATAAGGAGATGATTTATTATGGCTTTTGATGCTACAAAGCCAGCGGGTGCAACAAAAATTAAGGACTCAGACGATGAAATCCGTGCCAATTTTGCAGCAATAGGGGTGGTATTGCCTAATTTGGACGCTGGTGGAGGACAGGTAAAGTTTCCTGCTGAGCAAGCAGTAAGTGGAAATGCAAATACGTTAGATGATTATGAGGAAGGGGACTGGACAGCAACCCTTGCGTGTGGAACAAGTGGAACAATTACACTGGATGCTGAATATGCTACTGGTGCTTATACAAAAGTAGGAAGAATGGTTACAATAACGGGGCAATTTCTCGTGGATTCTGTAAGTAGTCCTGTCGGAACTTTAACTTTAAACACCCTTCCATTTTTCAACGGTGGTGGTAAAAAATATGTTACTTCGGTAAATATCTGGGTATATGCACTAGAAGCTACAGGAGCAACACAGATGATGGGGCGTATTAATGATTCCGCTGAAGGTATTTTAATTTATCATTATGCTGCAGGAGTAGCTGCAGCAGCTGCGGCGGATATAAAAGCAACTTCTCAAATTGTAGTAAATGCAACTTACTTTACCGCATAAAGGAGAAAAATGGCACTTGATATAATAGCCAATGAAACTTGGGATGACGTAGATAAGGCGTGGGATGCTTTTACCCTGGAGACCTGGGATGGCTGGATTGAATTTAGCTATGCCCTGAAAGTCTATGATACTAGCGGGGCTAAGGTAGCTGAGATAACAGGTGATTTGAAGAATCCTACGTTGACTGACCTGGAATTTGAGACTCTCCAACAGGGCGGCTGCGGGGCTTTCTCATTCACGCTGGCTGAGCCTTACACGCAGGCTACAATAAGCTACAATTACAAGGTAGAGATATATGTATTCAACCCGCAGGTACTTTTCTTCACTGGCAAAATAATCAACAAGCCTATTGAGGGTACGGACAAGCCGCAGACCTACTCAGGCTGGGGCTATTTCAATGAACTAGAGAAGAAGATAATAGACACGGAAATCTCACCTGGCAGTGATATAGCCGTAGAAGTTACCAGCGTTTTAGATACCTACATCACGCCCTACACAAGTATAGTCAAGGACGCAACTTTGATTACCACGGTCAGTCACGATTTAGTAGCCACGATTGACTTTGAGGATGAGTATGCCAATGAGATATTTAAGAGGCTAACCGAGCTTGCGGTGGATTATAAGTTTGGGGTCAACGAGGACTTAAAATTCTACTTCCAGGCTATTGATACTTCAGTCAATTACTACTGGCATATAGGCAAGCACCTGACAGAATTTAACCCTCAGGAAGACCCCTCAGATATCGTCAAAAAGGTTATTGCTGTCTATCCTGAAGTGTTTACTGATGGGTACAGGCTGAAAGTGACTAGCGAGGCGGTAGGCTATGCTAACCTTTATGACAAGCGGTTCAGCCTGCCAGAAATAGTCAACCCTTTTTCCAGTACAGATATAGCTTCAGGTATAACACCTACTACGAATCCAGCAGTAGGGACTCCTGCTAATATGACCGATGGGGATTATTCAACCCTGTGGGAATCTGGAACTAACCAAGCCAGCGGGCATTATATTATAATTGATTTAACGACTGATTTCGAGAATATTGCAGCAGTTGTAATAGACTCAATCCACGCTAATGCTAAGGAATACTGTGCAAAATCGGTCAAGATAGAGGTCAAGCCTGACGGTGGAAGCTACTCAACAATGCTTTCTTCTGATGACAATATAGGCTGGAAGCCCACAATAACATTTAGACCAACTACTGGTAGGTATGTCAAGATTTCTCTGACCGGCTCGTCAAGCGAGGAGTTGAAAGTAGGAGAAGTAGAGATATACCAGCTTGATTTGACGGATGCTCAGAGATGGGCTGATTGGAAACTGTCCACACTGGAGAACGTAAAGAAGCGAGCAACTGCCAAAATCAGCAATATTCAAGACTTAATTATGAACTCGGCAGGGCTGGTGCCGATAAAGCCAGCGGGCAAGGCTAGGATATTTGACAGAAACGGGACTAAAATAGACGACTATCAGGTGATTGCCTGCAAGTATAGGCTGTCCTCTGGTGGATTTTTGCTTGACCTGGAGCTAGGGGCTGAGGAAGTATCAGTTGCCGATAAGGATAAGGAGTGGCAGAGGCGCATACGGGAGCTGGAGAATTCGGGGGTCAGGAGAGCCAAGAACCTTTCACTAGCAAAAGGATTCCAGCTCTCCCAGATTAAGGGGACTTATATTGGAGAGAATGAGGTACAGACTAAACACGTGGCAGCCAAAACTATAATAGCCAATCAAATAAATGTCCCTGGTTTAGATGAGTCTGGTGATATTGTTATTGAGGATGGAGTAATTACTGCACCAAAGTTAAATGTCCCTGGTTTAGATGAGTCTGGTGATATTGTTATTGAGGATGGAGTAATTACTGCACCAAAGCTAAACATTACTGACCTTGTAAATATCGCTAATCTTCTTACTGTAGCTTCTGGAAGAATTGTTATTGGTGCGAATGCACTTGGAGCAGACAAGCCTGGGATGGTAATCAATGATGGGACTTACGATAGAGCAGCATTTGGCAAATTAAACGGTGATTATGGGGTGGTAATAAG
>Ga0307928_10000966_pt1 | contig 21650 bp, 28 predicted proteins | sample AceLakmetagen232_FD_201815 | JGI IMG/M metagenome (GOLD analysis project Ga0307928, IMG submission 201815) | Saline water microbial communities from Ace Lake, Antarctica - #232 | ecosystem: Environmental > Aquatic > Non-marine Saline and Alkaline > Saline | place: Antarctica: Ace Lake... | reverse complement strand
GCCGCAGACGTGGCATTTGTAGAACCAAGCTCCGTCCTTCGGGTAAATCCCGGCCGATGCGTGGCGGTCGTCGTGCCAGGGGCACTTGCAGGCTTTGCCCTTCCAGCCCTCGACGCCCGCGCGCTCGAGCATTTCCCGCAGCTTGCCCTCGTCGGCCCGGATTGCGCCAAGGTCACGCTTCACGGGCGGCCTCCTGCTCGGCTCTGATGTCGGCCTGGACCCCAGCGACAAGTTCTTCGTCGAATACGCAGTCGTTGGGGTCGAGGTGGAATTCGCCGTCTGCATCGTCCTGGGCTTTGCTCGCTGGCGGGGGCGGTTCGTCGGACCAGCGTTCTTGATTCAGCCAGGTTGACGGGTGCGGGCGGAATTGTGGCTCGTTGGCGAGCATCGTGTCCAGTTGGGCATTCAGGCCGGCGAGGATGGTTTCGGGATCGGCTTTCTCGATGGCCTTGGCCCATGCCGTTTTGCCCACCGGCTTGCAGACTTTCCGAGGGTAGGTTTCCCAGAACAGAGCGAAGCCATCGGGTTCGGTGATGTTCTTTTCTTTGGTTCTCTTATTGGTTCTATCTCTTAGAGGCGCATTTTGCGCCCGGTTCTGGGCGCATTTTGCGCCTACTGTAGGCGCATTTTGCGCCTGGTCTGAGGCGCATTTTGCGCCCGGTTGCATTTCGCCACTAGGCGCATTTTGCGCCCGGTTTGATGCGGCGAGTTGGTAGTGGTTTGCCCGCCCTTTGCCCTGTTTGGCGACTTCGATTTCCTGGCTCTCTACCAGTCTGTCGATGCTCCGCAGAATCGTGGACCTGTTGAGTCCGACATTGTAACTGATGGTCTGGATGCCCGGCCAACACTCCCCGTTGTTGCCTATCTTGTACTGTAAATATCCAAGGATGAGTTTGTCTGTTGGGTTCAGGTCTATGCGGGCGGCGAGCCGCAGGCTGATTTTCATAAAGTGATGGTCAGGTGGCATGGTGAACGCCCTTTCGTGGGCCATGACAGCGCGGACTCGACTGGCCGGGTGCGAGTGCAGATGCCACGCGGGGCGTGTTCATGTGCGCCGGCCAGTCGAGTTCGGGTTGTCAGAGAAGGTCGTAGCATCTTTCACTCGCGCCCATATTGTACGGCACCTGTTAGCGTTCCGCAAGAAATTGCTGGCAATTGTCAGATTTTGCTGTCAGGGCCGCGGCTCCTTCTCTTCCGTCTCGATTTCCGTCAACTGGTCTACTTCCCAGGCCCGCAGCGTGATCTTGATACCGGTGTGCTCGTGGATTGCGGCGTAGACGAGCTCCCAGTAGGCCACGCACCGGCGTTTGAGGGGGCTGTCGAACTCCCGTTGCCGGTTCAGCCGCCAGATTGCCGCCACCGCCTGTTTCCAGCCGGCCAGGACGGGCTTGCTCGCAGGCTGGGCCGACAGTGCGATGGCCTTGAAGAACCGCCTGGACGGGTTCTTGTCGTCGTGGCCGGCCGCATACGCGGCGTGGAAGGCCCACAAGCGGAACGAGTCCTCGTTGGCGGTGTCTTTGGGGTTGGGTATTGTCATGGTGCGGCCTCCTCGTACAACCCGGCCTGCTTGGGCTTCTCGGCCTGCTCTGTGAACAGGGGCTTTGGGGTGGCCGCTACACGCCTTCGGGCTATTTCGGCGTACTTTGGGTCGAGTTCTATGCCAATGTAGCGCCTGCCGAGCTTCTTGGCGGCTACGCAGGTCGTGCCGCTTCCCAAGTACCCATCAAAAATCAGGTCGCCGGGGTTGCTGCTGGCCTCGACTTGCTCACTGATGAGCCACAAGGGTTTCTGCGTAGGGTGGACGGCATTTCGCTCTATGGGTCCGAACCACACCGGGGCCTTGCAGTGGCAGTTGAATGTCGCGCCAGGGTGCTTGCCGTACACGCACGCCTCGAGAGCCGACAGCCACAAGTGCTGGCCGTTAGCAACAGGCGGGTTGCTCTTATGCCAGAAGCACAGTCGGGTTGACAGGCCCGCCACAACCATCGCAGCGCGGGCATCGCTGACTTGCTCGGTTCCACACCAGCAGTACAGACTCCCACTCGACACCCGGCACAGCTCGCTTGTGACTTGCAGCACGTTGACTGGAATGCTATCCGCGCCGCCCTTGTCGAAGTTTCTCAGACCGCCACTGTCCCGGTTCACTTCGTTGTAGGGCCAGTCAGTCAGGGCTAGATCCACGCACCCGTCCGGCATATCGGCCATCACGTCCAGGCAGTCCGCGCACACCACGCACCCGTCCGACTCCCCGGCGAGGACGGCGGCTATTTCGGGGGCGCCGCCCTGCTGGAAGGCTGGGGTTGTCATTGGGAGGGCTCCGCGGCCAGGTAGGCCATGATGAACTCCGCAGCTACCTGATGGATAATCGCGTTTCCGTACCCCTTGAGCCTCACGACGCGGTTTCGTTTGGCTTTGCGGAGGCTTGTTCGTGCTTCTGCCAGCGTTCCCATTCCGCATAGCCCGGACTGGCTTTGTCCCACGCTTCGGGGAAGCCCATGAGCCAGCGGGGGAATGCCGGGGACAACACGCCGGAGCTTGCCGTCGCGGCAGGGGATGAGGATGGAGTCGTGCCAAGGGCCGCTGCCTGGTTCGGGAGGCTGTTGTTGATCTCTCCCTTGCAGTAGTTCTGGTCGATGCCCTTCTCGTCCCTCGCTGCCGGCGTTGCCCAGCCCGCCAGTGCCGCCGTCGTCTGCAAGTCCAGCCCGCCCGCTCCCCTCACGTCCTTGCTCTCCCGGCTCTCGGCGCCCCGGTTCGGCACGTTCGGCGTCGGCCAGCCGGCAAGCCCCTTCACCAGCCCGCCTATCAGCAGTTCGTCCTTCCTGTCCCCGCCCCGGCTCGTCGAGCCGCCTTCCATCGCGTTCGGCGTCGGCCAGCCGGCGAGATTCGCCTCCCATGCCAGGTTCGGTTGCCCGCCATCGCTTCGTTCCTGATGATGCTTCTTCGCAGATGTGTCTGATGTCATCGGAGTTTGCGACCCAGAACAGCCTTTGTCGGATGTGGTCCGCGCCGACGCTGTGTGCGCCAAGAACGTGAAACCCGACGGCGTAACCCGCACCCTCCAGACTTGCTTGTACACCATCGACCCAGGCGACAGAATCCTGCGGATAATCGCCCGGCCAAGTCTGGCCTGAAGCCTTCCCGATGGTGTCGGAGGAAGCCACTTGCTCACCGAAGACCACATCGGGCTGGCACTCTGCGATGAGTCGGCAGAAAGTGGGCCAAAGATGCCGGCTGTCCCGTCGCCCTTTCCGTTTGCCTGCCGCCGAGAACGGCTGGCAGGGACAGGAACCCGTCCAAACAGGCCGGGAATCATCCCATCCGGCGAGCCACAAGGCGGCGGGCCAGCCGAGTACGCCGCAGAAAAAATGACATTGGACAAACCCGGCAAGGTCGGTTGGCTCAACTTCCGCGATTGATCGTTCATCAACTTCTCCATCCGGCACAAGGCCGGCCTTTATCAATTCCCTTACCCACTCAGCAACATCGTGGTCGATGTCATTATAATAATTCCACTTCTTCATTGTGTTCTCTCGCAAGAAGTGGTATGGTGCGGTAATGAAAACACGAAACTGCAACCAGTGTGGCAAATCGTACGTTTATCAGAGGTCCGATAGTAAGTTTTGCTCTCAGTCATGCGGGGCCGCATACCGCTGGACGTTGACGGAAAAAGTAACCGACCGTGGCCGCGACTGCGTCGTTTGTGGGAAGCATTTCCCAACCCGACGCGATCAGAGCCAGAAAAAAACATGCTCTGATGCCTGCCGCCGTGCAAGGATAGCCCAGATAACCAGGGAATGGTGGACGCGCAATCCAGAGCGAGAATCGCTGTATCGCGAGCGAGCGAAGGCCAAGCAATTGCCCGACGCGAATCTTGTTCGGTTCTATCGAATAAACCCCGATGCACCGCGAGCCTGTGAAGCCTGCGGCGAATCTCGCGTGCTTGAGGTGGCACACAAGCCGGGTCATGAGCGAAACGGAGAGGGCCGCAGCCGCAAGAACTGCCAGTGGCCGAAACTCGTGTGGGTTCTCTGCCCGACATGTCATCGCCTTCTTGACAGGATGCACTATCCGCTTGAAGAACTTGGCCTGAAGCCATAATCAGCCCCTCGGCCATGAGGTTCCGCAGCCAGGCCGCGGCGTCCTTGTTCCACTCGTTGTAGTAGGCGGTCACGCCGGGGTCTCCCTTGTGATGGTCAGCACAACCCTGGGCCTGTCCCGGTCGATGAGTTTCACGACTGGCAGGCGGGTAACGTGCTCGTCGTCGGCCAGCAGCCCGGCGTCCACGAGCCCGTCCTGCGCGCTCTTGAGGCTGGCGTTGAGGTTGTCGGGGTCTCTACGGTGGTTCTGGGCGTGGTAGAACGTGGCTTGGAGGGTGGCAGCGGGCCAGAGGGGCCGCTCGCCCTCGATAGCACAATACGCTCGAAAAGAAGCGCTAGAGCGATACTCGGCGACGTCGTGAGCCTTGATTCGCCAGTGCCCCCGCCAGTTGGGGCTCAGCGACTTCGGCGGCAGCGGTAGGGTGATTGTCACGGCCTCGCCCTGAATCGGCGTCGGCGTCCGCTTGGGTGCCATCTGCCGGGCCACGTCGGCGCGGGCGTCTGGCGAAAGGCGGGTAAGGTCTTTGGATCTGATTGCCATGTTCGGGCCTCCGTGCCCATGTTAAGTTACGCTGGCACTTTGAGCCGCACGCGCTTGCACTCGCCGGGACTGGGCAGGTCGGTTGGCTTAGCTGTCCACTTGCCGCAAAAATCATCCATCGGCCACGTTTCCTCGCCGTCACGCTCTAACCAACGGGCGATTCTGCCGTGGCCCGCCCGCGATGGTGTGTATAAGTCGTGCCAGGTTGGCGCATCAGCATCATTCAGCCCGATGCCCGCTCGCGCCCCGAGCCAAATCGAGACATACCAGTCACTGTCCACGCACAGCCAGCCGGTGACGATCTTGGTCCTGAGTTCGATTGTGGGTAGTTGAGTCATATCAGTCTCCCAGCTTCTTCCATTTCCCGGTAGTCATGTTGAAGCCCCGCAGTTCCCGCTTGAGGTCGCACAGGTCGCCTGCGTCACACGTCCGCAGTTTACCGCAGAGTATTCGCCCCATGTCGGCAGCTATGCTGCCCGCGATAGCGATAGTGGTTTTTGCTTCCGCTACCGCGTCTGTCATTTCGGCCCATCGCATCGTCAGTCTCCTATTCCGTTAGGTTCTCGGCTTGCCGGCACGCTGCCAGCAGGGCCTCGTCGTAGTCGGTCCTTGCCCGGTCCCGTTGTTCAGCCAGGGCCGGACACGCCGGAAGCCCGGCCAGTTCGTAGTCACGCGCCGGCGGTAGTTTGGCCAGCCTTTTCAGTCGGTAGTCGTGCCGCTTGTGCCAAGCCCACGGCTGAGGCCGAGCTTTGGCCCGCTTGTGTACCTTGCCGTCTCGCACTTCCAACACGCCGAAGCCGGCCGCCCTGCCCGGGGTCGGCGGTTGGCCACCGGCCCCAGGCCCGTGGGCAGCGGTTCAGTGTTCAGAAGGGGATGTCGTCGGCCTCGGGCGGGACTGTCTCGAAGTTCTGTTCGGCCGGCTGCACCTGCGCAGCAATCAGGCCCCGAACCAAAGCGGTGTCGCGGGCGGGATCGTAGCCCTTGCGGCCCTGAGCCTTCAACGCGGCGACAAGCTCGTCATAGCTGATGTTGACCGCGGCGACGGCAGCTTGGGCCTCAGGCCACCCCAGCAGTGCCGGGCCGGCAGCGGGGGCCGCGCCGGACGGGATGCGCACCCGCACGCCGCCAACTCGTTTGCCGCCGTACATGATGGAGGCATCGACGTAGACTTCAATCTGCTTGTGCTCCCAGCCATCGGTGTCTCCTCCGTAGACCTCCTCGATGTTGATCCAGTTGGTCTTGTTGATGATGAGACCCTTGCGTTCGCCATCTGGGCGGAGCGGGAACTGTAGCGAATGCACAACCACCTTGCGCTCCTTCGGCTCATCCTCGCCGCCGACCATCTCGAAATCGACTTTTGAAATGGTTGCCAGTATCGGGAGGTCGCCCTTGGCTATGTAGTTGCTCTGAAATGCTTCGTCCAGTTTGATACCCATGATGTTTCTCCTCTATCTGGTTAGTCGTCAAAACTGGTCTCGGCGGCACTCCCGCCAAGGAACGGTTATCTATGTTGACTCCATTCGTGCAGTTCTCTAGCCGAGCAGTCACGTCTCGCCTTGCCCCCTGGCCGTCGCCGGGCTTTGTGCCGGGGAGCCGGTTCCGCCTCAGCCGCTTTGGGGTCAGGCGATAGTCGTTGCGTCTCGGTCGTCATCGGTCTCTCTCCGTAAGCGCACAGTCCGGCCTCAATCGCCCACACTCGGCACACTCAAGCAGTGCGGGGTCGCCCTTGCACACCAGCGGGTTGCCGCAGTGCGGGCATCGCTGGCCCGGCCGGGTCTTGAACGCGCCGAGCGGGATTGGTTTTGTGTCGGTCGCTGTCATGGGTGAGTCTCCTGTAAATGGTTTTCGATTGCCTACGCCAAGTCCATATCAACCGGCATCAACAGAGCCTTGATTTCGCAGTCTTTGCCATTCCTTTTTTCCGCGGTGAACCGGATTGGCTGGTTGGCTCCCGTGAACTCGCACTTAATGCCGCGCTGCGGGCCAGCAATCCGGTCCAGGGCGGAGAACATCATCGCCATCTGCCCGGCATCGGCCCCGACAACCTGTTCTCCGACAATGGGTTTGTTCGTGTTCCACAAATCCCTCCACTTCGGGAAGTCGCCCTTGGAAAAGAACCCAGAGATCGACGCCACGCCGAGAGGTACTGTGCTGTCCTTGCGGACGCCCATCCGGCTAACAGTTATGGTCGTCATGTCCTTGTTGGCAGACACGGTAACGACGTCCTTCTGCTTGGCGGTGTCGGCCCGGCAGAAAGACAATGCTTTTCTGGCCAGGGCGCCAGGCACATTGAAAGCGCATTCTTGCGCGTTGGGCCACGCGACAGAAATCAAACCATGCACATTAGTCGCTACCGCCGTCGCAGTCTTGCCAGTTCCAGTAATGGCGATGCCGGATATGGAGTAGTGACTGGCCGGTCCCGTCAAGTGATGTAGGTGCATTATGTACTTGGGAATCTCGATAGCCTTCATATCGCGTGTTTCCTTAAGTGGTTTTCGATTGCAGGGGTGGGAGTCGAACCCACTGGTTTCGGCTTATGAGGCCGTCGAGCCGCCGTTGCTCTATCCCTGCGCTATTGCCGCCCCGCCTCACTTCGCGGTTGCTGACGGGGCGGCTGCGGTGCATCCAGTCAGCAGCCTTCGGCGGGTATGCCAGCAGCCTCGCAGATCTTCAGGATGTCGCATTCGCCGTTGCCGTCGAACCAGTCATAGGCCGAGCCTTCGGCAAGCTCGTCACCTGCGCCGGCATCTTCATCGACCTCGGTGTCTTGCAGGTAGCAACAATCGTTGTCCATCACCAGCACGTACCGCTTTCGGTCCAACGTGCCGTCCTTGAATGCCTGGGCCAGTTCGGTGTACGTCTTGAATCGTGGTTCTGCCATTGCGTCATTCTCCTTCCGGCTTTGCCGGGTTAGTGCCAAAGCTACGGCCCGGCCTCAGCGCCGGGCTCGGTGGGAGATGTGGGAGATGTGGATGTGCCAAGAAAATCCCACAGACACACGGGGGGCACCGGCTCGGGTTTGGCTGCAACCGGCCGGGGGTCGCGTAGGAGGTGCAGTTCGGCTTCCAGGTCGTCGATGTACCTGTCCTTGGCGGCGACCTCGCGTTGAAGTTCGGCGATGGTCTTGGCCGGGTCGGCTGCGGTGGTTGGGGTGATTGTCATTACGCTTGCTCCCTTCGCCGTTTCCCTGTGCCTTTGCACGCTGGGCAGGGTATGGGCTTCACGAACCCCACGATCACGGCCGCCGCCGACTTGACAGGTAAGTTCATCCAGAACGTCCACGGCATACCCTCTTCATCGTCCGCGATTTCCCCGCAACCGTCGCAGGTCTGGCACTTCTCGGCCACCATCGCGGCCACTCGCTTCGGCAACTCGCGCAGGCATTCCAGACAGATTGGCATGCTCGGCGGCTGTCCTGGCACTTGGAAGCTCGTGGTCATTCCGGCTTTCAGCATCCGTATGGTGCTGTCCTTCTGTGCCAGCACGAGATGCACCAATTCGGCGGGCGGGGTTCCGAGTGGGCCATGTTCGGCAAGTGCTTCCTCCGACAGGTCCAACTCGTTTACTACATCTTCCAACATGCTTTCGAGAACTTCTTTGGTATGGCAAGTCATCTCGCTTGCTCCCTTCGCCGCTTCTCGGCCACCATCCCGGCCACTTGCTTCGGCAACCCGCGCGGGCTGGACATTCACATTGGCATTGCTGCCGAATTGAATACCCGCGCGAGGTAGTGTGTTCTGGTTAGTCATTGTGAATGTCCACTTACATTGTAACAGTTGCTTACTGCGAGTCAAGGGCAGATTTAACTTTCTGCCAATATTTGTCTGATGCAGTCCTTGCCCGTGTTCGCCAGCGAGGCCCAGCTACCCAGCACCTTGCCTTGGCCTCATCGGTTACGCATCCGTACCGCTTCCAGTACCGGAGCATCGCCGCCTCAGAGTGCGCACGATCGAATGCAGCGCGGCGATACATTGCAGGTACACCACCAGAATCCTGCCAAGCGTCCATACCCATCTGATAGGGGCCAAGACTGCGCCCGCCATCGCCGACAGCTTTGTCGTCGCCGGATGATTCAACTTGACGGATGGCGTCGAAGAGTCGGCGGGAACCGGCACTGACCTCGAACGAAACGGATCGCCATTCAGCATCGCCTCCTCTGAGTGCGTCAGCGGCTCTTCGCCCGACACCGGGATCACTGCCGCACGGTTGTACTTTATCAGTGGCCCCCACCTGTATTTCCGCGCCTCCTCTGTCGTCATACACCGCCGCATAATCTTCCACGGGCCTCTTACCCGTTGCTGTACGACGACTGCCCACGGCTTCATTGCTTTGCCCATAGCCTTGTGCCCACCTTTCACTTGCTCGGTGATAACCTATTGTATGTGTGGCGAGGACTCCAATCAGCACCCCCGCCGCGCCATGTTTTAACGCTGTTCGGTTCATGCGGTGGCCCCCTTGGCGGCTTTGGGGTCGGGCAGACTATGGCCCGGCAGGATCATCTGCCATGCAATCCGTTTCGCTCCGCACTGGCAAGTCTCGTTGCTCATAGCCTTCTCCTCATTCGTCATCGGCTTGACTCCGCCTTCGCCCACTGGTCCGTAATGAACCGCACCATCGCCGCGCGGGAATGGCCAAGCATCTTTCGCGCACGGTCCATCACTCGCACGGTGTGCAAGTTCAGCCGCGTGTCCACGGCTACTCGCTTTTTGGGTTTTCGTCTTGCCGCCATGTTGAAGTCCTTTCGGTTAATGCTCACAGGTAATACTAGGAGACTATCGGCAGAAGGCAAGGAGAAAATAAAGAAATTATTGCACAGGGGATAGTCGCCCTTGCGTGGCGGGCGGCTAGGCCGGCTTCGGGGGCTGGGCCTCGGCCTTAATAAACTCCGCAATAGCGGCGGCGAGCTGGTCATCTTTTTTTCGCATGGCCACGCCAAAGGCCTTATAGGCCGCGCATGAATCTTCCTCCAGCCGCCCGATGGTCTCGTTGGCCGCGGCGAGCTCGTCCTTGGCCTCAAGCCTGCCCTCAGTTATCCCCATCCCGTTCGCCTCGTCGATAAGTTCCGCAATGGCAGCGGCAGGAGAGGCGGGCGTCGGGAATTCGTCCGTTGTGTAGCCGTTGTGGGCGGCTTGCAGGGCATCCATGAAGGGCGTGGCCGCGGCGAGCTTGTCAATGAGAGGCTGGCCGTCTGCTTCGAGGCTGGCGGCGTCGAACCCATGTCGCCATGCGTCCTTAACCAGCCGCACGCTCCGCTCAGCCATCGTCGCACACGCCGCCTTGGCCTGGGTGAGCTCGGCCTGGAGGCGGTCGATCTCGCGGATGAGTTCTTCGAGAATCCCCTTCCTCTCTGGTACGGCAAATGTCGCCACAAGTATCCTTATCGCTTCCAGTTTCTTGTCCGTCATTCGCTCTGGCATCGGCTCTGGCATAGCTTCCCTTTCTCTATCCCTTGCGCAACACCCGTCTGGGCTGATGTCGCTGTAAGTATGACGTCTTCCATTTCTGTGCCAAGGTTCGCGCCAGTCACCCGATTCCATCTCGCCTTCTGCCGCTTCAAGTCAACCGCCACCTCACGAAGTTGGGCGACTCGCTCAACATCGTACCCAGTGGCCTTGTCTACCATCGCGTCGATAGGCGACTTGGGGAATGACCGCTGCAATTCGTTCAGCACGAAATACAAATAGTCGATTCTCGCTTGCAGCCGGAAGTTCGCGGGTACTTTCACTCGGACAACCTTTCCCTTGCGCAACACGCCCACTTCCCACTTCCGGGGCTATTCCCCGGCGGCACAAGCCTTGAGGTGCTGCAATTCGAGGCCGCTAACGCCGAGGTGATGCGTTTCGTGATGCGTGCGGCAAAGAACCACCAGGTCGCCGGGGCGTTCCCGCCATAGTCTCTTGTAGTGCCGGTGATGCACCTGCGGGCGAGAAACAGCGACTCCGCAAACAGCACATCTTCCACCGGCCCGCTTGGCCGCCTTGGCTCGCACCTTCTTCCAGTGCTTTGTCCTCAGGTATCGCGCATAATCAGCTTTGCCGTGGACGGGGAAGTATTCAACTGGCGCCTTCTTGGTCTTCCGTATCCTGCCCGCCCCTGCCGCGATCCGCTTCGCCCTATTGCGAAGGACATCGGCAAACCCTGCCGGGTAATGCCCCTCTGCGGCTTTTCTATCCCATTCGTCCATATTTCTGGCTATTGCTGGGTTTTTCTGGCAGCCACGGCGGCGGCGAAGATGGCGGCGTCCCACTGCTTTATCCGGTCGAGATATTCGAGGTGGCTGACAGTGACGGCCAGAGACTCGCCTGCTTTGCGCAGCCGCTCGACCACGGCGTTGGCCGCGGCGAGCTGGCGGCGGAGGGCGAAAAATTCGCAGTCCAGGCATCGCCCAGAATCAAAGGGATCCAGCCCATCTGGTACAGTATATGGGCGGTCGCAGTCAGGACACACTCCGGGTTCGATCGGGCATTTCTCGTCACTCACGGTTTGCTCCTTTGGCGGCTTCGCGTAGTTCTTCGATGATGTAGCCGGGAATATTGAACTCGTGCGCATCATCGTCGTCGGGGAAGCAGAGCAGTATCTTGGCCGCGACCGCGACAACGTCGTTGGCGGCGGTGAGCTGGCGGGTGAGGCATTTGCTACTCTCTATAATAACCCCGCCATGATATCGCCATGATCTACACAGCCAATGTTCATGTGGTATTGTTTCGCCGCAGGCAGTATCTCGATATGCGAAAGCTGCTCCGCATTTCGGGCATTTCTCGTCACTCATGGTCTGCTCCTTTGGTGGCCTCGGCGAGGGCGATCTTTAGATGCTCGTGGGCTAATGCCTCGCCAGCCTGATATACGTCCGTTAGCATTGCACGATTGTCTACGCTGCTCGGTGGTCGCAGCACGCCCTCGTAGCCCATCATAAATTGGCTTTTCTTGGCTATCCAGGCCCCGGTCCTGCCGTTCGCAATGCTCGACCCGTAAGGCGGCGGTGATGGCTGAACTAGGCTGTCGTTAGTCACGGTCGTTCTCCTGTGCTTCGGCATAATCCCAGCACGCCTGGGCCAGTTCGTGTAAGAAGTCGCTACCTTCCTCTGGATGCTCAATCAGGCCGGTCGCTGGGTTGGTGTAGCGGATGTCCTCAACGCACGGCGGGTTGCAGTCGGGGTCGCCGGCACGTTTGTTATGCCAGCCCTTACTTCCCGGCGAGAAGCAAAATATGACCTTGATTTCCGGCTCGCTGGCGTCCACCTCGTAGGGCAGGTTCCACGGGAATTGCATTTCACTCACGGTCTGCTCCATGTATTAAGGCCCACCGCGTTAAAATAGTAGCTCTCGGACAAACCAGCCAGCAACGCCTGCTGCCGCCGACAGTGCCACTAACAGCATCCAGTGTCGTTTCGTAAACATCTTATCTCTCCAGTGATTATGCCCACCGCGCGGCCCAGGACCCGGAGGGGGATTCCGAGGGGCCGCTGCGGCGGGCTGGGGTAGTAAAAGAAACCGCCGCCTGCTCTCCGGTGGAACTCGCTAGAATTCCAGAGAAGCAGACGACGGTGGACGGAGGTTCCAGGTTATTAGCGAGTCCCATCATTCTGCCCTAATAGTAGCACCGCCCGCAGATAAACCAAGCAGAATCTGTAAATTGCTGGCAATTTCTGGCGGTGGGCTACACTTATCCACACTTATCACACTTCTCTTACGAACGACTTACGGAGTGGAATGGTCCATGTTCCCGCAAATTACCACGCCAGCGCCCAAGGTGGCGCGTAAAAGAGTCGCCAGGGGAGGCGCCCGGCGACTCTCGCTCAGGACGGGCAGGAGGAGACCCGCCCCTATTTCTTCGCCCGTGCGATCGCGGCGCTCAGCGCCGACTTGAGTTTCGCGTCCATGCGCTTCCTGATGTCGGCGGGAGTGACGCCCAGTGCCAGCCTGGCCTTGTAGTAGGCGGACGCGGCCTCGATGTCGCCAGCTTCCAGGGCGACGGACAGGTTGCGCGAGTAGGTAGACCTAACGCTGCCAAGTGCGGAGTTTACGAACGCCTTCCGTTCTTTGGGCGTCATGCTGCCGTGTTCGCGTGCCCAAGCGTCCAGCTTGGCCTTGGCCCCGCCGGTACGGGCTTTCGCGGCGGCCCGGTACTTGTCGGTGCCGGTCTGCGTCGCGCCCGTGACCATCAGCGGCCTGGTCATCGCGGCTTCGGCGTTGGCGTGGTGCAGCTCGGAGTAGGCGAAGCGGAGTTCCTTCTTGCCGGCGGGGGCAAACTTGCCAAAGATGAGCTTGTCGCTCAGTGCAGCCTTGGCAATGGCGGCGGTCTTCCTGAACATGCGTTTCTTATCGCCGCCCTTATCTTCCCACTCGTTTTGCGTATCCCATATCAGCGTCTTGGCCCTTGTCAGCCGCTTGCCCTTGGCGGTGATGGACATTTCCACGGGCTTTTCCGCGTCCTTTGCCTCCCGGACGATGTGCTCGTAGACATCGACGGCGGTAAGCAGGTTCCCGGCCTCATGGGGGAGGATGTCGGGGTATGTGTTGGTGGATATGCCCATGCCGTCGGCGATCATCGCACCAACGAAGTCTGCCGCTTCGGGGTCCTGGAGCAATTCCTTCGCAGTCTTGCCAGCGAACGGCGTCACTAGATTTACTGCGCTGCCGAGAACGGTTGGCTTGACGGGCTTGCCCTTGATCCGTGGGGCGTTACGGTCCTCGCCCTTGGCGTGTTGGATAAGTTCGCCAATCGGTGGTGTCACCTTGTTCGTGATGAAGTCTATTCCCACGTCGAAGTAGTTGCGACCACGGAATCCCTTAGTGTTGAGCCGCGTAACCTTGCCCGTACTGCTACTCTTTGACCGACCGAACCACAATCGGTATACCAGCACCACCAGCGAGCCCATGCCGCCCGTCACGTCGAACCGCGTACTGCCAATCTTAATCTTCCCGAAGTCCGCACTTGCCGGGTCCCACTCTATGCTGTCGGGGTCGATAAATCCCGCCAGACCTAGCACACCAGCCATCCCAGTCACTATCTGAACAAGCTGTACGGCTGAACGGAACCGGGCGTGTCGGTCAAGCTGGTTTTCTGGATGACGGAATCTCGCCAGGTCGAGTGAATGGAATGTTAGTGTGTCAAAGTTGCCGATAATCATTCTGGGAGCCCAGAAGAAAGCACTAACGATGGGATTTTCGCCCATGTGGCCACGGGCCGTCTGGGAGTTGACCAGGTTGCCTATGCCCTGATTCCGGGGCTTATCCACCACCCCGCCCGATTTGAGAACGATTGCCACTTCCTTATTCGCCAGCATTCGCCGCATGTACTGGGCCGAGCCGGTGAACATGTTCTCACTGGCTTTGTAGGACGTAAAACCAAATCCGGCCGCTTGTCTGGCAAGGCGACGGGGCAGACTACCTTCCCGTTTTGTTGCCCACTTGACAATCCTATCCACAGACCGCAAGTGACCGGGAAATGCTTCTTCTGCGGTATTGAGGTCTAGTTTTTGTTCTAAGTGATTCTCGTGCTGCGGGTCGGAGAGTGCCTCGGCATGGAGCGTATCCATTACTGCCCTGCCGCCAAAGGTGTCCCATAGGATTTTCCACGACCGCAGGAAGGTCTTACTCCAGATAAATCTCGGCCCTGAATGTGACCTGAATCGTTTAGGCAACTCAACAATGTCCATCATGTCCGAGATGAATAGCGTCTTGATTCCCTGTCTGCCTATGAATGAGTTATCCCACGCCGATATCATGGAAATGCTGACCCGTAGGGCAGTCTGGAGGGTGGTTACTGTCGCTTCTATCGGGTGTTGTTTGATTCGTTCCCACGTCCAGCCGTCGCCTTGTGTCTTGAGGTCGCTGACGTAGTGATGAAACGCACCTTCGGCCAACCCGCTGGCAAGTTCGGTTGGTGTACCTTTACCTTCGTCGATCTGGCGGCGCGGGCCTTCTTCCATCGCATCCTTGGCTTCTGCGGCCTTCTTGGACAGGTCCACAAGGTTCTTGACGTGCTCTCTGGTAATCTGCATCCCCGCCAGCGAGTGCAGCTTCCTGGCGAGTGCATCAGCCCGTCTCTGACGGCGCAGGGCCTCGGATTTCTCCGGGGACATCGGAGCATCCCGCCACGTCGTTTTCTTCGGCGTCGCGTAGTCCCCGCATGCGAGCTTGTCCTGTAGCTGCGTCATCCGCCTGTCGTAGTGCTTCAGTGCCCTGTCGATTCTCTGCTTGTCGGTCAGCGGTGCCTTCGGGTCCAGTGCGTTGAGCACGGCCCGCCGAGCGTCGCGGGTTAGCTTTAGGGCCTTGAGTTCGGCAGTGTATTCAACCTTTGTTTTGTTCTTGTGTGACCGCTTGCCTTCAGCGATCTGCTTGTTGAGGTCGGCAATCTCATTCCTAAGTCGCGTTCGGATAGCACCCAGGGCTGTCTTGAGTTGCCTTGCGGCGTTGGTTATGGCGTACCCGCCCTCTTTTTTCTTCTCGTTGACTTGCTTGGTGAGTTCTCGCGTGTCGTCTGATGGCGTATCTCGCTGCATCCCAGTGGCGAGCGGAGCCTTACCTTCGGCCATATCGCGGAGCTTGGCGAGTTCCCGGTGCTGGGCCATGTTGTCCCGCAGTTCTATCTCGATGGCATCCTGATTCGGGATAATGACCTTGCCGTACCCTGAAATAGCATCGCGGACATCTTCCCGCGTCATGTCGGGGTCGAGTTCCTGTACTTCCGCCAACACCGCGTCCAGCCGGGCCTCGACACCCTTAACCCCGTCATCAATCGCGTTGCGGTACATATCGCGGATATCGGACTGCATAGCGGAGAGAGGCTTATCCTCGGCCAGCCCGGCGCGAATCTTCTCGCCAGCTTCGGCCCGCTTTGCCTTGGCGGCTTCCTTCTTGGCCGCGTTCCATGCCTTTTGAAGTGCGGGCTTGATGTCAGGGCCAAACTTCTCGACCATCATCTTCGCCCAGTCGGTCGCGCTTCGTCCGCCAGCCTCCATGAACCGCCCAGCCCCGTAGGTCAGAGTCTTAACCGTCTTAGCCAGCAGTGCCGGAACGTGAGCGATACTGTGGACGCCCCGGAGGTCGGCCATCAAGTCCGCCGCCATTGAGTCCCAGCCGGCGTCGGTGAATATCTTGTTCTTGGATGTGTCTATTCGCTGCCGCTTGGCTCTCTCGGGCTTATCGGTCTGCTTCCTGGACAGTTCCCGATCGGCCTTCATCATCGCGTTTTCGCGTTCGGTCTGCTCGACCTGGGCGATGGCTTCGGCGAGTGCCTTGTTTGCGGTGTCCAGCTTGCCTTCCAGTTCGGCGATTACCTTGGGGTTCACCTTACCGTGCCGGCGCTCGGCGGCTTCCTTGCTGACCTTAATGATGTTGCGAATCGCCCGCACCGGGTCCAATGGATCTCTGGCGTCGAAGGCTTTCACTTCCTGGCCCGCTCGGGTTGCGGCGTCCAGGGCCTCCGACGTGGCGAGTTTCATCACCAGATCGTACTTGCCGGTCATAACGGCGTTCTTACCGACCGCGACGAACGCGCTGCCGACCCGCAACCCCGCCGGCGGCGTTTCCTGGCCCAGCGCGATTCGTTCCGCCTGCTCGTAGGGCAGTGCCGCGACCATGCGGGCCTGCTCCTTCATATCCATAACGTCATGCTGGCGGAGTTCGATGTCACCGGCCTGATCGTGGAGCCCTTCTTCGACGGCCAGTGCGTCTATCCACTCGGCAGTCTTAGACGAGGCTCGTTTCGGGCCTTCTTCGCCCTCGAACTGCTCGGTAACGTCGGCGGATGGCGGGACAGCCCCGGCGGCGATGTCGGCTGGCAGAATGTCCTCTGCCCCCGGCTCGGTGGGGGTGAGTGTATCCTTGACCTGCGCCTTGACCTTGGACGGCCTGGCGGCGACGGTCGCGGCCTTGGCGACGGCCTTCTCGATGTCTGTGAGCCTGGCCCGGTTGTCGCGGCGCATGACTCCCCATACTTTGCGCAGGTCCGCCGGCTTGAGGTCGGGGTTATCGGCCTTCATTGCTGCCGTCCATGCCCTGCGGGTGAGCTTGCCCAGCTTGCGGATGATGGCTTCGGCACGGACTAGTCCCTTGGTGACATAGGCTTTGAGTACGTTTGGGTCCGGTATCGCAGCGAACCCGCCACGGCGCGGCTTGGGCTTTCGTGCTGCTTTGCGGGCCTCGTTGATAACCGCGTCGGCGGCGTCTTCGTCCGCCTGCGTGAATACCTTGTTGTCGGCGAAGTCCCCCTTCGCCCCCTCTGCGGCGGGCTTGGCTTCTGCCTTCCTCCGGTCTATCTCGGCCTGCGCTTCCTCGCGGGCCTTCTTCATGTTTGCCGCGATTTTGTCAAAGCCTTCGGGTTCCCCCGCCTTGGCCGGGGGCGCGGGCTTGGCTACTTTCGCAATCTCCGGGTAGTCGGCAAGAACTTCGGCGGGAACGTCGCGGCCTTCTTTCACCGCCTTTTTGACAAGCCGAGCATGCTGTCGATATAATTTCTGCTCTTCACCAGAATAGAACTTCTGCATCGGCCCTCTTGAAACAGCCTGCGCCTTGGCGATAGCGTACTCTTTTCGCACGAATTGCCACGGTTCTTTGGCGGCCGGCTCAGCAGTTGTTGCGGGTTTTGCAACGGCTGCGGGCTGGGCTTCCTGCTCTCCCAACCGAGCCTTGTAGATGGCGTTTATCTTTCGGGTAATTTGTAGGAGTGCCGCATCGGCCTTAGTCGCGTTGAACTTCTGCTTGCCCTTGCGGACCCTCTCCCCAAGTGCCTTCGCCCGTCTCTCAAGTGGAGCTATTTCCGCCTTGTACTTCTCTTGGTTCTCTGGCGTGAGCCGTGGTACGTCCTGGACTGCGGCGAGATCGGCTTGTAGCCGCTCTTGGAACGTCAGTGCCCCCTTCGCGGCTTCTGCAACTGCTGGGGGCGTGGCCGGGGGCTTGGCGGGCGTATCTCCCGCCTTACCGGGCTTGGACGGCTCTACGGGCCTATTCTCGGCGATAGGGGCTGAGACGGGCTGTGGGGCGGGGGTGACGGGCTTCTGAGCGGGTTCTGCGGCCCGTTGCTGCCGGGCGAGTACGCTCTGCTGCTGCGCCGCGTCGATTTCGCCTTGCTGGGCGGCTCGCTGGGCGCCAACCTGCTCGCCGACCTGGGCCTCGGCAAGAGACAACTTGCCCGCCCGCTCAAGATCGGTCCACTTCTTCTGCTCATCAGATTTGGCTCGGGCTTGCTGCTGGCGAAGTTGCGTTTCGGCCTTGCTCTGTTTGAGGTAGTGGAATCCGGTAGAAGTCACAGCACCTGGACCGTAGACGACAGCGCCGAGAACGCCTTCGATTAGCCGCTGGTCTACGAACTTGTCGGGGTCAATCTCTGTGCCGGCAATAACGCCAGAAGTCACGTCCTGGATCGCTCCCTGAGTGGCTTCCTGAGTGGCTTCGTCGAAAGCCTTCTTCGCGTGCATACCCAGTAAGATTCTGGCCTTAGCCAAGCGCCTGAGGTTGCGGCCAAGGATGCCCTTGGCGGCGGCCTTGCCAATTTGGATCATGCCAGACAGCTGCGCCTGCTCGACATACGCCTTCGCTGTCCCGGCAATGGCGAACGTGGCCATGGCGTTGCCCTCCATATTGGCCTGGAGCTCACTCGCTTCCTGCATCTGCCCGGCGGCAATGAGTTGGTCGATGTGCGCCTGCGTCTCGGCTTTTACGCTCTGGTATGCTTCGTCGCCTTCAACAGCCACGCCCACAACGAATCCCAGTTGAGGCTGACCGACGAGGGTAGCCGCCATGAATGCGGCCATGTACGGAACCATAGCCCCAGCCTGACCCGCGAGGGCGTCGGGGTTCATCATCAGTTCGCGTGCGGTATTGACTTGAGGCGTCTGCCAGAATGGATGTTCTGCAACAAGCTGCTGGACGCCCGCGTTCATCGCGTCGGCACGGGCTTGGCCTTCGGATCGCAGACGGAAGGACGGCTTGTAGCCTTCCGGGGCTTGGCGAGTTGTTCGCTTGGCCTTGGCCTCCTTGGAGTTGTACCAAACCGCGACATCATCGGGTGATCCCGCCGCGAGCCAATCATCGAAGTCGGCGTTTTCTCTGGAGGTGGTGGTTCCGGGCTGGATGCCGATAGCGGCCTTACCCTCCGGGCTCTTGAGCCACTGATCCAAAGGCGGGCTGCCCGCTTCGTACCACTTCTTTTGCCACTCTTCGTTTTTCTTGGCGCGGCTTGCCGCCTCGGCCCTGAGTAATTTGCCCTTCTTGGGGTCTGGGCCAAAGACAATCCGCTTGGCCGCCCGGCCAATAGATTTCCCGGCCGCCACAGCCGGTGACTCGGGCGGAAGGATTTCGACAGCCTTCTCGGCCTCGAATGCGATAGTGCCGGCTCGCGTAGCGTCCGCCAAGGCGTTGTCGAAGTAATTGTGAAGTATCTGGCGGTTAATGTTGAGTGCGTCGTCCTCGGCGTAGGATTCTTCCCGCTTGTCCGCCTGTGTGGCTGATCTTGGAGCGCCTCGCCCGCCTGAACCCATTAAACCGGCGCGTTCGGCGTCCTGCCCAGAAGAGAAGTATGGCCCCTGAAGGTGAGGATCGTTGCGTAGGATGCTTTTGTAACCGGCGGCCATCGTCTCAACAGCACCCCGCTCGACGCCACCGACAAAGTGCTTGCCAGCAGAAACGGCAGACTCTGCAATGGACCGCCCCGGCTGCTCCACAGCCACGGGATCCCCCCTGGCCGCCTTCTCCTCACCCCACCGCTGCTCCGTCCTGGCCAACACATCGGCCAGCCCTTCGTCGGCCGTCTGCGGCTGCAAGCCCATGCCCGCCAGTGAGCCGGACGGCGCGGGCGTCGGACCCATCGGGGACTGGTACGCGCCGGTCTGCGGCCCTTGCGGGAAATCATTTCCCGTTTTGGGGAAACCATTTCCCGGCTGGGCTGGCGCAGCAGGGGCGTCCAACACAAACCCTGCCGGTAACGGGGCCTGCGCAACGGGTTTTGGCTTGTCTATTACGAATCCAGCCGGTAGTTGGCTCATCTGCAACTCCTGTAAGCTACTGCACCGGAACCCACTTGCCATTCTGCATGATGACTCGCTGGCCGGTCTCCGGGTGTGTGGCGGTAGTGCCTTCGGGAACCTGGCCGGCCTGCATCTCGCCTGCGGGGTCGGCGTCCGGGTCCGCTGACTGCTCGCCGAGCATCCCGTGGTATTCGTCGGTCAGAGCCTTTTCCTCCTGTCTAAGTTGTTCCATACCTACGAGCGAGTTAGCCGCTTCGAGTTTGGCGATCTTGGCACGGACTTTCGCCAGCTTATCCTTCGCTAACTCCTTAGCGTTCGACGCCTCTTTGTCCGCGATGGCCTTCTTGGCGGCTACGGCCTTGGCGATGATCTTATCGAGGTCGGCGTTGTCGGCGTTCGGGTACTGCTCTTTCGCGGCCTGCGCGATGGCAATGGCCTCGTCGGGGTCTCCGGCAGTCAGTGCCTTCCCTGCCGCGTTGGCCTGCTTGCGAACATTGAGGTCCACCTTCGCGGCCCGCTCCTTCTCGTCCTTGATGCCGTTGGCTTTCGCCGCATCGTTCTCCGCCTCGCGGGCCTTGTTGGCGGCTGCGTACTCTTTCTCGACCTTGGCGTCCTCATATTCTTTCGTGATGACCCAGACTCTGATGCCCGCCTGCTTCCAGGATTTCGTGATGTCCTCTAAGAGCTTAGGGCTCGGCGTGCCGCCGTCCTCGATAATTTTGTTCCGCTTGTCTACGAGCTTCTTGTGACGACTGACAAACGGGTCTGATGTGGCCTTCGTCACAACGGACGATGGAGCGTCCAACGGAATGACCGGGCCTGTCCCAGGGACCGCTGCTGGGGCGACTGGGGCGACTGGGGCGGGTCGCTTGTCGCGCGGGGCGTCCCTGAGTTCCCGCGACGGGATATGCAAATCCTTGCCCAGTGGCGCTTCCGGCGTCGGCTGCGGGGCCTGCATTCCAGCGGCCTCGTAACCCTGCTTGAGCCGGTCCTGATACTCCTGCGCGGGCCGGGGGTCGAGTGCGGGCGTGACCGCGTTGGGGTCTGGCGCGGGCTGGGGCTGGGCCTGCGGTTGGACCGGGGCTGGCAACGCCGGGGCGACTGGTACGCTCATCGTCGTCGGCTGGGGTTGCGGCTGGACCGGGGCTGGCTGTGCGGGCTGGGGCATAACGCCGGGCTGGGGCTGGGCCTGCGGGCTGACAATCTGCACGCCGCCCTGGCCGTCCTCTCCCTGCCACGGTTGCAACAGCGACAAATCTTCCGGCTGCCGCTTTCGGTCTTTTCGGTCTGTCGTGATAATGCTCATTGACTATTCCTTCTCCGCTGGCCTATGTGTAATAACGCTATGTTGGTTTGCCGAGCTTATCCATTGTAAACTCAAAGTGGACTTGAACAAGCTCAGCGTCTCTGTTCAACGTATCCGCACTAGCGTCACGATACAGCCGCAGACCGATCACGTCGTGCGCAACGGCCCCGGTAATGCCGGTGTTCAGCGTCGTACGCACGAGAGTTTCGATAGTATTATCTTCACCCGACGTTTTGCTGATCGTAGCTGTATCGCCGACAACTGATTCACCCGTCGCGAGGTTGATGTACTCCAGCGCCCAGCACACGGTTCCGTTGTCCTGAGCACCCTCATACGTCCAGTCAACTATTACATCAATCGTGCTACCTGCCGTCATACGGAAAGGACAAATCAGCGAGTAATGTGCGCTGTCGTCGCTAGTCTTGTCAAACGCCAAGGTCGGCAAGATGCCAACAAAGTTTTCTCCCGGTGCTGTAGACCCGCCTTTCCAGCTTGGTGCAGACACACGGATATGCCTCTTTACCCTTGCCGTACCATGCAGCGTTACCTCTCCGTCAGCAATATACCAATCGCCACCTGCGGAGTACATTGCGTAGTGTGTGTGGTTTGTACCATAGCCAGTTGGTGCATCGTCGATGTATAGCCCGTAAGTCGTTATCGCAGGGTTATTCGTCCAGGTGCCAGTAGCGTCGTCTACCCGGAAGTATCCACAATAGTAATACCTATTGCCAGTTGCA
>Ga0307928_10000965_pt1 | contig 21670 bp, 22 predicted proteins | sample AceLakmetagen232_FD_201815 | JGI IMG/M metagenome (GOLD analysis project Ga0307928, IMG submission 201815) | Saline water microbial communities from Ace Lake, Antarctica - #232 | ecosystem: Environmental > Aquatic > Non-marine Saline and Alkaline > Saline | place: Antarctica: Ace Lake... | reverse complement strand
ACAGCTTCAAGTGTACCTCCGATTGGAGTTTTTTCAACACCAATCGAAGCTGTACCATCACCAAAAAAAACAATAAATGAATTCCAACTATTCCCATCTCCATCTATAAATAAATCTCTATAGAGATTTGGAGTTCCTTCCACTTGCATTAAACAACGATTATTATATTGGTTTAATAACTGCCAATGAGCAAAACCTGTATCACAATCAGTAGGAAGATTAACCCAAGACAATAAGAAACTATCAGGAGGAATATCTTCACATTCGTCGCTCTCTTCTCCTGGACAAGCACAATCAGCACTACTACTAGATTCACTTGAACTACTCGAAGAACGACTAGAACTACTCGAAGTGCTTGAACTACTCGAAGAACGACTCGAAGTACTTGAACTACTCGAAGAACGACTAGAACTAGTAGAACTACTTGAAGAACGAATAGAACTAGTAGAACTACTTGAAGAAGACTCACTAGAACTACTAGAATCGCTAGAACTGCTCGAACGACTACTTGAAAGACTAGAAGAAAGACTAGAACTACTTGAACGACTAGAAGAACTACTTGAAGCGTTACTACTTGAACTGCTATCCATTGTTCTTAAACTTACAGCATCTGCAAAACAACCAAATGTATTACCAGTATAATTGTCAGGAACAAGTTTTATCTCAGCAGAACCTGTCGATGTAGCTATGAATACTAACTCTTTAACTTTCCATTCTGTTGTTGTGGAATCAGTTACTTGTAATGAAGCCGTTGCAGATCCAGTAACACTAACTGTATATATCTCAGCAGCAGCACCACCTGGATTACTAATTCTAGCTCGGTGAGCAAAACTTAAAATATACTGTTGTCCAGATGTTAAACTAACCGTCTGTTTTACACCCCAACCACCTATAAGATCATTTTGTAATTCGCAAAGATAAGACCCCTCATAAGCTGGAACATTATTAAAATCATTAGCCCAAAACTCTATAGTCCCTACACCACTACCACCACTACCATAAACAGCAGTAGACCAACCATTAACGCTGCCTTCTGCGACCTGTGAATAAGTTACCCCAACATAACCCTGCTCGAACCCTCCATTAGTTAATATCTCTGCACCAGTAGCCATACTATAAGTGCTAACATCATCAGTAATGTCTTCTTGCCCAGAAATCCACTCTACAAAATCTTTTCTGTTAGAAAAAGTATATGGATTCTCTATTCCAGTATGAAAAACAAAACTAAAAGAATCATCTAAAATATCAAAAGATAATATATCTTGCCCAAGAAAAGAATTCCCCGGAGTAGAAGCAAAAACAGCTATAGTCTCAGAAGTTAAATCGATACAAGAACAATCATCTCTTCCTCTGTTATATGTTATTTTATCACCATCATCACAATCTATAGCTAATACATCTGACCCTGTACTTAATCTCCTTCTTTTAATAAGCTGTATAACAAATTTAGATTCTTCTGTCTCATCTTTCGGTTCTTCATCTGAATCTTCTACCTCCCAATCGTCAGTAACATTTCCATCCTCGTCTGTATATTTGCGTTTTTTAACTACTTTTCCATCTATGACTGAACTACTCTCTTCATACGATTCATATGTAGTCCCACCATTTTCGTCTTTTATAGTCCTTACCCAACTTGTTACAGTAGCTCCACTACCATTTTGATTAGGACTATATCTATACTCACCTATTTCCCAATCCCCCTCTGTATGACTTCTTCCTGAAACTAAATTACCATACTCTTGTCCTAAAGCCTCCCCGATAAAAGTGACCTCTGTACTGCCTTCTCCAATAGAATCTCTCTGTGGAGGCTTTGTGACCCCTTCACCGACCTTGGGAACCCCTCCCTTGATATTCTTAACAGATATCTTTAACTTAGGACAATGAGAATTAGCTTCATCGTCATTCCCAAAAAAAACCTGAGATAAAGGTTGTCGTATCCCCCAATTAAAAGCCTCTGTACTATCAGTATCGTCTCCTATCTCTCCGTTCCTAGATATATACTCAGGATCATTTATATAAGATACAAAAATGCCATCCAAAGTATCAGCCCCCATCTCCATCTTCCTCTCTTGCATCAAATCGTTCTTAAGAGCACCAGCACCAGCCCTTATAGAACTTACAGAACCATATATAAGAGATTGAGTACTATCAGAAATGGTTATATAACTATCTGATCCACTAACAGTATCATCAACTAATGTTGCAACATCATCTGAAATATAAGCTACTCCATTCCTTACATAATCAACAGACTCAACAGCAGGAGTATCAGTTTTTATGTCTTCTGCTTCTGCATCATTTAATATGGCTTCAGATTGAGAAAGAGTATTCATATATTTCCCAATATCTGTTTTATGAGAATCTAAAGTATCTCCCAAAGCAGTTTGTATATCTGCTATATTTTGATCCCATTCATTTTGAGACATGTCTCCCGGTTTCGTAGAATTGCTAACATCAGTTAAATATGAATCTACAGCAGTTTGTAGATCTTCTCCTAAAACTTCATTTGCGAGATCTCTAGACTGTTCAGCAACTTCATCCCAATTAACATATTCTTCAAAGCTCTGTTTTATATCATCTAATTTAAACCACCATCTTATGTTATTTGGCTGTTCCTCATAGGTTTCAGTATAAGATTGAAGAATAGTTGTATTTTTTGGTCTCTCATCCCAATCCGATTCGCTGCCACCTTCTACATTCTCTCCTGATTTTGTTTTATCTTCCTTTAATTCTCCACCTTCTTCTCTAGTTTGATATTGATAGGTATCTCCATCATATGCCCAAGTTTTTACATTATAAGTTACTCCACTATCAACAAACTCATCATAGACAGTATAAGTAATAGACTTATTATCACTGGTCCCTGTATAAACAGTACCTGACCTTGTAGACCCATTAACAATTCCATTAGTAACGATATTACCGTTTGTAAGATCGACACCAGTAGGGACATCGGTAGGCCAGGTTTTATTAGTCGGAGAAGACCCTGATGGTGCAGATCCTTCTAATCGTCTTCGATATGGAAGTGTATCGGCGTGATAAACAATAGGAGTGATAGAGAAGGAATAGCGTATACCTTTAACATTTGCGGTAAGAGGTATGACTCCCCAAGGTTCTAATAACCCCTTTTTGTACGCATTTCCCTCGTCTTCTAAGCAGCTTCTCTTAGCTGCATGGATAGCGGGGTGTAAAATGGAATTTGTTCTTATAGAATCAGTCATTCTTTTTAGCAGTTATCTTTATATCGAGAAATATTTTAAACACAAACAGTTTAATTACTTAGGATATATTTTTTTAGCCATATCAGCTAAAGCTTTATCTAATTCTGCTCTATTGTGTACTTCGACATTAAGATTAAGGACTGTAACGCCATTTTGAGAATTCCCTTTGGACCATCCTCCACCGGCTCCCACATTCCTACCTGGTATATTTTTAATACCTGAAGCTCCAGGTGCTGTAGCTGCTGCAACGCCTGGACCACTCAAAAATGCTGTACCGCTACCAGACATGGCTCTGTTCCCCATTATCGTGCCTTGACTTGTTGCTATCCCTGACGCTCCACCTATATTGCCTCTCATAATATTTTCATTCATTTCTCTAACTCTTCTTACATCTGGACCATAATCGGTTTGATAACCAGCGTTGTTTCCACCGCTCCAGCCTAATCCTCCTCCCATATTAATTCCAAATCTAGAAGCTGTTGTTCCTCCACCTCTTCCCATTTTACCACTAACATTGGATGTTACTCCTCCTTTGCTGAGCATCGTAGCTAGGTTAGATTGTTTTGTTATCATAATTTTTGTTATACGTCCGGAAGCTACTGTCATAGCAGAGAGAGCATCAACCCATCCTTCTCTTAAAGCCTTAGATACAGAGAATTGTTTCTGAATAAGCCCTAATCTTTCTTGTTCTCTTGTTAATATCTCTTTTTGAGTATCAGCATATGTACCTTCTCCACTAGCTTGAGCTTTTTTAGCTACAGCAATCTGCTTATCAACCACAATAATTTGTTTACCAATTTGTTGCATCAATTGATATCTCATTTCGGCAGGAGCACCGATACCCATACCCATCTGATCAAGAATCCCCATTTGAGTTTCCATTATTGACGCAGTTCCAGCAGCTAACGATTTTGAAGTTTCTAAGACTGCTGAACGTTTCTTCCAAAGAGACAACTGTTGAACAGCCAATTCTTTTATGTGAGCATTTTCTTTTCTAATTGTTATTGTTGATTGTTTTACTAATTGAATATCTGCTTCAGTAGAAGTACCTAATCTAATTCTCTCTCTAGCACCTTTTAACTCTTTCTCTGCTGCTTTGACTCTAAAATCACTTAGTTTTTTTTCCTCTTCTAGTTCTATTCTAGCTTTTGTTATGGTAGAATCTAGTGCAGTGGCACTTATTTTATTTGTTAATAACATCAAATTTACTTCAGCAGTAAGATCTCCAATAATAGCTGATGTTAATTTTTTTTGTCTTTCATATCTTTTATTCTGCAAAATTATTAGTTTTTGTCTTTCAGCTTCTGCTTTTGCAGCCTTTACGATACGAGCTTTTGTTTCGTTCGCTTTTTTATCTGCCGATGCTACACCTCCGCCTTTTACTGTTTCTCTAGCACTTCTCAAATTATCTTGTGTTCTATGCTTTGCTTTTTGGAATTTTGCAAGCTGGTCTTCAATAGACATTCCTGTTTTAAGTACATCTTTCCCAGATTTAAGATCACGTATATCTTTAGCTAAGGATTTGATCTGATCAGGAAGAGTAAGTATATCCTTTCTTGCTTTATTTACATCGAGCCTAGACTGTCCTTGTTCTTTTGTTATGGCTCCTGATCTCATTTTCTCTTTAATCGATTTTGTATTGTTAGCAATCTTCATTAACTCATTTCTCTGCTCAACTACCAGTGGATCTTCGGTGTCTAGCCATTCATTTAAATGTAAAACTCCTTGATATAAAGCTCCAACGCCTGCACCTATTGCAGCCCCAACTGGACCAGCAACAGAAAGACCTGCTGCTGCACCTCCACCTATCGCACCAGCATACTGACCAGTCTTTTTACTTCCGAGTTGGGAACCTACTGCTCCTCCAACTTCTCTACCTATCATAGCACCTGCTGTCATCGCCATACCTTTGCCTAGAACCTGCCCAACAACCTTAAGTGTTCCTACACCCTTACCCAAGACTTTGCCTGCCCCGGTTCTTCCAAATTTTTTCATTGCGACTCTACCGCGTCTGATAAATTTGTTTCGAGACTTTCCTCCACCTATACCACCGATGCTACCCATACCACCTGCTCCACCTGTTCCACATACAGGAACACATTGTTTGCCACCAAGACCCCCTTTTTTACCTCCTAAAGTTTTACTTATCGCACCTGCCCCACTGAATGCTCCTATACTTTTGGCTATACCCCCTGAAAATCCATTAATTGCTTTAAAAGCTAAAACTACAGGAACTAAGACGCTAGAGACTTTACCTATAATACCTACCCATTTTACTATAGTATCTTTATTTTCCGTCATATACTTAGATATGCTTTTAATTAACGGCATAAATGCTTCGCCAAGAACCATTGCTATTTTTTCAAAGTGAGTTCTTATCTCCTGCATACTTCCTACAAAATCTTTCCATTTTTTAATATGCTCTGAATCTGAGTCTGATATTTGTTTATTTTGATTTATGATATTTGAAAGACTTTTAGAAGTCTCTAAATTCATATCCCCTTCGATCAAGGCTAAAACTGACAAACTACGTAATCTTTCTTTATCTGCCTTATTTAGCCTGTCCATAGACTTTTGCATTTCCGGCATAATATTAGAAACCTGTCCTAAAATTCCCATATATTCTTTTGCCTGATTTATATTTGCCCCCACAACGTTAGTTATATTCTTCATTATCTTTTCAAAAGAATTGGCAGAAGCAAGTGGAAACATTTTCTCGAAAGATGACATAAGCCCAATAGTTTCCATTCTTGTCAACTTCATACTAGAACTTAAAGAATTTATTTGTTTTTCTAAGGCTTTTGCTCCAACCCCATACTTAACCATCTGAGCAGACAGTGCAATCATCGACTTGTAATAATCATCAATAAAACTAATTGATTTTTCAAAACCTAAACCGCCACCTACTAACCCAGCTAGTTTTTTCATTGGAGCCAATAAAGAGTTAGACGACTTCTTAAGCTCATCAATTGATTTGGTAAATTTAACAGTAGCTTTTGAAGCTTCAGCAGCACCTTCTGCTTGAAACTTTAATAAAAAGTCACTAATATGTTGCTTATTATCGTCTGGCATACTATCTCCAAAAAAAAACAAAAAAAGAGGAACCTTTCTCAGTATTCTAAAAGAACCTGGAGTTTCCTCTTTTTTTACGAATTAACGCTTTAAACGTATTATTTTTAACCGATTATTTCTTCCATTCTTTCTAAAACTACAGAAGCGAGAGTTGGGTGAAGCTTGTCAATATTCTCCTTTGTAGCTGGCAATAAATCTCCATTACTATCAACCAAAGTCCAAGCAGTCAATAAAGAGACAAATCTCTCATACCTAACAGAAGCAGCATCAAACTCAATGGTTTCTCCATTAGATGTAATTCCTCCACTTCTTTTCATTATCTCTATATTGTCTTTATATGAAGGTCTTTTAAAAGTAAAACTAAAAGCTACAACCTGGTCTTCTTTTAGATTTTTATTCTCTTCTAATAAAACCTTTTTCTCACTATTTGCGTAAACAATATCATCTTCTACTGCTACATGCATATCGAAAGAAATTATGTCTTTGGGATCTATAAATAAATTCATGTTTTTTCCTTGTCTATTAAAATTAAATTATTATAAGATTATCTAAAAATTGGCAATTACGTTCCAAATAATCCTTTTATTGCTTGATTCTGTTCCGACCCGGTTATATCCTTGTAAACAGAAAGCATTTTCATATATGTGCCTATATCTACCGCACTCATTTTTCTTGTAACTTCTGGTGGACACTTAAACTCTATAAACATTAAAAATTCAATTACTTTATCTGGCAATTCTTTGCTGGCTGAGCCTCTTCCTCGGAGAAAATCAACCAGCGCAATCAGTTTTTTTCCTGTTCATCCTGAGATCCTTCTGTTACAGTATCATATCTATTTACAAGAGAAAAAATAACGTCAGAAGGAAGCGTATCTATTGTCTCGGCAGTTACAGGAACTATAGACCCTTTAGCATCTTTAATATCCCAACTTGTTAAACAGGTTTTTATTCTCAAATCTCTAAATTTATAAACATCTATATCTTGTATCCCCTCAGGAGTATACCTCTCACAACTTTTGATAATCTTATTTTGTTCTCCCCAACTTAAAATTTTCCACATCGTAATTAAAACCTCAATAGGTCTATCTGTCTCTTTTATTTCTTCCTGTTTCTCTTGCTTCTGTTTAATAAAATCTTCTTGTTGCTGTAATTGAATTTTCCCCTCTTTATCACTTAAAATGACAATTGTATTAATTCCACTATTTACAACATTCTTATAATATAACTTTATTTCAACCAATTGACTAGTTGCACCAAATAAACCCATTTAAAAATCTCCTATATAATTACCCTCAAATAATTATCGACAAAAAAGAAAAAAACGTCCACTACTAAACAAAAAAAAAAGACCCTTTCGGGCCTTTCTTAATTATTTATTTGTTTTATTGGTCAAATACTACACTCTTCAACAAAATTCTCACTAGCACCGCCAGGTTCGCTAACAAAACGAACACCAGGAAGTGCATGCCAATTAACAGTAGTTTCAAAGAAATCATTCGTTATAGCCATCTCTTCTACCTCAAATACCACACATTCTTTAAATTGAACATTCCAAGATGACGAACAGTTTGCAGAAGCATCAAGAGTAGTACTATATCCAAAACAAATAGTATTATCGGCTGTACATCTTGTTTCATTGCCAGTCTTAGATTCGCCAGAATAACCATAAGCCCTCAATCCAAGAGAACTATTCCTACCAAGCAAAGTAAATGAACCAGTTATATCTCTTTTAGTCGGGACAACAACCGCCGGAGCCAAACTCGAATTCAAAGTATAAATTCTCTGTACATTATTAGCTACCGACGCTGTAAAACTACGGATTTCAGAAGGCTCTACACTTACGCCAGTTCCACCGATATTTACGTTTACATCGTTCCATGTAATAATTCTGGTATTTCTTTGTGAATAATTTGGAAGATCAATATCTAATGCTGGATCAGTTTCCTGTTTTCTGTCTATGCCTATAACATTAACTGTTATATTAAGAACATCTTCTGCCGCAATATTAAATTCATACGAATCTATAACAGTCCCTGTGTATTTAAAACCAACACCATTAACATATTTAATATAAATATCTTGTTTGTTAGCAGGAACAATATCTCCACCGTCTGTTCTTTGAATTGCCCAATCCCATAATTGTACTAATGGAGATTGCGCAGTTCCAGGATACAACTCATATACACCTGGAAAACTAACGCTTCCACCAACCTCTACTGGACCCAACTGATAGACAGTCTTGTCTATCTTTCCGTCTACAACATCTGGTTTATCAATAGATTGAGTTGCACCAATATCAGCAGAAGTCGCTCGGACAAAATACGACGATCCGAAACGAACCCAACCAACAAATCCTAAATAATCACTTGCAGCCATGTTTTATCTCCGTTTTTTAATGATTAAGACCAAGATAACGTAGTATCTGTTTTAATTCTATCATGGTCAATAGGCCACCCAGCCTCTTCTGACATATCCGCATATGTCTCATAAACCTGTACACTCTCATCTCTTAACCAATCATTAATATCGGTATATTTTTCCCCTGCTCCGTCTAAAGCTCTATCGATAACATGCTGATGAAGTACGCTAATGCTTGACAAAAGATTGGATGGAACCTGAGTTTCTGCGAGAGAAACTTGATAAGATTGCCAAAACTCGTTCAAAAGATCAACTTCAACGTCCAAATAAGCCTCTTGCAAATTTACAATAACTACAACGCTATCATATAGTTCAGTTCTTTGCTGTATATTGGCTATACGAGCCTGTCCTATGTGGTCAGCGATTGTCGAAAAATCTGTATTAAGAATAACTGCCATTTTAATTTTCTCCTATTTATTATGTTACTTTGCGTCTTTCCTTATATTACCTACTTCTACGTGTTATCCCTTTTCTTTTTTTTAAATTATTTTTTTATCACAAAATACTTGTTTCTCTGGGGAATCTGTTCTGTATAAGTTCTTCCCAAGCGAACCAGTCTATCGTAGCAGCCTTTAACATAGTTCCCTTGAATATCTTGCCATAATCTATAGTCGCAGGCCAAGAATTAAAGAAGAACCTATCCAACTTAATAACCTGAGTATTATCAGAAACATTCCACGAATAACAAGCAGTACGATCCAATTGCAAAGTCTCAAAATCAACCACACTCTGAACCATAAACTCCTCAACCTTCCACCTATCCTCTATATTTATTCTAGACCCTTTCTCAAAAAGACTAATATCATTAACTTTTATAAAAGTGTCATTCGAAGATATATCCGCTTTTAACGTAGTTGTATTATATGGACCAACCAAAGGATAAATATTCTGCTTCAATCCCTTCTGTATCGTATCAACCATCTGCAAAAGGAACCGATAAGCCCCCTCTTGATTAGAATCTCTAACATAAATAGCAATCTGTATATTATAAGTTTCTTGAGTACTACCCAATGTCAACCATTCAGAAGACCTATTAAGGGCAGTGACTGTTATTGCTGGGTATCTGGGGATAACATCAGGATCTCCAAGATAAATGCCTTGTACCATATTCTGATTAAACATCTTCTCAAGAATAGAATTATCATCAATTTCCCATCTAAAACGAACTGGATCACTAATCTGTATATGAGTCTCGTCTAGAATACTGTCTACAAAGACTGGAGTCTCTCCTTGCGTTGAGTTTCTTATAATAACTTCATCATTCTCTCTAAAACGATTCGAAGTATTAACGGTAAGAATAGTGTCTCCAGGTTCAGCATCAACTGTTAATACAGTTTGAGTACTAACCCAACGAGCAATTATACGCCTCACACTGTCAAGAATATATTCCATTTTACTTAATTAGGGTTTTTATAAAACCCTCTATAGCTCTTTTTGCTAATTCTTTTTTTATTACCGTTTCATTTACTTCAGAGATTTTCTCTATTTCTTCAAGTATGATTTGCATCTTTCCAGTATCTTCTTCTAATTTAGCTTTATATAAAGCATCATATAAAGCTTTTAGATCGCTATCTGCGACTTCTGTTTTAGGCAACATATCTTGAGTTTCTAATATTTCGCCTTTTGCCTTAGATAAAGAATTCCCCAATTTTTCTAATTTATTTTGAAACTCTTTCCCATTTTTAAAACTAACTTCTATCATAGTCTTTCAAGACCCTTCTTCCCACCAGGTGAGGCTCCCTCTAGTCCATACTGTCTTAACAGTGTTGGGTTGAAGAAAGCTCTACCAATCCTGTGCTGACCATGCAAAATTATTCCTCCACTCAAGATGTCAATCAAACTCTGATTCGCTATTTTTGTCAATAAAGCACTATAATCAGATTGGGCAGGAGAAGATTGAGCCATTACATATTTATCATAAATGTAGGCAGCAGCTAATCTGGCTGAAGTAACAGGGACAGGATCTGGGTATTGAACGCGAAAAACACGAGCACCCGCTTGAAAAGCATATCCAATAGCTTCTTCTGTTTCAAAAACATTTCTATCTATTGGATCTACAATGTCAGATATGATATGACGCTCCTCGTGAGTTCCATCAGTTATAACGACAGAATCCCTTACAAAAAATGGAGCAGCCTCAGTAGTAATAATATAATCATTATACTCACTAACGTTTGAGAATAATGAAGTTTCAAAATCAGCTAATTCAACTAAAGGGGTTATATATAATGAACTAAGATTACTATCTATTTCGCTGTCGGCAAACGCTATATATTGAGCTACTGTATCAGTTGGAACCTGATTTGTATCTAAAGTATTTCCTATTCTAAGCAAATCTACTGGAGTCGTCAAATCTGTTGGAGTAGCACTAGTTAAAGCTTGTGCTAAAATTCTTTCGACTAAAGTTTGATTAGAATATCCCATTTACTTATCCTGTGTTGTTAGATTCTTTCGTTATTTTCTTATTAGCGATGATAGCCCTTCTGAGACATCCTTTAACCACAGAATTTCTAGGATCGCTAGATTTTTTTACATTCCTAATCTCAAAAGGTAATTCGAGGTCTCTTACTATATTCTCAAAAACTTCGCAAAATCCCTTTGGCATACTTGTGCCGCCAGCAATAACAATGTCAAGAGGAACATCAAATTCGCTCTTTACTTCAATGAACTTCTTTGAAAACTTCTTTATAACGTTAGCTATCATAGCCTTATAACACGCGGTGAGAGCGAATAAAACCTCATCATCATAGTTATCTTTGCTCAAATCAAGCTTAGTTTCCTTCATAGAAGTTACTTGAGATATAGGTTTACCTGTTTCATTCGATACAGTTTCGTCAATCCAGTCACCAGAATTCATACTAGACATACCAACTATAGGCATTCCTTTATACGCAAGAACACAATTTATTCTGCCAGACCCGAACGATATTCCGATTCCTGAAAAATTAAAAATCTTATCGTTTTCTGTCACTGTAGGATTCTCTGCAAAAATAACTGCCAATCCCTCTTCTATAACAACGACATTATACCCAAGACGAGAAAACATAGCTTCTAATCTAGCTTTATGAAAAGTACTTGTTGTAGCTTCATCAACAGCTTCAGATGAAACACAAGTACAGACTACATCATTCGGACCAGTTGCTCTCCCAATAGAAGATTCTATTAATTCAGCTAAAATTAGCATTTTTTTATCTTCATTTTTATTTAGAACACCATCTTGAAGAGGTCTTCTCAACTCTACTTGCCCAGGAAACATTTTCGCTACTCTAAGAGAGTCTTCTCCAATAACAAAATACTTATCTCCATCTTTAACATATTGCCAACTATTCTGTTTAAGAACATCTTCAATATCATCTATATCAGCAACCTCTACAAACGCATTTCTAGTCGTTTTGATTACAAGTTTATCTTCATCGCCTTTCGTTGCTGTTTGAAAAAACATTGTGCCGCAATCTACTGAACATATCTTATCACTCATTTCTTTTTCCTTTCTCTGTTTATCAAAAAAGATCTTCTAATAGACTCAGATCTTCTTCCATCGTATCGTCTGTAATCTCTTGATCTTCGTACTCTAAATTGCCTTCTGCTTTTTTTGTCATATTATCCATACTTCTTTTATGTATCTGTACCAAAGTTTCCTGATCAAGATCTAATTCTTCTCTTTTTTTCTTAGATACAACTTCGTCTTGAGATTGACCTTGGACTATGACAGTACTTTTTTGGTTTTTAACTAAACTAGAAAGCCCACTTATAGCTTTCATTATCTCTTGATTATCTTTATTTTGATTACTAACTTCTTGTTTAACCATTGCTGCTATAGATTTAACTAATTCTTCTTGATCTATAGTATTTATTGTATTGTTTACTATCTTCTTTGAATCTTTTATCTTTTTTGATTTCTTAGAATCTTGTTTTAAAACTTTTATAGATCCACTTTTTATATATACTCTCAATTCACCCGATTTATCTGGGTTCATTGCAAGATTAACTTTATGTAAATCTATTGCTTGCTTTACTCCTAAGCTGAGATTTAACTCATTTATAATAATTGCACGATTAGTTGTATTTGCGACAAGAAACATTCTATTACCTCATTGTACCGATTCTTGGTAACGGAGTTACAGGAGGCTTCATTTCCATCTTATATTCTTTTTTACACTTGGGACAAACAAAATATATAACGTTATCTCTGAAATTTATTTCAAGAGTAGCCTCGTCGCTGGCGTGTTCTCCACATTTGCATACACAATATATTTTCATGTTATCTCAGTGATTCTATTCTGTTCCTGTAATCGTCTCCTACCTTATTTATCGTCTTTATTACATCTTCTCCTAAACCAAATCCCTCAAGTATTTGTTGAGATTTAATTAATTCTGTAAGGATAGAATTGCCGCTTTTATATAGACCATTAATAATCTGGGAGCTTTCTTTTGGAGCAGATTTCTTAGGAAGAGGATAAATAATATTGCCCTTTTCGTCCTTTTTCCCCATTAAAGCCTTCCACCACTGACTAACAGTATATTCTTGTCCTCCCACATTTATTATAGATGAACCAAGGAGTGATCTTCTTGGTTTTTTTTCTCTTTCTCCAGCATTCCACTCTTTTATATCTTCTTCTCTTGATTTTTTCTTATCATCTCTCGTTTTTTGATCCCAGTTATATTCTGCGTGAGTGGGAAAAATATTTCCGAAAATACTTCTCATATCATCTAGTCTGTCAAGCCTATTCTTCATAGTCTCTGGATCGTCTTTATATGTTTGTCTAATATTGTTTTCGGCATTAAGTATTGTCTCTATAGCCGGTTCTATAAAATGATCATGAGATATATTTACTACATTATTGAATGCTTTTACGTATTTTTTGTATGTATTAATATCAGCATTTGGAGGAGGAACTGCATATTGCTTATTCATAGCATCTAATTCAGCAGCAGTAATTGCTCTACTTCTACTTATAAACCCATCATCTTGAAGCATAGAATGAATTATAGGATTTCTATCTGCTGTAATTCCCTGCATATCAAGCTGTCTTGTTGCCTCTTGAGCAATCCTCCTTGGATCACTACCTCTTTGAGCTAAATCTATTCGTGAAATAATAGCTTTAGTTTTAGCTACATCATTCATAACATTATACAAAGAACCACCGTTTACTAAACTACTCCATTTATCAATTCCAGATCCATCCATATTTAAAAAGACTTTTCCGTTGACGAGTCCTTCGGTATTCTCTATCACGCCTTTTTGCTTATTTCTCATTTTAAATGTTACAGGATCGATATCGTCCTTACTAACTGTATGATTATCTTTAAACAGAGTGTCTACTTGACTAATACCCATAAGCATAAGAGACTGTATGGTGTCTGCTATTAAATTATTTTTTATTACATTTTTAGATGGATTTACAACAGCTAATTCTCCATTAGATATTTTATCTATTTTATCATTCAATAAGTTGGTTATTGGTTTTCCGATTTCATCATTAACTTCTCTAAGAACATTCCCAGCACCGCCATTTTCTGTAGACGCATACTGCTGCAAACTATTCCATTTTTGTTTATCAACGGCTATTTGGTATTCAGGTGATGTCTTATCTACTATTGATCCTAATTCACTTATTCTGCCTCCATTATCATCTAATATATTTTTGAAAGCCTTACCAGTCCCAGATTCTTTATCATACGACATCTGATTCTTTTCTTTTCTGTCGTTAATCGTATTCGCAACACGACTACTCATGCCATGAAGAATATAATTCAAAACATCTTCATTCTTAGTAGAGATAAGAGAAGACATAACCGGAGAGAGTTGAGTTCTAATATCCCACGATTTCTTATTAGCAGTAACTTGTTCAAGACTTATATTCTCTGGTAAATATTGAGGGAATTTTATAAAAAAATCAACAAGATAATCTCTAAGACAGATAGATTCACCTGTTTTTGGATTTAATCTTTCTGTTCTTCCTAATCCAATATTATCTACAGTATTTATAGACTCCCATATCATACTATCTACATCTTGACCAACAATCTCTGATTCTAAATTAACGCTTTTTAAATATTTTTTGACTTCACCAACTAATGATGAAATGTTAATATCATTACTATCTTTTAAAAATGTATCAAAAAACTGCTGAGATTCTGGAGAGTTCCATTTTATCGGATATCTGTCCATCGATTGTCTTTTTGATTTTCCAACCGTTTTCTTTCTAGGTCTTTCACCAACCACATATGAATCTCCCAATCTATCATTTAAATCAGCCATTCCCTTAAAAAACAAATCAGGTTGATCTATATTCCCATTACTAAGTCTTACCTTAATAGTCTCTGGTAGTTTGCCCTCAACGTTACCTGTTAGTCTCTGATCGACTTGAGAAGCGTCCTGTTGAGGTCTTATTGAACGAATAGTATCCTCTACGTCTTTTTCTTCTAAACCCTTCTCAGTAGACAATATCTCTTTCAATACAGATTGGAACAAACCAATATTATTTTCCGCTAACCAAGATGGATCAACAGAAGGAATAGTATCTAAACTGTTAACGTCAATAGCACGAGCATAATTTGCCATCTGAAGTTTTAAATTTTCATTTAATTCAACTTGTTGAGGCTGTTCTTGAATCTGTTCTTGAGGTTGAGTCTCTGTCCCAAGTAGAAAACCGACCAATTCATCAACAATATCACTATCAATACCTTTTTCTTGCTTTAATATATAATTAGCAGTTTGAACAAAATACGGCATTAATTGAGGATTTTTGAAGAATGAAGGAAGTGGAGGAAGCACAGAATCTAACGGAGCTACCGGGTCTACCAATTCTAAAAATTCTCTAGCCTTAGTCACAACCATAGTAACTTGCTGCGGATTTAAACCTTTTGCCATCTGAGGCTGAACCTGAGGTTGAGAACGATCAATCGCTTCATCAACCTCTTCTATCGTATCATAACCAATGTCTTGTGCTTTTTTAAATCTACCAGCTATTTTATTTACAATATTATTGAAAAAAGACATAATTGACTCCTAATAATTAAACTATTCCTACATAATATTTAATTACACAGAAAAGATTAAACTCCTTTTATATTTCGGAATTAATAGTCTTTTAGCTTATTGTTTTTGAATTGTATCTATCTTCAATGTCACTAATGATAGGATGCCTAACTATACTTTTAGCTGTCAACTCATTAAAAGAGATCCCTTTAATGCCTTGAAGTCTGTTCATAGCGTCTGTCATCCCATTTTCATGTCCAATGTCAGATTGCCTAACATCTCCAGTAATGACAATTTTACTATTTTTTCCAAACCTTGTCAAAAATAATCTCATTTGTTCAGGAATAGTATTCTGAAACTCATCTGCCACTATAAATGAATTGTTAAAAGTAATACCTCTATAATAGGCAAGAGGAATCGTTCTAATAATCCCCTCGCTAATATAATTGTTTATTTCTTTTTGAGATATGTACTGTTTTAGTATTTCAAATAAAGGCATCATGTAAGGTGCAATCTTATCATCTGCGTCACCAGGAAGTGATCCTAACTTTTCACCCATAGATTCTTTACAAGGTCTTGTAAAAATAAGCTGTTTATATCTACAAGCTAGAAGCTCTTTTAATCCATAAATAACTGCAAGGTGCGACTTTCCGCATCCTGCCAAACCATGAATGAAAGTTATTTCATTATTCTTAATTGACTTAATAACTTCTCTTTGTTCTTCTGTCTTTGCTGTTAATGCAATCTTCTTAAATGTCTTACCGTTCTCTGTTGTTTCCTGTTTGTTTTTTTTTGACAATTTATTACCTTTTCAAAAATAAGCAAGCCATATCTCCTTCTTTTTCTATCATAACGTCTCCCAGTACGTATCTAAGATGGTTATCAGAATATTTAGATAAAGCTTCATTAATGTCTTTCCAATCGTCATATTTTATATATGTACATTTTCCACGTATAGCTTTTGATTTTATTTTTAATAGATCAATTTTTTTATCTTTTTTAATATCATCAATAATACTATCTATACAATTTCTCATAAATAGATCTTCCCAACCACCCTGCTTATAAGATGTCTCTAGCTTACGCCTCTCTTTGGATGGAAGACTAGAAAACAGAGTATTTCTCTGGTTGTTCGATAGATATTTGGTATAAGTCCAAAATTCATTAAAGTCTTGAAATATAGAACATGACGATTTCATTTTTAACTCCTACTTATTTCTACAATTAGAATAGTCTCAATTCCTCTAAAAAACATTTATATCGACAGCATGATGAGTCACAAATACTATACATTCAATATCATTTGATTCAATGATTTCTGTTATTTTTCCTTCTATTGAGGCTATCTCACTATCGCTGGCAGAATTTATTTCGTTACCAACTTTGATATGAACGAATTTACCATCTATAGTAAAACTCTTTGCTTTTATATCTTTTGGTTTAATTGTTTTTACAGACTTAGTTTTGACCACTTTTTCTTCTTTTGCTTTTGCCATTAAATTTCCTTATAGTATATTTTGAATATTAATTGTGCTATCAACTATTTTAACTTCTCCATTTGATAGCATATATGAATTTTTTTGATCTAGTGTTCCCTCTAACCATTTGAACAACATTTGTTTTTGGATTACCAATCCTTTATTTTCTAAAAGTATAGAAACAAATGTTGTTGAAATCCCAGTTAGCAATGGATTATTTCCATCTAATAACTCTTTTTTAAGTTTTTTTGAGGGAACAAAATAAATAGATATACTTGTATCTAACAATGCTTTTTTAATTTTTGGTAAATTTTCTTTTACTCTAGGATCGTTTGGTGAAAACATATTTGTCCTTTCTACTTGAGATTAACTATCTTACTATCGGAATTAATAATCACAAACAATAATCATCAATTCTATACATCACACGTCCCTTCTAAGCGACTTTCTTTCTCTAGGCGACCCATGGTGCCTTTTTTAAGTTTAAGTTAATTGGGAGGAAGTTAAGCCTTGTTCCTCGCCATCCTGTGGTATGCGTTAGCTACACCTAAACGGTATTTATTAGCCCTCATATGAGCAGTATAAATAACTATCAAATCATATTTTTCAAGTAACTTAGTTATATGAGAAATTTTATGAGTTCCTATGACCCTTCCTGTAAACATTTTATAGTCTTTTTTGCTTTTTGGTTTTAAGAAATAATTTCTATAAAGAGTACAATAATCGTTTTTATTTTTAGTGTCAGTAATTTTAAACGTAATAGTTTTCAAAAAGAACATTACTTCTTTGGTTGTCACCTTCTGTTTCTTACATTCAATTTTTAATTCTTTAACGGGAATTGCGTTTATCTGTTTCTCAAACGCTAATCCAAGTACCTGTTCTTTTTTTACTTTTTTATATTTTTCAAAGTATGCTATAAGAATATCTCTGTAAATTGTAGATGTCTTAACTTTTTTATTAAAAGTATATTTACCAAAAAGAAGATCAAAGTTAAAAGCATTAAAAATATCTAAAGCTTTGTTGTACGCTTCTAAAGTATTATCGTTCTTTGCAACATATCTGATATATAATGATATGTTTTTTACAATGACTTCAGGATCTTCATCATATAAATGTTTATACTCTAAGAATCCTCCTACAAGCTCTGTCATATCCTTTTTAAAAAGCTCTTCTAAATGTTGTTCTGATATTTTATAATTCTTATTTATCATGTCAATTTTCCTTCTATCTTAAAAAACACTTTTTCAAATATTAGACTGGAGTATTAAAGAGATATTACCTGGAGTATTACTACTATTATTATGTGTGCCGGACCGTGTGCCGGACCGTGTGCCGGAAATGGGGTCTACCGTGTGCCGGACCGTGTGCCGGACCGTACAATTTAAAAAAAATATTGCAATACATTTTTTGCGAAAATCAAATTTAGATATCATGTCCATAACGAAGCAAATATTTTTCTGTTTACTCGTCATTAAATCCTCTGTGATATCTATGGATTCTAGTCTCTCTAAAAGCAAACTATGAACGCCTCTCCAAGCTATTATTTTTCTATTATTAATCATCAAAAATACTATTATGATCACGCCATTATTAACTGTTTCGGTCCATGATATCAAAAACTTTAATCACAAAAAAAGGAAAATTAGAATAAAAAACGAATATGTAATTAGAAAAAAATATCTAAACAATTAGTCAATATAACCATAATGCCAAGTTACGATAAAATACTAAATGCCCAAAGAGTCGTAACTGTTTGGGATACAGAAACTTTCGGATTCACCGGAGAAGATGGAGAATGGGGAAGCGTTATCATCTCAGGAACCGTCTATCGAGTCGAAAACGATGATGGAAACTTTCTCTGGGATACACTAGGACACAAAGCAGATCAAGTAACTTTTGAACAAGGACTAGATGAAAATACAACAATTAATTTTCAAGGAATATGGCAACCTTTTAACGTTACCTGGCTAGAATATACAGACAATATCCATATATTTACAGTAGAAATAGAAGTAGAAGAAGAATGTCTCAGAATTAACAAAAAAATGACAGAAGAACTTACAATCCCACTAAACGAAGAAGTTGTAGAAAAAAATGCAAATCCGACAACATGGGAAGATTTTAACTATATACATAGAAGATGGAAATTTATAAAAATGACAGGAGTCAAAGGTAAACAAACAATAGTATGTCAAGAAGATATTTCAGACGAACCAAAAGTAGAAGATTATCCAATTTGATTTTTTAGTCAAAATGTGCTAAATTTGATGATATAATGTAGCGGAGGTTAAAAATGCATAAATTAACGCTACTTATTCTCATTTTTGTTTTCTCGGGATGTACTATGCCAATCTTCGTAGAAACAGAACATCTATCTGTTTTTAAAAAAGACCATATCCCCAATACAGACGGAGTTTTAGATGTACAAGTCAAAGGCTATAGTTACTATCACCTATGGGTTCCAAAAGAATCTACAACTCGACCAAAAACTAAACTATCTCCTATCACCCAAGAACCAATATTTGATTTCTTTTCTGATGGAGAAGGAATAGAAGGAGCAATAAGAAAACTAAAAAAACGACCAGCATCATCATCAGGAAGCTGCTTCATCGTAGCCAAACAAAACGATTACTACTACGCCGTTACAGCAAGACACGTGATTATGATCGCAGATGCTATAATCCTAATAGATCAACAAAAAGGTGAAATTGTAACCGTTCTAAATAGAGCCGATATCGCTATTCTTAAATTTAAATCTAATAAGATTTACCCTATCTATAAGTCTTCATTAAATGCAAAAGTTTTAGACGACGCTTGGCTCGTAGGATATCCAGGAGATGTAATAGGAACTATCAGGAAATTTACCGTAAAAGGGAACGTATGTAATGTCTCAAAAATAGAAATATGGTTCTCAGGAGGAGGAGCTAAGGGCATGTCAGGTGGACCTATGCTCAACAATAAAGATGAAGTGATAGGAGTTATTTCCAGATTTATCCCATCCATCCCAACTTGCGATAATTTTGTAAATAGCGTTCCAGCACGCTTCTTTAAATATGAATTAGAATTGATACTCTCAAAAGAAAGAATCAAAAATATCACAAATAGAATAAACATACTAAAAAAGAAAAACTTAAAAGATCAAATAGAAATATTAAAAAAGAACAAATATTAAATTCACCCGATTTGTATTACAATTCACCCGATTTATTTGAGATCAAGGAGAGTGAACGGATTTTCACCCGATTCTATGCCATCAATATTTAATGTTTCTCCCATTGGATCTAATGCTGCAAAATCACCCTCAACAGTAGCATCTAAGATTTTGCCTATCTCCTCCTTCTTTCCCTCTATGGCAGACCGCAAAATAAACATGAGAGCCATCCTCTTAGAAGCAATAGCAATAGAACCACTATCAGATATGTCTTTAATGTCAATCGCTATCCATTCATCCTGACCAGAACATTTAAAGAAAAAACCAACAAAAAATCTAGAAAAAATACTATCATCCCTACATAACACACCAGTAGTATGAGAAAATAAAGCCTTCTCTAAAACCTTGTAATGGAACTCGTTAATAGTCTTGCAGATTGTTGTGATCATATTATATAGAAATAGCGGCTCTAATATCAAGAAGAGCCTTTCTATATTTTTCGACAATTTTATCTATTTCTGTCCATTTAGCAATATAAGGAATGTCGTTTTTAGTTAATACTATCTCCTTGGAACCACTAAAACATAATATGATCCAAGCTCTATTTCCTATCTCACAATCAGAAGTGAGAATCTCAAAATCAAACAAAATCTCTTTAACATGCTTCCCATCAATAATGTCACCCTTTTTGAATTTATCCATGATTTTATCCATAATTAAAAATACACTAAAAAAACAAAAAACTCCTCTATCTATACAATTTTAAATATTCTACCTTAGTTTTTCCGTAAGCTAACTCGAAATCCTTATCACTCATAGCATTAACTTTATATGCTCTTCGTTTTGCATACCAATAATTTTTATAAATAGGACATATCTTTAATGTTGACCAGAATTGCTTCTTAAAATTCCAACCTAAAAAGAAATCCTCTTTAGCCCACCACTCATTATTGTACCCAAACCTCTTTGTTCTAAAAAGATAATGAACTAACAACTTCCAATGAGTAATTCGATATATAAAACGTTTATTCATTTTTTTCTGCTTTAACGCTAACATGTTGTGACCAGTACCAAATAGATTCACATAAATATTCTGCTGTATAGATTCTTGGAGTTCCACCCGGTTTACACAGCATGTTACGTGAGCAAGCTAAGGGGACCATAGGCTCTTTTTCTATATAAGACGCAATAATACATACAATCTCCCAATCAGCGTCACAGGAGCGATCTCCTGCGTTTTTAGACAGTTCGTGTGCTGCATATAAAACAACTTTAGCAAACTTACAAGGCATTGGAGTCCCAGTAGCCTCAACTTTAACAAAACTATGCTCTTTTGGCTGTCTACAAGT
>Ga0307928_10000964_pt1 | contig 21672 bp, 29 predicted proteins | sample AceLakmetagen232_FD_201815 | JGI IMG/M metagenome (GOLD analysis project Ga0307928, IMG submission 201815) | Saline water microbial communities from Ace Lake, Antarctica - #232 | ecosystem: Environmental > Aquatic > Non-marine Saline and Alkaline > Saline | place: Antarctica: Ace Lake... | reverse complement strand
GTTTTTTAGTCCTTCCATTTTATATAGTTTTAATAAAAAAATTAGCTCTAATTAAAGAGCTGTCTTTACTTAGTAACCTTTTTTAAAGATACCAATAACAATTTTTCCAACAAGAGCTAATGTTATAACAGTCATAAATGTCCCGAAAACAGCTAATCCTGAAATAAATTTGTCTGCTGTAGTATTGTCTACACTACCAGAGTCTTTGAACCCTGTTAAAACTGCAATACCAGTTAATGATACTGCTGCTAATGTCACAGTTGCAATAGCTGCACTTGACATACCTTTTAATCCTTCATCACTCATTTTGTAATACTTCCAGTAGTAAGTTACTAGCTTTTTAATAAAAAAAAGAGAAAATAGTATTTAAATGCTTGTAACCATAACAACAAAAAAAATTAATCTTTAGTTGCCCATACAAATACAGCTATTAATGCAGTCACTATAGGAAAAATCCATAATTGAAAGTCTGTAAGCATACCTTGAATAGCACCCTCTCTAACAATATAAATCCCTCTTAAAACAAAAGTTAAAAGAGTTATTGCTGCACCGGAATACATGGCATTTTGCATTATTTGGTCTGATTTGCTCATTGATGCATAAAATAAAATGAACCACATTAAAGCTAACATAATAAAGAAAAACCAACCACCATAAACATCAGTATTAACTTTAATAAAAAATTCTGGTAGAGAACTCACGTTAATAATTTCGTTAATGTCTGTCATAGACACATTAGTCATGTTAGTTATTCCTACCATTTTGTTAAATATCCTCTTTCATGTATCTTGATAACAATATAAATGCAACGTAACAAACCACAATTAAAGCCAAATAAGTCCCTATATATTGAGGGAAAACCGAACCATAATATATATTTAAAATGTTAATTATTTCAAAAGGGGCTGTAGCAATTCCAATAATAACAGTTCCAGCACCAACTACTAACCCTGCACCAACTTTTAAAACGTCAATAGCACCTAAAGTGATACCAGTTTGTTGGTCGAACTCTGAACCAGTTGGAGTTTTAATTTTATTTAAATTTTCGTTAATAGACTCTACACCACGTTTAAGGTTTAACCTTTCAAACTGTTCAGCAATAGTTCCATTAACAGTAGTTCCATTTATAGTAACAGACTTTCTACTAATGTTATCTTCAAACCCATAAGTTTCCGCAGTAGAGTTATAAACATTAACATAGATTACCATAAGTAACCCAAACAATACTAATCCTGCAACTGCATGTCTTAATAATTTCATTTTTTCCTAGAGTACCTTCCTATAACTATTATTATTGCTATAAAAGCTAACATAGATGCTACTGTCATCCATGGTAAATATAACATTCCCAATATTAAAGCAACTATTAACCCTACTGATGCAGAACCTAACATTAATTCTCCTTCTCCTGCAAATACTAACAAAACAAAAGCAACTATAAAAAATGTTGCTAATAATCCAGTTATTCCCCAGGCACTTTGTGCGTTAGTAGTGGGAGAAAAGGTTACAAGACCATCACATTGAGCAACGTTACCATCTTGTTGTACTGTAGCTTGTACATTATAAACATTATCATCAATACTTAAATCAAATATTTTACTGTAACCATCACTTTCAACTGAACAGTTTTCATAAAAAGTAGATGATCCTTGTATTGTTGTGACTGTTTGTTTAATACAACCATTAACATAACCATCCGCACCAGAGTTACTTTCCCATACCATTTTTACTGATGTATCATTATTTTTTGTAAGTTTACAAGATAAAGTGTTAAGTCCAACAATGTCATCAATAGTAATCCCAGACAAAGTAATATAATAAGTTCTTTCAGTTGCAGACTCAATATGACATTTAGAAAAACTATCAATGTCATAATATAATATATCTTCACTAACAACATCATAAGAATATGATTGAGTTAATAGTTGTAAATTACCATAACAAACTCCATTAATAATAGGGACACTATCTACTAATATTCTTGTACCATCCCCTACACATTCGTATATTTTCATTGTACCATCAACATCCACAAACTGTGTAGTCATCCACTTAAACTGAATAGTTGTTGAGTCATTTACTGCTATCATAAATAAATCTAAATTTGGTGGATTATTATTAGATACACTAATAGGTTCGCCGGATGGAATAGTATAAACTTTAGTAATATAATCAGTTTTTTCCAAAATCATTTCTCCATACATACTCCAACCAAAAGATAAAACACTTGGATCTAAGTTAGTACATATTGAGTCTGTTGCATTATTAACTAAAGTTCCAGATAAATTATGAACAACAATACCATCATCAAAATATAAATTAAAAGTGTTTGTAATATTGATAGATGCTTTAGTAACTTCATTATAATAAGTAAAATTAATTATAGTATTATTAATTGATGCGTTACATATTGCTAATTGAATATTGTATAAAGTTTGGTTTTGTGTTGTTGTTGTAAAACTAAAACTTGGCACGTCTGTTGCTGCACCTGTAATAGTCCAGTTATGCGGTATAACTTGTGTTGTATCACTTTCAAAAGTTAAACTTTTTGTTGCACCAAAACCAGAAGTATTTAAATAACTCTGTGTTGCTGTATTAGTTGTTGCATTAGCTGTTAATTGTACAACTAAACTAGTTAATAATAAATCCCCAGTATTTCCAACTAAACTATAAGCAGAACTAAACCCATCAACTAAATAACTTGTATACGTTTCTGTAAAATTAATACCATACATAGTATAATTTTTTTCTAAAATATTTAAATCTCCTGTACTTTCAAACTCAATAACTTCTAAACCGCCTAAACCATTTAAAGTAACTTCAATATTAAAATCATCTATCCGGTTAAATGTTGGTTTTACGTTTGGCCTGTCTTTAACTACAAAATCTTTCCAATGATTATCAACAATTAACCACGTACCACCATACCTGCCTTGTTTATCGTCTACAATAAATATTTTTTCTGTTGATTGTATTAATAAAGTATAACTGTCTGATGGTGTGTTTGGTTCAAAAACTTCACTATACCTGTCAACCTTTTTTATTACACTCCACTTGTCAAAAACAGATTTATCTTTGTTTGCTATTTTTAAATCTAAGTTTTTGTAAGGGTTTTTAAAATTGTATTCAACTCTATCATTAAAAATTCCATTATTAGCATTGTAAGCATCTGCATCAATTAACTTTTTAGCTGTGTGACCATCTGCAACTTCAACACTTAAAATATGTTTACCTATTCCATAATCGTTTAATATGTCTGCACTAAAGTTATACTGGTAAGTATCATTATTAATTCCTGTAATATTATAAAAAGTAGTTCCATCAATAGAAACATTTAAACTGTGTAACAACACATTATCAGTAAAATTAAACTGTCCTGTAATATTAACATCATAACCAACTGATCCATTAACAAAGTTTGTAACAATTACCGGAGTGCTAACATCATAAATGTAAGTTCTTGTATCTGAAACAGTTGCAGTAACATTATCACTTGTACAATTTATGTACCATGTATGTTCTCCTTCCGACATAGTAGATAATATAGTTTGAGTAGATCCATTTAAAACATCAGTATTATTTTGGCTTATAATATTTACCCCATTAACATATAAAAGACAAGTTCCATTCTCTCCTAAACTATTTTCATAAGTATAATTTGCATTTAATACAACATCAGAGTAAGTGTCATTTGCAGGAGAGTTTAAAGTTATAGTTATTGTTTCTGCTGGTATTGGATAAGGATTATATCCTGTTCCTGTTTGATATAATTCACTAATATCTGAAGGAGTACAATTTTTTCTATAAAGTGATAATTCATCAATAGCACTTATTGTTTGATAATCATAATAATCATTAGAATGATGTCTTCCAATATCTAATAAAGTTTCTTGTCCTGTATGTGTAGTACCACCAAAAGATGTTCCTGTTGATTTTAAAATTCCATCTTCCCAAAAATATAAATTTTTTCCATCATAAGACCAAACATGATGAACATATTGACTATCAGTTATTTGTTCTGTTGTAGACCACCAATCTGTATGATCATTTGTTCCAAACAACATACTTGTAGCAGAGCTACTATCTCTAATTAATAATAAAGTATATATATTACCTGCTGAACACCAACCAGCATCACCATGACAATAATCAGAAATATAAGCCTTGTTGTTTTCTTCTGCATCTTTAACCCAGTAAGATATACATATTTCTTCTTGATTTCCTAAAACACCATAATTTCCTGTTCCATTAATATATTCGAGATTAACCCAATCGTTAGATCCATCAAATGTTAAAGCATCCCCAAGAATACCTTGTGTATATGTTGCACCATTATTTTCAGCAGTATATCCATTACCTGTTAAATCTTCAATTTCATTTGTTGAAAAAGTATCATTGTCAAAACTCCAATATGCAATATTATCATCATATATAGAACCAAAAGTAAAACTACTTAATGTTATTAATATAAATAATCCAATTAATGTTAAACTTACTTTACTTTTCAACATAATTAATCTCTCCACCTTGTTTCTTTGCGTACAATGTAACTGATCCAACAATAATTCCAGCTAAAGCTATCCAATGTAAATTAGTACATATAATAATAGTTTTTGGAAATGATAATATAGTAGTAGCAAATACTACCGGACTTACTAACTGAATAAATATGAAATTAAAAAAATAACTTACAAAACCTAACATCGCACCCTCTATAAGTGTGACAATAAAAAACATTGGATGGGTTCTTAACTTGTACGATGTAACCCCTAAACCTATTAACAATGCTGCAACAACTAAAAGTATTATATCATCGTAAATTTCTAAACCTTTTCTAAATCCATTTATTGCATCTTGTGCAGAGTCGCCTGTTAAATATCCTGTAGACTCATAAACTGTGACAAACTGATTATAAATAAATAATGACATTATAGAAGTAAACCCAAACCCTACTAAAAACAAAATTATAATAAAGTAGTTTACTTGTTGTCCTTTTTTATTCATTCTCACAATAACATCACTTCATTTTTTAATAATCTTAACAGTTCTTCCTTATTGGTTTTGTTCGCAATAACTCTAGTTAGTTGTTTATATGATGGTGGTTTTTTTCCTTCCATAATATACTTTGCTCTAACATAATCCAAAATCTTTTTAAATTCTGGATCTGTTCTTATCCCATGTTCAAAGTTCATCTTTCTATATTTCTTTTTTCTTCTGGACTAACTAACCGGATTAATAACCAAACCAATGATACCATAGCTATTCCAAAAATTAAACTTAACAATATATAAAAATTAATAGTAATAATGTTTAGATAATATAAATAGTTTGCGTTTGCATACACAATAAACATAATAATTATAAATTCTGTCAATGCTATACCATACCCAAATATTTTCATACTTAGACCGGCATAACCTTCTTTATACTTTTCTTCAAAGAAGTTACCTAATACAAAACCAATAATACTAAAAACTATCATAGCAACAATTAAAGAAATAATAATAAAACTATAGTTTTCTTGTTCTCTTAAATCTAAACTGCCAGTTAAAAATATTGCTTGTGCTGTACATGCTTTTAATGGTACTGCATCGCCAGTTAATTCATCATAAGCAACGTGGTCTGTAGTAGAATTAAATGGTAATGAAAAACAATGAAATTCAAATATATACTGTGAGTTAGTTTTCCAAAACTTTTCTGTCATGTCATGAGAAAAACCTACCTCTCCTTGTGATGTTGTAAATTTAAAATGTTCTTCTGTATCAGAAGGTTCAAAAACTAAAGGAGATCCGTCTGCTGCATACCCATCTGCAACACAAGTCATGTGTATTAAAGGATGCATTGTTGATGCATCAACTACTGTATATTTTACTGATGCTATTTCTCCTAATATTATGTTAGATGATCCAATTACGTCAGTAATTAAACATTCCAAAACTGTTGATGCTACAGTTGTAAAATTTCTAGTAGTTATATCGTTTACGTTAGCCCATGCTGCATCTGCAGTATCAAATGTTGCACTACCATTATTTATAGTAGTTGGATTTGGAAAAATAAAAGAATTACCAAAAGTAATAGTTTTGCATTTGTTAGAGTTTGTAGACGTATTTTGTAATATTGTACCAGAACTGTTACGCCATACAATATAACCAGGCTCGTTTTGCTCTGCTGTTTTATTACAAACACATGAAAAAGTTGCTGTTTCTCCTGCTGCGTAACTGTCCTGGTCTAAACTACATACTCCTTCTGCAATAACAAAATTAGAAAATAAACATAAAACTAACATAAATAAAAACATTCTTGTTAATTTTATACTTTTCATCTTTTAGTTTGTATTATTTCCGGTGGGTTTTATACCTGGGGTGGTGGGTATTATTTCAACGCCTTGTTTAAGTTCTGCAACTTTAATATTATAATCTAATGTTGTTTGGTGTGTTTGTGCTACTGATTTCATCGCATCATCTAAATGTTCTGATATTTCAATAAATCCTGTAATCATTATATACCCTAATGATATTAAACCAATAATAGCAATTCCTGCCACTATCCATGGTGTCATAGCAACTAAAACGTCTTTCTTATTTTGTAACCTTTCTTTTTTGATTGCCCTTTGATTTTCTATCATACTTATTTGGTCGTGTGATATTGGATGGAATATTATTTCTCCGGACTTTTTATCAAAACCTTTTTTTAATAGTGTACATCCAGACTCTTGAACTAATACATGAACCTCTTTATTTTTCATTCCCCAGTAATCTACTAAATCCGATGTAACTGCAGGAGTTGTTTTTCTTAACCTTTGCAAAAAATAAACGTCTACTTTACCTGGTCCGGTTTCTACCTTTTCTAATATATCCATAGCATAAGGTCGTAAATCTTGTAAATTTAAACTGTCATGATTTTTACAACTTCTTATCCCTTCGCCTAACTGATATATTTTAGCTTTCCAGGTTTCTTTTAGTGGTCTAGTTTTTAACCAAATAAAATAAAAACCGCCACCGCCTATCAATGTTATAGTTAAAGTCCATGCTACTATAGCCAATACTGCTACCATTTTTGTTTATACCTCAATGTTCGTTTAAGCACCAAAAAATCCTTTTTTAATTTTGCCAATAAATCCTTTATCAGCTTCTTCTCTAATTCCTTGATTATTATTATTAATTGATCCGTTCTGTGAATATGTTGCACCTAATAAATTTTTATTATATCTTCCGCCTTCTGCACCTAATAACACTAACTGGATTGCGTGTTGTAATTCTGTACATATTCTTAATAAGTCTGCAGAATTTATTATTTCAAACCTTTCTGCATGAATACCTATACCTAACCATATTGTATCTATAACATCTACCATAATCCACTTATATTCATCTGAACTAATATCGGTTATAATGATGTTTCCTCTTGTATAAGTTTTTAAAAAACCAATGCACCACATAGCACCTTGCATATTCATTATTGGTATAATTAATTTATTTCTAGTATAACTGTCTGCTTGTTCATCCCAGGCTAAACCTAACCAATTATTAACAGTATCTCTCATATATCCGGAGAAGTTTGTTAGTTCTCTTAATAGGTCATGGTGTTTCTCAATAGGTGGAGTTCCTTCGTTTCCCATCATATTATCATTAAAAGAGTTATCCATATTATTCATTGGATCTTCTTTAATGTAATCTTCCGGTTCTTTCGATAGTGTACTGCTTTTTTGCTCTATTCCAAATGCCTTATCTAGTTCATCCATTTTTTAGTTCTGGTTACCCTTTCGGATGTGCTTTCATATATTTGATTGCATAATCTAAAGTCCTTGTTTTTGATGTAAAACCCTTTTTAATACTTTTTCCACCTTCATTCCTTTTTAATGTTAATCTTACATCATACTTAATATTTCCTTGGCTACCATACCATGTGATATAAACCCACTTATTAGTTTTTAGTTTTTTCCAAACATTGTTTCCAGTTTTTCTCCAACCTTCAATCTTCTCCATTTTTTATCTCCTTTGTTTATACTAATTTTCTAATTGTAACACCAGAAAAAACCGCACCCTTTTTTAGTAGCTTAGCTTTCTCTGCTTTACTTGCTTTAACGTTATATAATATAGAGTATAAGTCTGGTAAATATATAAACTTATTCTTTTTAATTACTGTTTTAATTACTTTTTCTTGTTTTTTAAACAGTTCTGGATCTGGTCTTGGTCTAGGTATTAATCTTGGTACTGGTCGTGGTCTAGGTATAGGTCTTGGTCTAACTCTTGGTCTAGGTTTAGGTTTAGGTCGTGGTATTATTCTTGGCCTTGGCTTTGGTCTTGCTCTAACTTTAACTCTTGGCCTTGCTTTAGGTTTTGCTCTAGTTTTAACTCTTGGCCTTGCTTTAGGTTTAACTCTTAATCGTGGTCGTGCTTTAGGTCTAGCTTTAGGTCTAACCTTTGCTCTAGCTTTTGGCTTTATTCTTGCTCTAGCTTTAGGCCTTATTATTGGTCTAACTTTTAACCTTCTAGTTGGTTTAATATATTTTCTAGTAGTTGCTTTTGTCTTAACAGTTTTCTTTTTAATTATTTTAGGTTTAATTATTTTAACTTTCTTCTTAGATAATTTTGTAGTTTTTAATCTTCTAACTGGTTTCTTATATTTTCTAGTATTAACTCTTTTTTTTAATTTAGTTATTTTGGGTTTTATTTTTATAGACCGCTTTGAAATTTTTTGTTTTAAAAATTTTATTTGAAGATTTAATTTTCTTTTATCTTTTGTTTTTTTTATATTTTTTAATACTTTCTTTAATCTAACTATTTCTTTATTTATTTCTGATTGAGGCATTTTATTATATATTTTACTTATTTTAAATCTTTTAATTTTATTAGCCATCCTAATAAAAAAATCTTTTATTTTGTCTAACAGAGTTGCTGTTATTTTACTATTTGCTTTTATTTTTTTAAATCTTTTAAGTTCTAAAAAGTCTGTTGGATTTAATTTATATTTTAATCTAGTTAGTGGATTTTTCTTCCAGGCGTTCCAAAATCTCATAATTGCATTACGTGTTTTAATATTGTCGTTACCCATTAAAGTAACTCTAGCAACATCCATAAATTTACCAAACTCTGGATCATATACTTTATATGTATTTATTAATTTAAACATGTCCCCTACATTATTAATAATTTCACTTTCTCCTCTACCTTGTGCTAATGCTCTCACTCCTGGGCTGAATTTACCTGGCTTACTTTGAATAAATTTATTTAAGTCTGATCTAAGTTTTGATATTTGTTTAAGGTTTAATGTTCCTCTTTCAGATTGTTTCATTCTAGCAATTAACGATTTAGAAAATTTAATTTTATCTTTTGCTTTAATACCAACAATTTCTATTATAGAGTAAGGTTTACCTTTTGCATAACCTAATGCAGCTTTAAAGTCTGAATAAAAATAAAACTCTCCTGCTTTACGTCTGCCTATAGAAACTTTACTTAAATCTGGTTCTCTCACTTTAAATACTTTCTTTGAATGTTTTTGAATTTTTAATAAATCTGATTTAGATATTTTTCCTTTAGATAATGCTTTTAAATCTTTTAACCTTGTTGTAAGTTTTTTGTCGCCTACTGTATAAAATGCAGCAATTAAAGTTTTAGCTTGTTCTGATTTTGCTATTATTCTTGTACCATCTACATTATATACATATTTAACGTTTTTACCTTTCTTAGAAAAATCTATTATCTTTGATCCTTGATAAGATATACTATAAGTTTCTCTACCCTTTACTTTAGATAATGAGAACTTTCTACCTGGGTATCTGTTTGTTAAATAATTATATAAGGTATCTCTGTTTTTTTTAGGTGTTGTATATAAAACGTCAAAGTCTGTAGTAGATTTTCTAAACCCAAATATCTTTCTAAGTTTAGAAGTGTAAACCTCTGTAGCTTTCCCACCATAAACTACTCCGCCTGTATCTGTTATATAATCTATTAATACTTTATCTATATTTGTTGTTTTTGTTAATGAAGGTAATATTTTACTTACTTGCTTTTTTGAAATTGTAGTTTTTATTAATTGTGATATTTCTCTGTTAGTTAATTTACTAATAGTTTTTTTACTAAACAACTTCATTACTGATGGGGACTCCTCTGCAACATGAAATAAGTTTGTTGCTTTCTTTGCCATGGCTTTTAATTTTGAAGAACTTAAAAGAGGGTTCATGTTTCTTGCCTTTATTATATATAAATCATTTAATACTTTTAATGCGTTCTTAGTTTCCCTTTCTAAATATAATATGTTTTTATTAATTTTCTTTAATACTGATGGGGATGTTGTTGCTTTTTTTTGTATTTTTAAATCTTTAATTAATACTCTTGCACCATCTATAAACTCGTCTACATTTTTTACCATTGGTCTATTTATTATTTTACCTAATGTTTTATAAAAAGTTCCTACTTCAAATGCTGCTTGAAACATGACATTTCCTAAGTTTTCTACTGTTGGTTTTTTTGCATACCTATACCCAGACTCTACAACAAAAGCAGAACCAACAACTGCACCAACTGTTTCTAATTTTACTAATGTTGCTGCTGATAATAAACCCATTACTCCAATAAGTGCCGGAATAGAAACTAATATTCCAGAAACAATAACAGTATCTTTGTTGAGTATCTTACCTCTATACTCTTTCAAAATTTTATTCCTTTCTGCTGTGTCTGGTAAGTATGCTTTAATTTCTTTAAAACTTTGTTGAAGTTTATTTATTTCTTCTTTTGTTAAATGTCCTTTAGATTTAATTTTATATACTAAAGATATTGCTGTGTTTAATTGTAATTTAATTTGTTCTGCATCTTTTAATTTATGTTTTGTAACATATTTCATTAAAAGGCCTTGTGCGGAATAAATATTTTTAAGGCCTTGTATTATAGGATTAAACATTTCCCTTACATCTTTAGTCGCTTTTTTTGTCAATGTGCCTTCTTTATATGCAGATTTAATATTTGATTTAGCTTTCTTATACCAGGATAAACTATTATATTCTGCTTGATTAAATTGTTCCTTTGAAAATTTATTTTGTTTTGTATATTTAAAAGGATTAAATATGTCAAACCTTGTTGATTGTTTGTTTTCTTGAATTAATGTATTTCTTATGTGTGCTTTGAGTTTTTTTGAAAAGTCCTTTTTATCTTGTGGTGTTGCAAACCTAAGCTGTGTATTTATGTATTCATCTACAGAACCCACAAAATATATATTATTTCCTACTTTAAAAGTTATTTCTTTTTTAAATATAATATCTGTTCCTTTTGAATAATACTCTTTGTTTTTACCTATTGTTTTAATTTTTTGTTTTAATATATTGTTTATATTAAATCTTTCCTTTATTCTATCTGTTTGAATTTTTTTAATGTCTGCTAAATTAAAAAACGTTCCATCCGGTGCGGTATAAGAAGAACCATAAATTAAAGTATTATTATCCAATTTAAACCCTGGATCTATTATTCCAACAACTCTATTTCCTGTATCTTTAATAACTTTAATCTGTTCAGACTTAGGAATTAAATAAGACTTCTCTGTGCCTGGTTTAACATAACTTGCATGGTAAGGTGTGTTTTTAATATTGTATATAAACGATGGTAATATCTTTGGTACATTCCATTTACCTGCATTTGTCTTATATGCTTTTGCAGTTGATATTTTACCATTAATAAAATACTTTCCTTTAGTTATTGTTATTGTTTTTGTTATCCCTTTCTTTGCTTGTGTATATTTTGCATCTGCCCACTTACCAGTAACTTTATGTTTTCTTTGTTGTGTTAGTTGATCATTAATTATAAGTCTTTCATGCCTTAAACTTTTTCCTTTACGTGTAGTGTATCGCCAAACCTTGCTATTAACTTCTCTGCCTGTGTCTGTATATCTGTATGTGTCGTGAGTCATTACTGATGGCGCATACTTATAGTGTGTTTCTCTTTTAGATTTATTATCAGAAGTTCTAACTATACCATAGATTTTTTTGTTTACTATTTTGTTGTTCACTATTGTATAATTTATTTTTGAATAAGAATTGTTTTTGTTTCTATAGTACCTGCCAGATCCAGAAGGATTAACGTAAGAGTTATACTCGGATAAATATTCTATTGGTCTTGATTTAATTTGAGTTATGTTACCAGCACTATTTCTAATAACTATATTGTTTGGATCTGTTGTTAAATTATGTAAATCGTAAACGTGCCATGGTACGTCTTCTGTAGTTGTTGTAGTTGTTCTTTCTGTTCTACTTGTTTGGTTTTGTCTGGATGGTGTCCTGGAAACTCTACCATCAAACTGTCGTGTTAAAACTTTTCTTTTTGCAGACTGTCTAATAACCACCATTTTATATATTAGTATACTAAGGTTGTATTTAAACTTTTCTTAAATTATTAATGTTTTTTCAAAAGAAAGATTTAAATACTTCTTTTGATTTTAGTTCTTTGAACATTGAGGTATAAAACAAAATGGTAAAATTTAAAGATTTGTCTTGGGTATTAAAGATTGTTATTATTCATGGAATGATAAATTTATGTTTAACTATTTGGTTTCTGCTTTTTTCTGTTGTGTGAAAATGGAAGAACAAAAAACTATTAAAGACATGAGTGTTGAGTATATTAGAAAACTTGCTTTAATCTTAGAAGAAATTGATTTATTAAAATTAAGAATAATAACAATTAAAAAAGATATTATAATATATAACCAAAGAGTACACGCTTTGTATTGTCATATATATGGAAAAGTTCCTGCTATAGATGTTGAAGAACAAAATAACTATATTAAAAAAATTAAAAAAGTGGGACAAGTTTTTTACTATAAAAAAATTTTAAACAAGTTTGGAGAAGTAGAAAACATATTAAAATATATTCCTTCTAAATATAATTTATTAAACATAGAAATAGAAAAGAGAGAACTACATTTAAGATGTGTAATTGAAAGAGTTGGTTTAACTGTGACATCTGTTACTAAGAAAAGGAGTATATTATAATGGATGACATGATTTCTATTGAGTCTGGTGTTGGTTTAAGTTTTAAAGAAATTGCTATGGGACAATTCCAGAAGTTAGTTAATCTTTGTAATGTAGAGTTTAGGGGTGGTTTCTATACTACCGATGTTTTATCTAATGGTCAAACAAAAGAGTTATATGTGTGCGATACAAGGGAAACTTTTTGTAATGCCTTACGTGCATTTATTATTGTTATTATGCCTAGGTTTGATGATGACATGACAGATGGATGGAATGATTATTTAATTAAAATGAAAACTATAGAGGACAACTTTATTAAACAGTCTACTCCGGATGAAACTGTTATTTTAGGAGAAGGATTTTATATTGAAGATAGAGATAGAATTTTATTAGAAACTTATAAAAATAAAAAGTTGTTAATACATTTAACTTTATTCACTAAAGTTAGTATGTTACTAGGTAAGAAAAATTATTTTACTATTGGTGGGGTTACTGTATAATGGGAATTAAATTTCCTTACATTACAGAGAAAGAAGGAGAGAACCCCTGGGTTACTTATTTAAAACATCAAGTTAATGCTAAAAATAATTGTATCAATGCTATATATACTGGGGAAACTGGTTCTGGAAAATCTTGGAATATGTTATCATTGTGCCAGGCATTAGATCCAGACTTTGCTTTGGATGGCAACTGGTTCTTTAAAGCAGGAGAATTGTTTAAAGAAATTAAAAGTTATTATGTTGATAGAGACATGAATAAACGTGGTAAGATTTGGATGTATGACGAGGCAGGAATAGATTTAAATAATTTAAAGTTTCATGATGAAGTTAATAAAGGTTTTAATGCTTTCTTTCAAACAGCAAGACACAGAAATTATATTCTTGGAATGAGTGTTCCTTTTTTAAGTTTCATTTCTAAAGGTGTAAGGACTTTAATGAAAACATCAATACGTGCAGATGGATGGACTAAGGATAATGAATGTAGAAGTATGCCACGATACATGGAATACAATGGAGACATTAATAAATTTTATTATAAAAGATTAATGTGTAAGTTCTTGGATGGTTCTGTTAATTATATTGGCAAGATGTTATTACCTTCTCCTACTAAAAAATTAATTGTAGAGTATGAAAGTTTAAAGAAAGAGTTTACTTCTGATTTGTTTACTGATGTTTGCGCGAGAATAAATAGATTTGAAATTGAAAAGAATGTAAAAATTAAAAAAGAAAATAGTGCAATAAGTTTAACATTGAAACAAAGCAATGTTCTAAATTTTTTAAAAGATAATAGAAATTGTGACTATATTGCAGAGCAAGAAGGTGTCGGTCCAGGGGTTATCTATGCTCACGTTAGAGCAATTAAAAGAAAGGGTATAGAAATTATTGGGATTAAAGATAAACAAGGCAGGGTTAATAATTATAAGGTTGTAGATCCTAGAGACTTAAATAAATAATAATTAATTTCTATATTTTAATCTATTTTTGTTATTTTTCTATATACGAAAAGAGTACTGATAGAAAATAGCAGTACTGCCAGAAAATAGAAATACCGCCAGGGGTGTGTCTTAATTTGTTGTGGGGGACTTTCTCCCACACTAATATTCTAATACTAGAGGGATATACATAATGCATATTATATAGAAAGATTTAAATAGGAGGGACACTTTCTATACTGTATGATTTCGATAGATAAGGGTAACTAGATGTCATTCATATTTGTACCAACAATAGAGGATGCAATAAAGTATAAAGAGTATTTGATAGAAAGATATTCTAAGAATACTGCAAGACAATACTGGACTTCCTTTAAACGATTAAATAAATTTCTTAAAACAGAAGAACTAATGAACCAGTTTCTAGCAACTGGTGCAATTAAACCTAGAGAGAGTTCAATAGTATACCATAAAAAAAGGGATAATCCTTTTTATGTTGGATGGATTAAAAGTGTAATCACTTGTTTTGATTTAGATTTTACTATAACAAAAAGTTTAGAAAAGAAGTCAAAAGAAAAACTTAAACATAAATTTCTTACAAAAGACCAGGTAGATTATATAATAAACAATACTCCGGCCAGGATAAGTTTAATAGTACAGTTATACTTTGAAACTGGATTAAGGTTAAGAGAATTAATGAACATCAAACTTGAAAACATTAATTTAGATTTAAGAGTATTAATAGGAGTTGGAAAAATGCAGAAACCTTTTGAAGTAAAATTTAGTTCTACTGCAAAAGAAAGAATAAAAAAGTTATTAATATATAATAAATTAGAATATCCTTTCAGGGATGATGATAGTAATAAGGATCATGGTGGTGCTTTTTATTATCGACTTAAAAAGGAATGTGATAAAATAGGGATTTTAAATGTACATCCGCATAGATTACGCCATGCTTTAGGCCACTTCTTGTCTGTAGACATGAACTGGAATTTAATACAAATAAAAGAAAAGTTGCGGCATGACAATACAAAGACTACAGAAATATATGCAACATCAACTAAAGAAGAAGTAGATGCTAAGATGGATAGAGAAGTATTTGGAGAAAGAGAATGAAAGAAATAATGAAAGAATTAAGTACAGAAGAAATATTATCTTTAATATATAGTAATATATTAAGTGATAACAACAAAACAGAACTACTTAAATATTTAAAAATTCGTAAAATAATAACAACTTTTAAGCTAGATATTGTTACATTAATGTTAGTTGGAGTTATTGGAAGTTGGTTCTTAGAATATATTCATCATAGAAAATAAGTAATATGGTATTAGAAAACTACTGGGAAAAGAGGAAAAGGGGTTTATTACCCTGGGTAAAACATTGGAATAACCCTCAAAATCATCTAAGATATTCTAATAATGTTAAAGAAATGGCTTGGAATGATTGGTTTTACTGTCATCCATCAGCATATTTATTAATTTATTATGGTGGTGCAGGTGCAGGGATTTTTTGGAGTAGTGTTGCTTTAGGGCTTGGAATATATTTTAATAGTTTTATTGGTCAGTTGATTAGTGGAGTTTTATGTGTTGCGTTTGGTTATGATCTAATAAAGAAGATAATTAACTGGCCTAATGTTAAGAATACTACTTTTTATGACATGAATATGAGAGAATACAATTAAAATGGTAGTTAAACAAATTATACATTATAAAATCGTTAATGGTAAAAATAAAAAAAACCCTTATAATTATTTATGCAGACAAGATGGAAAACCTAAATGGAAAAAGTTAGCAAAAGGAATTAAAGACGTTACATGTAAAAACTGTTTAGTTATTATGAAAAATAAGGGGATTAAATGAGTTTAATAATTATAATGTTATGTTTTGTTGTAGTATTTATTGTATCTAACTTTTGGTTATATATGTTAAAAAATGAGGTATGAAATGAAAAAGATATTATTAAAAAAAAGAAGTATAAGAACCGGAGAAAGTTTTGAATATCAAACTGATACTATTAAAGGTTTTTGGGACAACTGGTTAAAAGCAGATGTTTTAGATAGAAGGAAATTTATACAAGAAGAATTATTAAAAGCACCAGTTTGGGATGAACTAATAAAAAAATTAGATATTGAGGAAGGAGTTAAACAATATTGTATTAGTAGTTTGTTAAATTCTTACTTTGAAGATTTAGAGCAGGTTATTAATAATGGGTAGTTTAGATATTGATTTTGCAGGTATTGCTGCTAGAGTAAAAGAAATATTATTTAATATTTTTTATTTTATTGCTAAAAGTTTGGTAGATCTACCATTTTATATAAAATTAATATTTGCAATTATATTTATTAGTATAGGTTTATGGTTATTATGGTGGTTATATGATAATTATGATGCGTATAAATACGTTGGTTAATTTTTTCCTTTAATTATTCCTAATTGAGTTTTACAAACCGGACATATAATTTTATTATCTATTACTTTAAATTTAATTTCGGACTTACAAAAAGGACAAAATTGTATACATTCTGATATTATCATTTTTTTTTCTCCATTTCTATTATTTTTATTAAATTTTCTATTCTTTGTTTAATTTTAGATGGAAACGCAATAATTATACATTCTGTATCAAATGGGATTAAATCTCTGTGTGATTTTGGAATTTCTATGTGTTTTCTAAATTTACCAAACTTTATAATTTTGGCAGGGATTATTATTTCTTTATTCATTATATCTCAAAAAATCAACCAAAGCCACAAATATTAAGAAAAAAAGAGGCATCTTTTTAAAAACTACAATAATTGTGACTTTGTTTATTGTTTTTGAATTAAATTGTTACTAAGTATCTTTTACTTTATATAATTATATTTAAATCTTTCTATTTTATACTATTGCAGAGTATAAGTCTGGTTTTGGTATAAATATTTCTCCATCTTTTGCCATTTTTGTTAATAATTCTAAAAACTCTGGTTCTTTCATATTAAATATTGAACCAAACGTAAAAAATAAGTCTTTAAAATATACTAATTTCTTTTCAATTAAGTATAATATTATGTTCTTTTTTTTGTCACTTAATAGTGAGTTGTTAGAAAATAACACGGTTAACACGGTATTTGAACCGGTAGGAAAGTTTGAAGTTTTACTATGGGTTGAAATACCCTGTTCTCCCTGTTTTTTTGTAGTTTCTTTATAAACAATTCCATTCCAGTATCTATTTCCACTACTAAATTCATGATTTTGTTCTTCATCTGCACCATATTCTTCCATTAATGTCCACTTTATTGATTTATCTCCAACTATTTTTATTTTATGCATTTTACAGTATTTAGAATATTTTTGTCTTAAATCAGACTTCAATATTTTTCCATCTTCACATCCATCTAAATTATCCATACAAAAGGCCATAAACGAGTCAGATTTTCTAATCCACTTGTTTTTTACATCATTTGATGAATTTGCAGAACTAAAATGTTTATTTTTCAATAATCTGTCTAAACCTTCTAAAGCCCAGTTAAGTAACCCATTCATTTCAACTTCTGATGTTATTTTATTAATTTTGTTTGGATCTTGTAGTTTATATAATGGATTAGCTTTATTTAATTGATATTCTTTAGCATCAACAAAACAGTAAGGAAACTCTAATAATTCCCACCTAGACCAAAAACCTAGACTTGTATCATACACTTTTGGCAATTTATTTGCAGAAAAGATATTTTTAGCATAAGATATAAATTTCACATGAGATTTAAATTTCCTATCTGCCATCTGTAAATCTCTACCAGTAATAGATTTAAAAGCATCTGTGTTTTTAAGTGCATCACCAGAAATATCCCCTGCAATATTAGCCATCTTATTCATTAATTCGCCCATAATAAATCCACCAGACTCCATTTTGAACAATGACACATTAGTGCAGTTATTAGATCCTAATAAGATTTTTAACAATTCTAAGACTTTAGATTTTCCATTTCTGCCTTCTCCGGTAAACATAAAACCCTTTTCAATTCTGTGGTCTTTTAACAGACAATAACCAAAGATTTCCTGTAATGTTAATACAGAGCTAGTATTGGGTAGTATTTCATTAAAAAAGTCCTTAATTAAGCTAATTTTAGCTTGTGGTATAAACTCCACATCTATCTTATTAAAAAATACAGTTTTTGAGTCCCATTTTCTTAATTTTCTAGTTAATACATTTAAAATGCCATTTTTTAAAACAATTTCCTCAATATTATTCACATTAAAAAATTCATCTTGATTAATGTAAGTGTTAGTTCTAATTTTCTCAACAACTTCATTAACTACATAATTTGTATAACTTTCCTTTAAAATATCAATACAATACTCTTGAATGTAAGTTTTACCATTTGGAATATAAATTCCTTCCCTATAAATCCACATTTCCGGTTTTGCATCATCCCTAATAGAATATATAGAATTTTTGTTTAAAAAATCCACCATCATCATTTCTGTGGCCTCTTTCCTACAACCTTGCATATTTAGCCATTGTAATACATCTGCCCTAAATTTTTCTTTTTTTAACTGGTCTTTTTTTTTATCTTTGTTAATGTGAGTTTCCCAACTAATCCACAAAAAATCTAAAGATGTTTGATTTAATTCTTCTTTAAAAATATCATTTTTAATAGCCCATTGTTCGTTTTCTGTTAATTCCTCATTATTTTCAGTAATAGCGTTCTCTATTTTTTTATTTCCAGATTTTACTAAATCTAAGTAAAAATCTTTAAAATTATCTCTCTCAACCTCTAATTTTTCCATTTTGATTATTCCTCTTTTTTTTCAACATAAATAAAATTTTTTCTTTTACTTTTCCCCACTCCAATATTAATCTCTGTATTAATTTCTAAATTCATAAATTTTAAAAAATCTAATGGGATAATAACCCCTGCAGAGTTGCCTATAATTCTTATTTTACTTTTAATAAAAAAATTTTTTTTTACCATTTTTTAAATACCTCATAAATCTAAATTAATCCAGAATATATAAACCTTTGTTTGTTACAACAACATTAAAACAAAAAGTTTATATATGAGAGGTGTTTACTAGGTTACATTACAGAAAAACGAGGCAAACAAAATGAAATATAATAAATGGATAATAGAACTAGCAACACAAGAATATCAAGGCAATATTAAATTATTAAATGAAAAAATAAACGAGGCAAACAAATGAATAAAACAAAAGAAGAAATAGAAAGAAATGAAAGAACTAAAGAAAAGTCTCAATGGGTGAGTCCTAAGTAATGTTTATACGTAGAAAACTACAATTATGTATTATTTTATATTGTTTATACAAAAATCGGACAATTAAAACGAACAGTCAAACGAAGCCTCAAGATTTTCCAAAATCACGTTTAAACCACAGTTGTTAAATGTGTAATGTTGTTGCCATTTAACCTCACTGTGAATGACAAGATTTATAACAATGTTTAAACATTGACTGCTCAATATGAGCAAGAAAAAAGTCAATTACGCAGAAGAGAAACGAAAAGAAGTATTGGTATTAATTGAGAAAGAACTGCCACAGTTACATGACAAAAGCATCACTAAAATGCTTTCAAGAATTGCACACCAAAGATATGGGCGTAAGATAAAGCTTTCCCTTAACGAAAGCTTATTGCTTAACCTAATTAAAAGAAAGCGGTACAATTCACACACAGTTTATAGGTGGTTCTTGCTTCAATATGCACCAGAAGACATTCAGGTAATGCTTGAAGAAGGAAAAATAAGTCTCAAAGATGCGGCTAAAGAATCCACAATTAGAAGACAAGAACGAAGAATGGAAACAGGAATCAAGATTATTGATGAAATCAGAGCCATCGTTCAGGATATGTAAAATGAATCAACAACAATACAAACTACAAAATTATGGACATCATTCACATAATCCTACACTTAATGATTTAAAAAATGTTGATAAAAGGCTTTTGCGTAAGAAAAGGAAAAGACGTAAAATACCTAATGTGTTTACTAAAGAGCATTTGGTGAAATTGTTCAACTCTATTGACGACCCAATGATAGGTGTTGCGTGTACTATAAGTTTGTTTTGTGGTCTTAGGATTGCTGAGGTATCAAAGCTTAGATGGGATGATATAGATATAGATAAACGAGAGTTAAAAGTAGTTTGTGGTAAGGGTTCTAAGGATAGGTATTCACATATCCCTGAACAAGTCATCCCTATTCTGCGTAAATATAAGCATTTTTTAGGTAAGTCTGAGTGGTTGTTTCCAAGTAAAAAGATGGATTTACCTAAACGTGCAACAACCATAAGTCAAGAGTATGTGAAGTTTCTTGCTAAAGCAGAATTACAAATTCAGATAGATACAGCAAAAAATGGCTTCCCAATGTACAAATATAGTTTTCATACATTGAGGCATACTTATGCTACATATTTACTTGAGAAAGGAATTGAGCTTGTTTACATTCAGAAAGCCTTAGGTCACAGTGATATGGTTACGACCCAAATATATGCTCACGTTAGTAATCCTGAACTTAGGAAGAAAATAGACTCTGCTTTCTCTTGTAAAATAGAGATACAGCACAAGCTTAGTAAACAAAAAAGAAGTAAGGCTCAAGGGTATATGCCTAATCAACTTACAATTAATCAAGCTTCAGACCCACTGCAAATATTAAAATTAAGGCTTGTTTCTGGAGAGATTACCATAGACAGATACCATAAGTTAGCGAGGATATTACGCAAAGAATAGCTTAAAAAACACAACCTTTATATATATCCTATGTTTATACACAGTATAAACAAACAAAAGGTGATAAAACACAATGGCATTAGCAAAAATTCATTATACAAACCAAGAAACTGGAAAAACAATAAAGCAACAAAGAACACTTAGAAATGAGGATGACGCAGAATACTGGCTTAACAATTTCAATGCAAATCACATAAAAATACACAGTAAAAAAATAATCGCAGGAAAAGAGTTTCTTCAAATGAAACTAAACAAAGCAAGACAAGACGCAAAGAAGAGGTTTGAAAATGAGAAAAATGATTAGTTATTCTGTTGCAGTTGTTAATAGGGTAACAGGAAAAAGAGAAATGATAAATGTACGTGCAAATACAAAAACAAGTGCAAGAAATAAAATAAATAAAAGGAAGTATGTTATAAAATATGCAAGTCAAAACAATTAGGAGGAAACAAAAATGGTTAATGGATGGAAGAAAAAAGGAAAATATCTTTATGAGAATAGTATAACTAAATGGTGGATTGGTATTAAAAAAAGAAAAATTACTCAATTAGATGATTTTGATAGATTAAA